>WNGP01000247.1_pt1 | contig 40750 bp, 34 predicted proteins | sample 5407671 | NCBI WGS metagenome assembly WNGP01 (sample SAMN13153381, study PRJNA577476) | soil metagenome | isolation source: 40 cm soil or saprolite under Garry oak tree replicate 2 | place: USA:California | collected 2016-06-15 | reverse complement strand
AGAACATCAGGTCGCCGCGCCGGGCCTGCGACAGCGAGATCCGGTGCAGGTGCCGGCTGCCCAGCATCGAGTAGGTCGAATGCGGAAGCCAGATCCCGGCGCCGTGGCCGAAGGCCGCCATCACCAGGCCCGAGCAGTCATAGCCCGGGGAGCAGCTGGACCCGCCATAGGAGTACCAGCAGCCTCTCGCGTGCTCTTCGGCCCAGTTCAGCGCCGCGTTGCCCGCCCGGCTGCCGCCGTAGCCGCCGGTAAGGGCGGGATGAGACACCGAGGCCTGCGCCGCCGGAGCAGCCGCGGCGGCCGCAGCCGCGCCCGGGGCGATCAGCGCGGCCGCCAGCGCGGCCGCCGCGGCAATCCTGCGCCGACGCATGGCGGCAACTGCCATACTGAACATGTCGGGATTCCTCCTAAGGTTGATCCGACGTAAGGTCCCGGCCGCGTGCTGCGAACACCTGGCCGGGACCGCCTGGCTAGCAGGCGAAGCTCGTGAGGGTCACCTCCTGCCCACCCCCGCAGGAGGGCGGATAACGCGATATGACAGGCTCTCTCCTTCAGTTCGTGCTCACTTGTGCCGGTTTGCGGCTTTTTGAGCTGCCAGGATAACAACGTGTGCATAAGGCTGCGGAGGATTCGAGCAAAGACGCAGCTCAGCCGCCTGGTTAACTGTAGATACCAGGGGCTGCGCAACTGTGGGTAACCACGGCGGCGGGGCCTTCTCCCGCCGCGACCCATACCGGGTCGGCCAGCCGCCGGCCGGAGTGTCCGCCGCTGCCGATCCCAGGCCAACATGCCCGGGGCGTTCACGGCCCGCAGCGTGCGGGCACCGGACGGCCACACCGGTTGTCTCAGCCATAGGCGAGGCCGCCATCGCCCTTCAGCTCATGCCCGGATACTTGCAGGCGCCGGACCGCGGCGGTCATCCCTTACGCTGGCGAAGAATAATCGCGGGCCAGTCGAGCGCCCCTAAGGTCGGCACGGCCGGCCAGCTCGCGGATTTCTGCCCCCTGGCTGCGGCGCGCGCCTTGATGTGCGGAGCTGAAGGCAAACCTGTCCTGCGACATAGCGCCGGACAAGCTGATGCCATCGATGACGGCTTTGGATTCGATCCCGGTCACGGCGCCGAGCACGTAAGCGGCCGAGCCGCCGGGCACCGCAACCAGGACCGCCTCGGCGCCGGAACATCGCCCCTGTCTGCGGCAGATGAGCGCGTTCGATCAGGGTCATGAGGTCGACCTCGGAGGGTCACAGGATGCATACTAGCGTTCAAAGAAGTTGAGCAGCTACCGTACCGATACCCGGGCCATCCCGGAGAAACAAGCGGAGATCCTCACTCCAATCTGGTGACGCGTCCTTATTTCCCGCTGCAGGAAATACTCGATGCAGGATCTCTGTCCATTGTTCGTCGTCGTCGCCGCGAGCGGCGCGTTCAAGCGTCGCAAGTGGATGGTCAATCTCGGCGAAGCCGAACATGCTGACAAGATTCGGCCAGCGGATAGCGAAGGCGGCCAACTTAGCAATTTGCTCTTGAGACGGAACTGCGAAACCAAGTAGCCGCTGGCGCTCGACTATGAAGGTGTAAAACCGGAACAAATTGACGAAACGCTTGATCTCACGAGGATTCGAGGAGGAAAGTGCCGGCAGTGTCTTTGTTAGAGCAGCTTGTGCGTCTATGTCGCTGTAAAGGTCAGCAAAAATACGATCGGCCGCCGCGAATGCCGAAGCTCCCAATGGCGCGGGTTGCCGGAGCACCTCCCACTGCGCTTCAAGCGCAAGCTGGTGAAGTGTGTCCGGTGTAGGTCGGCGGCTGCGAATCGCCTGCTCGATAGCGGACACCTCGCTCTTGTCTGGACGCCTCGTCGCTGATGAAACAGCCGACAGCTCCGATCTGGTATGCTGCGGTTCGCTCGCCGCAGCTGGCTGACTAGCCGTTATCTGGCTGTTAAGTTCGTTTACACCTTCCCGTGTAGTCGGCTCCACTTGCGAAGGCGGAAGGCCTATAAGAGACCGCAGATACTCAGGGATCTCGCGATCGGCACGTGGGGCCGGTAGGCTCAGCGGCAGCTGAACGATCTTCTCCAGGAATCGCCAGCCGAGCGTGGACCAATCTCCTGACAGCCGTCCCTCACGTAGCGCTGCCACTAGGTCCTTATAGGCCACCTCGACATGCGCGGCAACGGCTCCAGGTTCCATAGCGAGGACGAAGATACAGTTTGGGAACTCTCCAGCGAGGAACAAGTTGACCGCCTCGATCACCTGCGCGACCGCGCCAGGCGAGCATCGGTCAAGATCGTCGACAAGCACTACGAGTGGCCGCTGCTCCGTGGCGACTAGATCAAGAACGCGCTTCATGTCCGTCTGCACGAGGTGGAGGAAGCCGAGCCGCGAGCTGTACTCAGGATCAGGAACGATCTGCGAAAATTTAGTGCTATTCAGATCCGCCATAATCCCGCGAGCTCCGCCCACGATATCAGGCTGCCGTACCAAAGAGGCCAGAGGACCTGTTGCAGCTTTTCTGAGAAAAGACCGAACTTGAACGAATACGCCTATAGCCAGCGCAAGAGTGCCGCTGCCAAGCACAGTTGCAGATACTCCCCTCGCCACATCACGCACCGAAGGCAAAAGCTGGCCAACGGCAAGCATCATTAGGGTCAATACCACCGCGACTAGCCACACGACGCCAAGCGGCAGAATCCGCTCAGCAAGCAACCGATACAATCGGCGACGCACTGCATCACGATCGACGCGTGCTAGATTCAGCCTGAGCCAAAATCGTTCCCGGTCACCAGCCGGGAGCCGATCAGTCACCTGACTAATTATCTCGTACGCCAGCCCAGCCCAAATCTGCTCACCACTTTGATACATCCATGGATTGAACCAGACTGTGGGACGCCATTGGCTTGCGGCGATCGGAGCACCCTCGGCTAGCCCGGCCCTCAACTTGTCGATAGCGTCACGTCTGCCTGGAGAAAATTCTTGCGAATCACCTGTATCGGCCTCGCGGAGAATATCGAAGTTAGTAACCTCGTCGCCAGATTCTGCACTTCCAACGCCATGCCTTCGACGAAACAAGCGCCGGGCGTCAAGTTTGCGTCGAGACACGTCATCAAACCTAATCCGGCACGGCCGTTCACCATCTTGTGGATCCAGATTGTCTTGAATCATGCGCATCAACGAGGTCTTCCCAGCTCCCCAAGGCGCCTTCAGGCCGATAGTCAGCGGAGGCCGCGTCTGACGATGCCGAATGAACTCCGCTATCGCGTCACCATAATACCGGTAAGACAATTCGTCATTAAGCGTCCAATAGTCCCGCGTGATCAGCGGCTCAGGCTGGGGCCGGTAGCCTCGCTGAAGGAGAAAATAACGACGCGCTCGATCTCGGGCAGCGGTAACCTCATCTTGCGGATCTTCAACCGCAGCAAGACGCTTCGCAAATTCCCGCACCGCGGCGTGAAGAGCGAAAGAGTCATTCGTCACTCGATAAATTAGGCCGAGCTCCGCAAGCTGGTCCAACGCCCCCGATATACTCTCTTGCTCCTCTTGATTTAGGAGAAACGAGATCAGGTCGAATGGAATTTGCTCACCCTCATCTACAAGTGAAAGCCGTCTGATAACACGAGCCGCTAGAGGTGCAAGCCGCTTATAGGCCAAGTCGATCACCTGCCACACGCTTGAACCTGCCGCGTCCGTACGAGTTGGAATCTCCGAGAGGCGCCGCATGTACTCCGTGAAAGTTATGCGTTCCTGCGCGATCACCCGTCCAGCTAGATCTAGCGCCAAGGGGAGGTAGCCAAGCTCTGCAGCAAGCGCAAATGCCGCATCTGGTTCGGTGGCGGGAATAGTAGATCCACTGCTCCGCTCGAGTAGTACTACCGACGCGTCAGCTGGCAGTACGTCGAGAACCATGACAGTTGCCTCATCCAGTCCTAGCGCACGCCGCCGACTAGTTATGATGACCACAGACCGAGAGTTACCGGGTAGCAATTGGCGAATATGAGACTCATCTCCGGCGTCATCCAAGAGAATTAGCGCTTTCCGGCTGGCCAACCATGAATGAAATGTAGCAACTCGCTCTTCACCAGGTTCAGGCAAGGAAGATACAATATTTAGGTCAGTAAGCAGCGCGCCAAGGAGATCGGCAGTTTGAAAAGAGTTCGGTGCAGTTCCTCCCAGGTTAACATAGATCGTACCATCCGGGAACTCGCCTGCCACGCGATAGGCAGCTTCAATGGCCAACGCAGTCTTGCCTACACCGCCCAATCCTGTGATTAGCAACACGGGCGGGGGAGATTCTGAGCTCAGCAATGATACTAGTTTAATCACCTCAGCTTCTCTACCCACAAAATACTGATTTCTTGGCGGAAGGGCGGTGGAGGCGAAGTCTAGAGTTATCAAATCGCGGCCTTTCCATATGCGCAGATCGACTACTTTGTCGGCCGCTGCAGCGAGAGCCGAGCTGACACTAATGGGAAGCGCGGCTACCGTTGTTTTTACGCCAGAGGATCGAGCGCTCTCCAGAAGGGGAATGAAACCCGAGTCGCCGCTTACTAGAATAAGCTCATCGATATTCGGGAGCTCGGTCGTGCCAGCAGCTATGAGTGCCGCGTCAATTTCTGAAGATGGCCCCGTAATCCAATTGACTATAGCATTAGTATTTTGAAAGATCTCCTGCGCCTCTGGGCGTGCTTTAAAGACCGCCGGGCTCACAAAGATTTGCATCGAGACATATCCGGTGAAGGACAGTAGATCGGCGACGAGTTCGTTCAGTGGCTGTCCCTCAAGATGTGAATCGTTGCGGCATGCGGCGATTAGGTTATCCCCGTCTACTAGGACAAGGCGGCGCGCGAAGGCCGATGGGTGGTTACCTGGAGCGTTGCTAGTCATCACATGTTCTCCGATGCGACGGCTGCAGTGCCGTCCCTGGTCAGCCGCGGAAGATACGCCACGAAACTCTGTGTGGAGGATCTCGGCCAAGGCCGCCCATCGCGCCGAGGCGTGCCTCGCCAAGTCTAGGCGTGCGCCGCTCTCTGGATGTACGAAGGGCAGAAAGTTGCTCGCGCACGGGTGAGCGAACGAGCCTAAATTTAGTTGTCTGGAGTGCGATCTCTAGGAGCAACGGCACACAGGTACCCGGACGCCCGCTCATCGGCAGATGAGGTCGACGGGGCGGCAGGCCAGCGATCTTGAGCATGGCATGCGGATTGGCGCGACGTGACAGGACATCCGTTCTCGCGTGTCTTGGACGACCAATTTGGTCGCCCGCCAGGGCGTCCCGGACGACCGGGGAGGCGTGTCTGGCCTGAAGCTGAACGCCGATGACGCAGCGTGATAGAAATCCAGGAACCCGGCGGCTCCGGGCCTTCGGCAGTGAACGGCTGAGACCCCAGCAGGACGGACAAGACGTAAGGCGTCCGCTCGCAGGCTCTGAGGTTGCGCACGGCCAGGCCAGGACCGGTGAGCGCGGCGGTGACCGGGCGTCATACCAGGCAGGACGAGACCGGATCAGAGCGGGGACCGGCAGTTGAGGACCGTGATCCCGCCCGCTGGCATCGGGGTCGAGGAGTTCCTCTGGCCTGGCACGCGCCGCCGTGGCTGTCGGCCTGGGCTTGGGCCGGCGGCGCCCGCGGAGGCACAGGCAAAGCGCTGGTTCCGTCGGTGGCCGGGGCCGGCGGCCAATGCGGGAGGAAAGCCAGGCGCCGGTGAGCTAGGGATGGCTCATCACGAGGATGCCGCGGGCTGGCGCGCCGATCGCCTGGTACAGGTGTGGCACGTCCCCTGGGAAGCGCACGAAGTCGCCGGCCGATAGTTCGACCGGGTGCTCGGCCGGGCCGGCCCGCAGCCGCCCGCTGGTCAGGATGAGCGACTCGACGACGCCGGCCGGGTGGGGGCCAGCCCGGCGGGCGCGGGTGGCGAACGTGACCTCGTAGAGCTCGGCCAGGGCCCGGCCGTTGATGCGGTCCAGCAGGCGGGCGGTGACCGCGCCGCGCACCCGGATACCTTCACCGGCCCGGATCACCTCGATCCGGGCGGATGGCTCATCGATCAGGTCGCCGAGTGCGGTGCCGAGTGTATCGGCTAGCGCATAGAGGGTGTCGATGGTCGGATTGCCCTGGCCGGCCTCGAGCTTGGTCAAGGTGGCCCGGGCGACGCCGCTGCGCTCGGCGAGCTGCGCGACCGATAGGCCCTGGCGCTGCCGGAGGGTGCGCAAGCTGGCGGCGATGCGGGCCGCTGGTGGCGGCGGCACGATGTCATTATAGTAGCCAGATATGACGATTAAAACAGCCGGGCGGATGGCCGGCGTCATCGGCTTCGGCATCGACCGGGTGGCCCGCGAGGCAGACAACGCGACCGGCCGCTGGCCGGTGCTGCGGCTGGAGAACCTGGACACCGACCTGCCGCTGCCGCCAGAGGCCGTGCCGGCCACCGCGGCCGCGCTGGCCACTCCCAAGGCGAACTCCTGGCTGCCGTTCACCGGCGACGACGACCTGCGCGCCGCGGTCTCCGAGCTGCTAGCCGGGCGCTGCGGCCACGCGTACGACCCGGCAACCGAGATCGTCATCACCAGCGGGGGCACCGAAGCGGCGCTCGATTGCCTGCTCGCCACGGTCGACCCCGGCGACGAGGTGATCCTCACCGACCCGACCTACGCCGGCCTGGTCAACCGGGTACGACTAGCCGGCGGTGTGCCGCGTTTCGTGCCGTACCAGGTGGTCCATGGTGAGTGGCGGCTGGACCGGCACGCGCTAGCCGCCGCAGTCTCGCCTCGCACCACGGTGATGCTGCTGATGAGCCCGTCAATGCCGTCCGGTGCCGTGCTCGACGCCGGCGACTGGCACGAGATCGCGCGGCTGTGCCGCGAACACAACCTGCTGCTGATCTACGACGGCGCAATGGAGAGGATCCTGTTCGACCAGCGCCCGCTGCTGCACCCCATACGCCAGCCCGGCATGACCGAGCGCACGCTCGTGATCGGCTCACTTTCCAAGGAGTTCCGCATGATCGGCTGGCGGGTCGGCTGGGTCGCCGGGCCGCGTGCACTCATCGAAGCGGTCAGCTGGGCGCACGTCTACAACACCACCACGCCCGTCGGCATCGCCCGCGCCGGTGCCACCGCCGTGCTGCGCGGCGACCACGCCCACGTATCTGAGTGCGTCGCTGAGCTCCAGCGCCGCCGCGACCTGATCTGCGCGACCGGCCTGCCGTTTATCCGCCCGGCCGGCGGCTGGTCGCTGCTACTCGACGTCGCAGCGCTCGGCCGCGACCCAGCGGAGGTCTCGCGGACACTGCTGCGCGACGCCGCGATCGCGGCGACGCCCATGACTGGCTGGGGCGCCGGCGTCGCCGCCCGGCACGTGCGCTTCGTCTACAGCGCCGAGCCGCTCGAGCGGTTGCACACCCTGCCCGAACGACTCGCCGCCGCCGGTCTGCGCCCTTCGTTACCGTCACCAGAAGCGGGGCAGAGTCTGGTGGTTAACCCGGGCGGAATAGCCGACCGCGGGACCGGCTTACCCAGAGCTGGTCCGGCGATCAGAAGCTGTTCCGCTGGTCGGCGGCGAGGTGAGAGCCGCACCGGGGCGTTGTAGCGGGTGCAGTTGAGCATCAGCGCCTTGTTACCAAGGGTCAGCCGATGTCGCGGCGGCGCAGGGCGGCCAGGCCGGCGGCGGCGAACGCCAGGGCGGCCAGGCTCAGCCAGAGCAGCGGCGCCGCCGGCACCGGGCCGCCGGGGAGCTTCGGCACGTGCGTGAACGGCGAGATGTCGAGCACCCAGTGGGACAACCGCAGCACCTGACCGAACAGGGCGATCACCACGACGGCGCCGAGCACCGTCCACGCGCCGGCCACCGAGGCCCGGGGCGCCGTCCCGAGCAGCACCACCGCGATCCCCGCCACGGCCAGCGACGCGGGCAGCTGAGCCGCGGCCGCGCCGAGCAGCCGCGCCACCTCCGGTCCCGCCGACCCGGTGCGCAGCCCGTAGCCGAGACCCGCGGCCAGGCCGCCCACGGCGAGCAGCACCGCGGTGCCGAAGACGGCCACCACGACATAGCTGAGCCCCCACCGGATCCGTCCGGTCGCCGTGGCCAGCAGCAGCTCGGCCCGGCCCTCGGTCTCCTCGGTGCGCAGCCGGAGCACCGCCGACGTCGCGTACGCCGCGGCGGCCAGCCCGGCCAGCGACATGATCGCGGCCAGGTAGGCGTTGGTGATGCCGGCTTGCCCGCCGAGCCTGGTGAACGCGTTCCTGAGCTGCGTGCTGCCGCCGAGCAGCGAACCGATCCCCTTGGCGGCGGCGCCGCTGGCGGCGAAGGTGAACGCGAAGCCGGCCGCCCAGCCGAGCAGCGTTCCTCGCTGCAGCCGCCATCCCAGGCCGAGCGGTCCGCGCAGCCAGCGGGAGGCGTTGGCGCGCCCGGGCCGGTCCGGCAGCAGCCCGGCCCCGTAGTCGCGGATCACGGCCAGCACGTACGCGGCGGCGACGGCCGCCGCCGTCAGGGCCAGCGGCAGGGCCAGGACCCACCACCGGTCGGCCGTGTACGGCCGGACGAACTCGGTCCAGCCGAGCGGGGAGAGCCAGGTCAGCCAGGAGGGCCCGGTTGAGCCGGCCACATCGCCGACCGCCCGCAGCAGGTACGCGGCGCCGAGCACGCCGATCGCCATCCCCCGGGCCGCGCGGGCGCCCGCGGCGAGCTGGACGGTCAGCGCGGCCACCGCCGCGAACGCCAGGCTGCAGGTGGTGATGGCCAGCGCGAAGGCGACCGAGCCCGCGGCCGGCAACCCCAGGAAGATCAGCGCGACGGCCAGCAGCAGCGCCAGGGCCACGTTCGCCGCCACGGCGACCAGCAGGCCAGCGGTCAGCGCGGCCAGCCTGCCCACCGCCGCCGAACCGACCAGCTCGAGCCGGCCGGTCTCCTCGTCGGCCCTGGTGTGCCTGACCACGAGGAAGACGCTCATCAGCGCGGCGAAGATGGCGGCCCACACCCCGTACCGCCAGGCGCTCACCGCGCCCAGCGAGTCGCCGGACAGGCGGCCGTACAGGAAGACCAGTGCCGGATTGCGGCCGCCGCTGGCCGCCAGGTCCGCCCGGGCCCCGGCGGTGGGGTAGAGCTTGTTCAGGCTGTAGGAGTTGCTGGCCACCAGCGCGGTGATCACGTAGACCCAGGCCGGCAGCATGATCCGGTCCCGGCGGAAGGCGAGCTTGGCCAGCGCCCCGGTCCCGGCAAGAACGGTCATGGCTGAGCTCCCGGCCCGGTCCGTTCGGATGAATAATGACGCAGGAACAACTCCTCCAGCGTCGGCGGCCGGCACACCAGAGACAGGACGCCGACCGCGGTGAGGCGGGCCAGCACGTCGTTCAGCGCCGGGGGATCCACCTCGCAGTGCAGCCTGGTGCCGTGAACATCCGCCGCGTGGACACCGGGCAGGCCGTCCAGGCTGACCGGGCCGGCCAGCTCGGCGTCCACCGTCGTCCGGGTGAGGTGGCGCATCTCGGCCAGCGTGCCCGTCTCGGCCGTCCGGCCGTCGCGGATGATCGTCACCCGGTCCGACAGCGCCTCCGCCTCGGCCAGGATGTGGCTGGACAGCAGCACGGTGCGGCCGCGGTGCCGCTCGTCGTCGACGCACTCGCGGAAGGTCGCCTCCATCAGCGGGTCGAGCCCGGCCGTCGGCTCGTCGAACACCAGCAGCTCGGCGTCGCTGGCCAGGGCCGCGATCAGCGCCACCTTCTGCCGGTTGCCCTTGGAGTAGGCCCGCGCCTTCTTGGCCGGATCCAATGCGAACCGCTCGATCAGCATGTCCTTGCGCTTGGGGTCGATGGCCGACTGCGAGCCGCGCAGCCGGGCCAGCAGGTCGATGATCTCGCCGCCGGTCAGGGCCGGCCACAGGGTCACGTCACCGGGCACGTAGGCGAGCCTGGCGTGCAGGCGGACCGCGTCCCGCCACGGGTCGCCGCCGAGCAGGCTGGCCTCGCCGCCGTCCTTGCGCAGCAGGCCAAGCAGGATGCGGATGGTGGTGGTCTTGCCCGCCCCGTTCGGGCCGAGGAAGGCGTGCACCTCACCGGTCCGGACGGTCAGGTCCAGGCCGTCGAGCGCCTGCGTCCGGCCGAACGACTTGCGCAGCGCGCGCACCTCGATCGCGTTCGTCATGAACTCAGCTTACACAGTTTTCACTGAATTATGAATCTTCGAAATACGGTACGCTTTTACCTGGAGGTGACGTCACGATGCCCGACGACTCAGGCTCGCAGGACCGTTTGTTCGGCTACATCGAGCGGTTCGCCTCCGTCATGGTCGCCGCGGGCATGCCGCCCATGCCGTCGCGGGTCTTCGTCGCCCTCATGGTCACCGACGCCGGCCGCCTCACCGCCGCCGAGCTGGCCGGGATGCTGCGGATCAGCCCGGCGGCCGTATCCGGCGCGGTGCGCTACCTGATCCAGCTGGGCCTGGTGCACAAGGAGCGGGTGCCGGGATCACGCCGGGACTACTACCGGATGCCCGACGACGTATGGCACGACATGCTCCGGCTGCGCGACCAGGTGATGACCCGCTGGACCGCGCTGATCAGGGAGGGCATCGACCTGGTGGGCCCGGACACCCCGGCCGGCGCCCGGCTGGCCTCCCATGCCGCTTTCTTCGACTTCGTCGCCAAGGAACTCTCCGGCATCCAGGCCAGCTGGGACGAGTACCGGGCCAGTGGCACGGCCGACGCTGGATAGCCTGTCGGGTATGCGCTATCTCGTGCGGGAACGGCTCTTCTCGATCACCGACGACTTCTGGGTCACCGACGAGCAAGGCAGCAAGGTTTTCCTCGTCGACGGCAAGGCGCTCAGGCTCCGCGAGACCTTCGAGCTCAAGGACGCCTCGGGCGACACCCTGGCGATCATCCGCAAGCGGTTCCTCACCTTCACCGACGCGATGGAAATCGAGTACGACGGCGCGGTGGCCACGGTGCACAAGGCGGTGATATCGCCGCTGCACCACCGCGCGGTCATCGACATCCCCGGCCGCGGGCGGCTGGAGGCGGTCGGGAACCTCATCGACAAGGACTTCGAGATCCGCGACGGCCGGCAGGTCATCGCCTGGATCTCCCGGGCGTGGTTCCGGCTCCGTGACACCTACGGCGTCGACGTGGCACCGGGCGAGAACGACGCCCTCATCATCTGCATCGCGATCTGCCTCGACCGGATCCACCACGACGAGGAACGCCAGCACTAGCTGCGGGAACCGGGATGCGGCCGGGGCGTCCCGCGCTAGGCCTGGGGGACCTGGGCATCGGGGAGGGTGAACTCGCCGCCCAGGTAGCGCAGGACCGGGTCCTCCGGGTCCGGCTCGCCTTGCTCCGCGATGATCTCGGCGGCGAAGGCCTCCGCGTCGTCCCGGGGTTCGTAGCCGAGCGCCCTCGCCTCGGCCAGCGAGACCCAGCCGCCGCGGGTGTTGGCGGACACCCCGAAGACGACCCGGAACCCGGGCTGCCCGGCGGTCAGGCAGGCCTCGAAGAGCCGGCCCGCGTCATCGGGCGACAGCCAGGTGGACAGCATCCGCACGTTCTTCGGGCGCGGGAAGCAGGACAGTATCCGCACGCAGATCGCGTCCAGGCCGTAGCGGTGGTGGTACATCGCGGCCAGCGCCTCGACGGTCGCCTTGGAGACGCCGTAGTAGGTGTCCGGCGCGGGGAACGCGTAGTCGGGCACAGGGAAGGCCGAACGCGCGGTGAATCCCACCGCGTGGTTGGACGAGGCGAAGATCACCCGCGGCGTCCCGGCCCGCCGGGCCGCCTCGAACGTCACGTAGCTGCCGTTGATGTTCAGGTCGAGAATGCGCGGCCAGGACGCCTCGCCTGGGATCCCGGCCAGGTGGATGACGGCGTCCGCTCCCTGGCAGGCGGCCGTCATGGCGTCCATGTCGGTCACCGACGCCCGGATGGCCTCCTCGCCCGGCCCGGCCGTCAGCGGGGCGACGTCGAGCACGCGCAGGGTGCGCCCGGGCCGGGCCAGCCGCGGCCGCAACATGGACCCGACGAGGCCCGCGGCCCCGGTAATGACGATGACGGACACTCGCAGCCCCTTCGCATCCCCGCCTGGTTTCAGGCGGGTACCAGGTCACGTACGCACCCTTTTTATCAGCCAGCCCGGATCGTAGGCTCGAAGTCCTGATGGGCCTTACACGGGGTTCGCTGACACTGCCCCGGATGAACGCTCACCGCATGGTGATTGTCGCGGCAGCACTCGGGGAAGACCACGCTGCTCGGCCTCGGCGAGCACGCCAGGCAGCGGCCCGGCGAGCTGTCCGGCGGCCAGCAGCAGCGGGTCGCGATCGCCCGGGCGCTGGCCGGGAGCCCGCAGGTGCTGCTCGCCGACGAGCCCACCGGCCAGCTCGATTCGGAGACCGGGAAGCAGATCATGCCCTGCTGCGCGCCGTCGTCCAGTCCGAGGGCGTGACCGCCCTGGTGGCCACCCACGACCCGAACCTCATCGGCATCGCCGATTCCGTCCTGGAACTAGAAGACGGCAAGATCAAGAGCGATTAACCCGAACGAGCCCCGTCCGCCCCTCCCGCCTCCGCCCGGCCATCCTCCCGTGCGTCACACCCTGCTCTCGCGTCCCGCCCGCGTCCCGCCCGCCCGAGTCGGTGTGCCCCCGGGTACGCAAGAACGTACCCGGGGGCACACCGACTTCAATGGGGGCGGGCAGGAGGCGGGGCGGGTGGGGGGTCAGGTGACAGGGGTGCCGGTGGTGGCGGTTAGGTTGGCGTACAGGGCGGTGAGGCGTTTCGTGACGGGGCCGGGGGTGGTGTCGCCGATGGGGCGGCCGTCGACGGACACGACGGGGGCGAGGCCGCCCATGGTGCCGGTCACGAACGCCTCCTCGGCGGTGTAGAGCTGGGGCAGCGTGTAGTCGCCCGTCGCGCAGCCGATCCCGGCCGAGGCGGCCAGTTCGAGCACCGTCGCCCGGGTGATGCCCTCCGGGCAGGACACCGTGGTCGGCGTGGCCAGCATCCCGCCGGTCACCATGAAGACGTGCGTGGCGTTGGTCTCGGCGATGAAGCCGCGGTGATCGAGCATCACCGCGTCGTCGGCGCCGGCCACGTTCGCCTCGATCTTGGCCAGGATCGAGGGCAGCAGGTTGTTGTGGTGGATCTTCGGGTCGAGGCAGTCCGGCGCCGGGCGGCGCACGCTCGCGGTGATCAGCGTGATGCCGGCCGCGTCGTACACCGGGTCCTTCCACTCGGCCAGCACGATCAGCGTCGGCCCGGCCTGGTTGAGCCGGGGGTCCATGCCCGAGGTGACCTTGACCCCGCGGGTGAGGGTGAGCCTGATGTGCACGCCGTCCCGCATGCTGTTCGCGGCGAGCGTGCGCCTGATCTCCTCGGTGACCTCCTCGTCGGCGGGAACCTGGCCGAACGCCAGCGCCCGGGCCGAGGCGCGCAGCCTGGCCAGGTGCTCGTCCAGCCGGAAGATCTTCCCGTCGTACAGCCTGAGCCCTTCCCAGACCGCGTCGCCGCCCTGGACGACGGAGTCGAACGGGCTCACCGCGGCCCGGTCGCGGTGGGTGAGCCTGCCGCCCACGTTGACGATGAGGTCGCGGTTACGCTCATCGAAGACCTGCAGCAAGGTTTCTCCCTATTCGCTCGCCTCCGGCGGCGCCTTTAGGTGCCGCCTTCCCTCGTCGCTCCTTCGTCGCTCCTCAGTCCAGGCGGCACCGCGCCGCCTTTGGCTCGCTCATATTGTCCTTGGTGGCTGGTTATGCGGTAGCGGTGGAGCCGGGCGAAGTACGGCGCGCACTGTTCCGCGAGGGGCTCGAGGCGGGCGGGCAGCGGCCCGGCCCGCGGCCGGTAGGCGGCGAAACCGGTCGAAGACCGGACGCTGTCGTACCAGTAGGGCGCCCACACCCCGTCGCTGTCCCGCGGCCCGGCCGGCCAGGCCAGCATCCGGCCGTCGAAGGGCACGCCGAGTGCCTGGCAAAGCGCGCGCAGCGCGCCCTCGGGATCGGTGAGCAGGTCGCGGGAATCGACCACCGGGCCGCCGAACGTCTCGAAGATCTCCGCCTGCTGCCGCAGCCCGAGGTCGGCCAGCGTCGGCTCGGCCCGCACCCGGGCGTAGGACGCGAGCAGCTCGCGCGGGTCCCTGATCAGGTGCGCGTGCCGGAACGGGGCCAGCGCGGCCCGATCCACCTCGGGCAGCAGGTGATGGGTCATGTGCTTGGCGTAGCCGATCACCGCCCCGGCGGGCAGCAGGGCGCTGGTCAGCCGGGTCAGCACCACCCGCCAGTCGGTGGGCTGGCTCGCGATCACCTCGTCCCGCCCCGGGTGGTCGATGCCCGTGCGATCCAGGTAGAAGGCGTAAAGCGGCTCGTCGGTGACCACCGTGTCCGGCCGGTTCTCCCAGGCCCGCATCAGCGCGGTGGACACGGTCCGCGGCCCCGACCACATCGCGATGCGAGCGGCGGGGTCCGCGGCGCCGTCGTGGTTCACCGAGGCGTGGTTTTCCGGGCGTGGTTCACAGGGTCACGACGCTGCGCAGCACCTCGCCGCGGCCCATCCGGGCGAAGGCCTCTTCGACGTCGCCGAGGCCGATCGTCTCCGACACGAACTTGTCCAGCGGGAGGCGCCCGGCCAGGTGCAGGCCGACCAGCATCGGGAAGTCGCGGCTGGGCAGGCAGTCCCCGTACCAGGAGGACTTGAGTGCCCCGCCGCGGCCGAACACGTCGAGCAGCGGCAGTTCCAGCCGCATCTCCGGTGTCGGCACGCCGACCAGGACCACCGTGCCGGCCAGGTCACGGGCGTAGAACGCCTGCTCGTAGGTCTCGGGCCGGCCGATGGCCTCGATCACCACGTCCGCGCCGAAGCCGCCGGTCAACTCCCTGATCGCGGCGACCGGGTCGGCGGTCCGCGAGTTGACCACGTCGGTGGCGCCGAAACCGCGGGCCCACTCCAGCTTCCGGTCGTCCACGTCCACCGCGATGATCGTCCGCGCGCCGGCCAGCTGGGCGCCGAGGATCGCGCCGTCGCCCACGCCGCCGCAGCCGATTACCGCGACGCTGTCGCCGCGGGTCACGCCGCCGGTGTTGATGGCGGCTCCCAGGCCCGCCATCACGCCGCAGCCGAGCAGCCCGGCGGTGGCCGCCGGGATCGCCGGGTCGACCTTGGTGCACTGCCCGGAGGCGACCAGCGTCTTCTCCGCGAACGCGCCGATGCCCAGCGCCGGGGACAGCGGGGTGCCGTCCTCCAGCGTCATCTTCTGGCTCGCGTTGTGGGTGCTGAAGCAGTACCACGGCCTGCCGCGGCTGCAGGCCCGGCACCGCCCGCAGACCGCGCGCCAGTTCAGGATGACGAAGTCGCCGGGCGCCACGTCGGTCACGTCGGGCCCGACCGCGTCGACCACGCCCGCCGCCTCGTGCCCCAGCAGGTAAGGGAAGTCCTCGCCGATGCCGCCCTGCTTGTAATGCAGGTCGGTGTGGCACACCCCGCACGCCTGCACGGTGACGAGCGCCTCCCCGGGCCCGGGCTCGGGCACCAGGACCGTCGTCACCTCGACCGGCTCGCCCTTACCGCGGGCCACCACGCCCTGAACGCTGATCGTCACGTGTCCACCTTCTAGCGTCATCGCTTACCAGGATCAATCTGCCATGCCCCATCATCCCCGCTGGCCCCGCCCGGGCGGAAGCCGCCCGCCGAGCGTCTGGTTGGTGCGGCCGCGCCACTGCGCGCCGCGGCCGGTGTGGTGACGCCGGGCGGAGTCGGCGGTCATGCCGGCGTACAGCAGGGCGATCAGCGGCAGCCCGGGCGCGCGCAGCGGCGACAGCCGGTACAGCCTCAGCATGGGCAGGTAGCTCAGCGACATGAGCGCCCAGCCGGCCAGGCCCGCGCCGGCCGCGAGGGCCGCCGGGCCGGATCCGCCGGCCAGCAGGACGGCGAGCCCGATGACCGCGCCGGCCGGCGGCAGGACGTACAGGAACAGCAGCCCGATGAGCGTCGCGGCCAGCAGCGCCGGGGAGTAATTCAGCTGGGTGTACGCCGACCTGGCCACCATCTGCCACAAGCTGGCGAGCCGGGGGTACGGGCGCACGCTGGCCACCTGCCGGGTGAGCCCGAGCCAGCAGCGGCCCCGCTGGCGCTTGATCATGCGGCCCATGGCCACGTCGTCGATGAGGGCGCCGCTGATCAGCGCCAGGCCGCCGGATCTCTCCAGCGCGCTGCGGCGCACCAGCATGCAGCCGCCGGCCGCGGCGGCCGTCCGCGAGCCGGGCGCGTTCACCCGCCGGAACGGGTAGAGCTGGGCGAAGAAGTACACGAAAGCCGGCACCACCACGCGCTCCCAGCCGGTAGCCGCCCGGAGCAGGGCCATCTGCGAGACCAGGTCCCGGTCGTCCCCCTCCGCCGCGGCCACCAGGTGGCGCAGCGTATGCGCCTCCCAGGCGATATCGGCGTCGGTGAACAGCACGTAGCCGGCCGGTCCGGCCGCGCGGAGTCCCTGGGCCATGGCCCACACCTTGCCCGCCCAGCGGCCGTCGCCCTCGTCAGGCTCGGGCGGCGGGGTGCCGGGGATCACGCGCAGCGGCCTGCCTGATTCGCGGGCGATCCGCGCGGCGACCTCGCCGGTGCCATCGGAGCTGCCGTCGTCGACCACGATGACGGTCAGCGCCCCGGGATACTCCTGCCCGAGCAGCGCGGGCAGCGTTGCCGGCAGCATCTCGGCCTCGTTCCTGGCCGGGACCACCGCCACCACGTCCGGCCACGCCTCCGGCTCATGGGTGACACGCGGCAGCCACTCGCTGGTCCGCCAGTACCCGCCGTGCCCGGCGACCAGGTAGGCCCAGGCGACCGCGGCCACCGTGCACGCGATGCTCAACGCCAGCATCCCGGCAGCCTCTCACATCACAAGACTGCGGGGTCACAAGACTGCGGGCCGGGAGGCCCGTACATCCTGGCCTCCCGGCCCGCGTCCGCCGCGTCACCCGGCGGTGCTGCCGATCTGCAGTTGTGTGCGTGGTGCACGGCGTGCTAGGCGACGCGGCGGTAGCCGGCGTCCTCGTGGCGCACCGCGGGAACCATCCGGACGGCGGGCGTCGCGGCCGGCCGCGGCTTGCGGTCCTGGCGCCGCAGCACGAGCCACATGGGGATCCCGGCCCAGAGCGCAATGAACGGAATAGCCAGCAGCACGTTGATCCAGAGCATGGTCGTCATCGTTAACTCCTCTTAGCTGGTCTGTATCGGCTTCACTGACCACACTGCCCGACGGGGCTATGCGTACCTGCCGAACGACCTCTGCCCTCGTTATGAATCCGAGACCAGGCTATGAATCGCCTCTGAGAACGCCGCTCACGTCCGCCAGGCCAGCACGTCGCCGGCCACGACGGCGGGCGGCCCGAGCAGGACGGTGAGGTAACGGCCTAGCCGCGAGTCCGGCTTGGCCACCGCGACGACGGCGGACACCCGCCAGGCCCTGATCTGCTCCCGCATCTTCGTGTCGGTCACGGCCCTGACCCGCACGTAGCCCGCGGCCCCAGGGTGGGCGTTCGCCGGGACCCCGGTCGTCAGCGCCTTGGGCAGGCCCGCCTGCGAAAAGGTCCACATGGTGTTCAGGTAAAGGCCCGCGGCGGGCGTGCCGTTCCCGTCGGTGTACGCGCGCCCGTTCCAGGCCGGACCCATGAAATACCCGCCGACCAGCGAGCCGGGTTCGCCCGTGTCAGCCTGCCAGCGCAGCGGTTCGGTGAAGGTGGACATCGGGATCGGCACCACTAGCACGCTGGCCGACGCGGGCAGCCGCAGTGCGGCGAACGCCGCCGACCAGCCGGGCGGCACCGGAGTCGCCGCGGCGACGGGCAGCGGCTTCGGCACCATGGGCAAGACGGCCAGCACCGCGCCGGACATCACCACCGCGGCCGGGCGCCAGCCGGCGGCCAGCCGCAGCCGCCGGCGCCCGGCGAAGGCGGCGAAGACCGGGATGGCCGCGTCCACCGCGAAGGCCAGCAGCGCGGCGGCCACGCCGTCCGCCACGAGGGAGAACCGGTCCGGCAGCGCCGCGTTGAGCAGCGGCAGGCCTTGCAGCCAGTACCAGGGCAGCTTGATCGCGGGGTGCCCGTGCCCGCCGAACAGCAGGGTGCCGCCGAGGGAGAACACCCCGAGCACCACGCAGGCGACCGCGGTTGCCCGGACCGGCAGCCGCCGCCAGCCGGTGATCGCGGCCAGCAGCAGCACGATGATCAGCGGCCAGCCGAGGTAGCCGAGATATTCGGGCAGCTGCCCCTGGTACCGCGAGGCGGCGGCCGCGCTGCCCGCGGTGTGGAAGAACTGGTACGACGAGGGCGCTACGAAGGATGACAAGTCGTTCTTGAAGAAGTCCGTCGTGAACGGGCTGCCGTGCTCGCGCAGCGGGCCGAAGAACTGCACCCCCAGCGGGTATCCGGCGATCACGACCGTCACGCCCGCCGCCACGCCCAGGCCGCCCGCCACCCGCCTGATCGAGCCCGCCACCGCACGCGGCCGACTGGCCGCGAGCACGGCGATGAGAACGATCCCGGCTATGGCCGTGACGGCCAGGATCTCCTCGGTGATGAACAGCTGCGCCGTCACCAGCAGGCCCAGCCAGAGGCCACCGCGCACGGCGCTCGTCCGGCCGGTCGCCAGCCGCAGGCCGACGTCGATGATCAGCGGAGGCAGCACGGCGAACTGCAGGTCGTAATGGCCGATGGCCGAGTGCAGCACCGCCGGGGAGAACCCGTAGACCGCCCCGCCGAGCGCCGCGGTTGCCACGCTGACGTCCCAGCGCCGCAACACGGCGAACATGGCCAGCGCCGACCCGGCGAACCCAGCCGTCATGAACACCGTGAGCGCGCTCTGCGGCCCGAACAGCAACGTCACCGGGGTCAGCAGCGCCCCGGGCAGCAGCATGAACGTGTTCCACATGACGCTCACGCCCTGCGGGGCGTTCATCGCGGTGGTCACCAGCGCCGGCAGGTGCCCGTGCCCGATCGCGGCGGCGTCGTACCGGAGGAACCAGGCCAGCTGGTCAGCGTCGTTGGGGTTGCCGAGCACCGTCCTGGTCGCCGGGTCCCGCCAGAGCCAGAGCGTGACCGCCAGCGCGGCCAGCAGGTAATAGACGGCGGCCAGCGCCACCGTCCGGCGATCGCCAGATGGCGGCGCCGGCTCTTCTTCTTCCGCCTGGGCATGGACGGCCGTAATCGCTGCTGCCACGATTGCGAGCCTAGCCAGAGGCGTTCGGGTTAGCGCGGCACTTGCCAGGACGTCAGCAAATAGCCAGATTTGCCGGCCGGGCGCCGGCGGACGCGGCTAGCCGCGGGCCGAACCGGCCGGGCTGTCCGGCACCACCTGGCCGCTCACCACGCGCCCGTTGTCGCCGCTGGCCTGCGGCGGCGCCGGCATCCCCTTGCGGACCGAATCGAGGATGGTCAGGCCCTGGCTGACCAGCCCGGCGGCGATCTCACCGAGGCCGTCGGCGCCGTTGAGCACGCTCACGTTGGCCCCGGCCAGCCCGGCCGCGGCCTCCTTGACGATCAGCGGCAGCTGGTTGATGAGCAGCTGGTCGAGCGCGACGCGGTTGTTGGACGCGGCCGCTTCGGCCTGGATGCGGGTGCGCTCGGCATCGGCCAGGGCGAGGATCCTGATCCGTTCGGCCTCTGCCTCGGCCGGCTTGACCACCTCGGACACCAGCTGCTGCTGCCGCAGCTGCGCCTGCTGCTGAGCCAGCTCGGCCTGCGCGTTGATCACCGCCCGCTGGGCATTCGCTTGCGCCAGCGGGCCCGCCTGAGCCGCCTCGGCCTGCGCCCTGTCTACCTCGGCCTTGTACTGGGCCTGCACGACGGAGGTTTCCCGGGCGAACTCGGCCTGCTTGCGTGCCGATGCCTGCTGCGCCTCCGCGGCCGCCTGGTCCGCCGCCGCCTGCGCGATCTTCGCCTGCCGCTGGATGGCGGCGTTGTTCGGCGCGGCCATCGCGGCGATGTACCCGGCGCCCATGTCGTCGATCGACTGGATCTGCAGCGAGTCCACGATCAGGCCGATCCTGGCCATCTCGGCCTTCGAGCCGTCGAGCACCTCGGTGGCCAGCTTCTGCCGTTCGGTGACGAGTTCCTCGACGGTCATCGAGCCGATGATCGAGCGCAGGTGGCCGGCGAAGATCCGCCCGGTCAGCACCGACATCTGGTCCTGATCCGACAGGAAACGCTGGCCGGCGTTGACGATGGATTCCTCGTCGTTGCCGACCTTGAACGCGATCACCGAGCGCACGTTCAGCGAGATGCCCTGCTTGGTCACGCAGGTCTCCGCGACCTCGGCCTCCTGCATGGACAGGGTGAGGTACCGGACCTTACGGAACACGGGCGTGACGAAGGCGCCGTGGCCGATTATCACCCGGAACGGCGCGCCCTGCGGGCCGCCCCCTCGTCCGGAAATCAACATGGCCTCGTCGGGGGCCGGAACACGATAACCGAACATCCTCGTTCATCTCCTAAACAGAAAATAACCCCGGAACGCGCGGACTTTCGCCGAGTGCATCCTCCCACTCGATGACGTCGACCGCCCGCGCTCCGCGCGACTCAATAACAAGGACGGTCGCCCCCCTGGGCAGCGGCTTCTCGGACCAGGCCAGGAAGGCCTCGGAACCGCCGCGGATCTTGATAAGCACTTCACCTGGTCCGGCGTCGCCTCGTGTGCCCACAATGAGTACGCCGACGGAGCCGACGCAATTCTCATCCCTCGCCAAGTGAGGAGCCCCTTCACCCGGAAGTGCCATTCCCTAGCGTAGTCCTCGTCCGATAAGCGAGATACCGTTCCTGCCACGGGGGGTCGACCCCCCTGGCACCCCCCGCAGCGCAAGTTAAGCTAACCGCGTGTCCGTCCCCCGGGTGACCCGGCCGTCGGCAAAGGCCCAGGCACCGCCGCGAATCGGCTGGCCAGCCAGGTGGGCGGCCTGGCCATCTACGCCCAGCTCGATGGGATTCATGGCGGTCGCCGCCGCACTGTCCGCCCTCCGCGCGGGCTCGACCCGGGCCACCAGGTAAGGGGATCACTCGCATGCTCGATGGGGTAACGCCGTTCCCGGCCGAGTTCGCCGCCCGCTACCGGGACCTCGGCTACTGGGAGGACCGGCCGCTCTTCGAGGGTTTCACCGGCGCGCTGGCCAAGTACGCGGACCGGGTGGCGGTGGCGGACGACGACGGCCCGGTGACCTACCGGCAGCTGGACGAGCGCTCGGCGCGCCTGGCCGGGGTCCTGCTCGACCTGGGCTTCGGGCCGCTGGACCGGGTCATCGTCCAGCTGCCGAACACGGCCGTGTTCGCCTACCTGTACTTCGCGCTGCAGCGGATCGGGGCCGCCCCGGTGCTCGCGCTGCCGGGGCACCGCAAGCGGGAGATCACCCAGTTCGCCGAGATATCGGGCGCCCGGGCGCTGGCCGTCCCCGCCGCCGCTCGCGGCTTCGACTTCACCGCGATGGCGGCGGGCATCATGGCCGGCCAGCCGACCCTCGAGCTCTGCCTGGTGCAGGGGCCGGCCCCCGCGCTCGGCCCGCAGTTCCTGTCCCTGGAGGACCTGCTCGAACGCGAACCGCGGGCCGGCCGGGCGGCACTTGACCAGATCAGCATCGACCCGGCCGACCCGGCCCTGTTCCTGCTCTCCGGCGGCACGACCGGGATCCCGAAGCTCATCCCCCGCTCGCACAACGACTACCTGTACAACTCGAAGATCGCCGCCGCGGCCTGCGAGATCGGCGAGGGCGACGTGCTGCTCGACGTGCTGCCGATCGAGCACAACCTGCCGCTCGGCTGCCCGGGCCTGCAGGGCTTCCTGCTGTCCGGCGGAACGGTCGTGCTGGCCACGAGCACCCGCCCGCGGGACGTCTTCGAGCTGATCCAGCGGCACCGGGTGACGCACGTCCACCTGGTGCCCGCGCTGCTGATCCGGTGGATCGACGACCCGTCGATCACCGAGTACGACCTGTCCTCGCTGCGGGTGATCCAGAGCGGCGGCCAGCGGCTGCAGCCCGAGGTCCGGCTGCGGGCCGAGCGCGCCCTGCCCGGCTGCTTCATCCAGGAGAACTTCGGCATGGCCGAGGGCCTGATCATGTTCGTCCGGTCGTCCGACCCGCCCGACGTGCGCCGCGAGACCTGCGGCCGGCCAGCCTCGCCGGACGACGAGGTCTTCCTGGTGGACGAGGACGGGAACGTGGTGCCCGACGGCGAGCCCGGCGAGCTGATCGTCCGCGGCCCCTACACGCTGCGCGGCTACTTCCGCTCCCCCGAGCACAACGCCCGGGCGTTCACCCCCGACGGGTTCTACCGCTCCGGCGACCTGCTCAGGAAGATGCCGTCCGGCAACTACGTCGTCGAGGGCCGGGTCAAGGACCTCATCAACCGGGGTGGCGAGAAGATCAGCGCGGAGGAGGTGGAGAACCTCATCCTGGCCCACCCGGCCGTGCTCAACGTGGCCTGCGTGCCCTACCCCGATCCGGTCCTCGGCGAGCGGATGTGCGCCTGCCTGGTGCTGCGGCCGGGCCAGTCCCTCATCCTCGGGGAACTCGTCAGTTTCCTGCTCGGCTTCGAGATCGCCAAGTTCAAATTGCCCGAACGGCTGGCGTTCTTCGACACCCTGCCGCTATCCGGCTTCGGCAAGGTGTCCAAGAAGGACCTCGCCGCCATCCTGAGCGAGCCCTCCCGCGAGCCAAAGGGCCGCGGCGGCGACTGGACTGAGGAGCGACGAAGGAGCGACGAGGGAAGGAGCCGCCTCAAGAGCGGCCCGGAGGCGAGCGGGGAAAGCAGAGCGAGCGAAGGATGAGAAAGATCGACCTGCACTGCTATCCGGGGACCGACGTGTGGATCGCCTCCCAGGGTCCCTACGTCGAGGCGCTGGGAAAATACTGGGGCAAGACCTGGACCGGCAAGCCGGAGGACGAGGTCGTCGCCGACGTCACCTCGGCCGGGGTCGAGGCGGTTCTCGTCGCCTTCGACATCGAGTCGGTGACCGGCGCCCCACCGTGCGGGAACGACTACGTCGCCGCCCTGCGCGACCGGCACCCGGGCACGTTTATCCAGGCCTGGGGGGCGATCGACCCGTTCAAGGGCGAGCAGGCGATCACCGGGGCGGTCACCGCGGTGCGGGAGTACCACGTGCTCGGCTTCCACTTCCATCCGATCATGGGGCACTACGCGGTCGACGAGCCGGCCCTGAACCCGCTGTTCGAGACCATCGCCGGGCTGAACGTGCCGGTGATGATCGACGTGGGGACGACAGGGATGGGCGCGGGCATGCCCGGCGGCCTGGGCGCCAGGATCGAGCACGCCCGGCCGCTCGCCATCGATAACCTGGCCGCCCGCTTCCCCTCGCTGACCATCATCGCGGCTCACCCGGGCTGGCCGTGGACCGATGAGATGACCGCGGTCGCGCTGCACAAGGGCAACGTGTACTGGGAGCTTTCCGGCTGGGCGCCCAAGTACTTCCCGTCCTCGCTGCGCACCGACATCAGGGGCAGGCTGCGGGAGAAGATGATGTTCGGCAGCGACCACCCCAGCCTGCCGTACGAGCGGATCCTGCGGGAGTGGGACGAGCTCGGCTACGATCAGTCCGTGATGGACCTGGTCTTCCACGGTAACGCCGAACGGGTCCTGGGGCTCTGAGGGCTGCCATGGCCACCCTCGACGACGTGCGCCGGATCGCGCTCTCGCTGCCGCGCACCAGCGAACATCTCATCAGGGACCACACCAAGTTCCGGGTCGGCAGCCTGGTCTACGCCTCGGTCTCGGCCGACGAGGAGCGGCTTGGCTTCGGCTTTCCCAAGGAGGAGCGCGCCGCGCTGGTCGCCAGCGAGCCGGATAAGTTCATGATGCCGCTGCGCAGCGACGAGCGGTACAACTGGGTCCGCGCCCGGCTGCCGGCGCTGGACGCCGGCGAGCTGCGCGAGCTGCTCATCGACGCCTGGTGCATGGTGGTGCCGAAGAAGATCGCGGCCAGCTACCTGGAAAGCCAGGGCATCAGCCGGGCCTTACCATAGGGCGATGTCGTTGCGTGCGATCGACTTCCACGTGCACCTGCCCACCCCGGACTGGCTCGACGGCAGCATGGCCGGCTACGTCGAGGCGGCCGAGGCTTACTTCCGGTCGCCCGCGCAGCGGCAGTCGCTCGGCGAGCTGGCCGAGGAGTACCGCCGCCTCGAGGTGAAGGCGGTCCTGCTGGCCTGGGACGCGGAGACGGCGACGGGGCGGCCTCGGGTCCCGAACGAGACGGTCGCCGCCGCGTGCCGCGACTACCCCGACGTGTTTACCGGCCTGGGCTCGGTCGACCCGCATAAGGGCGAGGCGGCCGTGGCCGAGGTGGCGAACATCGCCTCGCTCGGGCTGCGCGGGGTGAAGTTCCACCCGTCCCTGCAGGCCTTCGCGCCCGACGACCCGCAGTACTGGCCGATCTTCGCGGCCTGCGAGCGGCACGGCCTGCTAGCCCTGTTCCACACCGGCACCAGCGGCATCGGCGCGCGCCGGCCCGGCGGCCAGGGCATCAGGATCGACCTGGCGCACCCGGTCAAGCTCGACCCGGTGGCCGCGGCGCATCCGGACCTCACCGTGGTGGCCGCGCACTTCGGCTGGCCCTGGCACATGGACCTGATCGCCATCGCGCTGCACAAGACCAACGTGTACATCGACATCTCCGGCTGGTCGCCGCGGCGGATCCCGGCCGAGGTGATCCGCGAGCTGCGCGGGCGGCTGTCCGGGCAGTTCCTGTGGGGCAGCGACTACCCCTTCTTCACGCCCGGGCGGTGCCTGTCCGAGCTGGAGGCGCTGGACCTGCCCGCCGAGGTCATGACCGCGGTGCTGCACGACAACGCGGCGCGCATCCTCAGCTGAGGTCCACCACGACCGGCGCGTGGTCGGACGGCCCCTTGCCCTTGCGGGCCTCGCGGTCCACGTATGCGCCGCGCACCCGGCCGGCCACGGCTCCGGTCGCGTACACCAGGTCGATGCGCATGCCGTAGTTCTTGGCGAAGGCGCCGGCCCGGTAGTCCCAGTAGGTGAAGGGATGCGGTCCCTTCATCGGGGTCGGCACCACGTCCTGCAGACCCAGCGCCCGCAGGTCGGCCAGCGCCTGCCGTTCGGGCGGCGTGACGTGGGTGGAGCCGACGAACACCGCCGGGTCCCACACGTCGTCGTCGGTCGGCGCCACGTTGAAGTCACCGCACGCCACCAGCTGGGGCTCGGGCCCGAGCTCGGCGGCCAGCGCGGTCCGCAGCGCGGCGAACCAGTCGAGCTTGTAGGCGTAGTGGGCGGACTCGGGGGTGCGCCCGTTCGGCGCGTACAGCGACCACACCCGGATGCCGCCGCAGCTGGCACCCACCGCGCGGGCCTCCGGCTTGCGCAGGCCCGGCTCGTCGATCAGGGTCAGCTCGGCAGGCTCGCCTTCGTAACTGGGTTCGCCGAGAAACCCGAGGCTGACGTTCTCCAGGCCGACGCTGGACAGCAGCGCCACGCCGTTCCACCGGCCGTCACCGTGCGCCGCCACCTCATAGCCCAGTTCGGCGACCTCCTCCGCGGGAAACAGGGCCGTCGTGGTCTTGATCTCCTGCAGACAGACAATGTCGGGCTTGGCCTCGTCCAGCCACTCGAGCAGCCGGGGCAGCCGCGCCTTCACCGAGTTCACGTTCCACGTTGCCAGGCGCATCCCGCTAGTCTCCCACCGCCTTCGCGGCCGCGGCACGCGGCAGCGCCCCCCAAGTGACTCATGTGACTGCTGATGCAGAGAACTGGCGCATCGCGACCCCTGGGCGGCGTCTTTTCCATGATCACGAAAAGGGGGCGTCTCCAGGAGACGCGAGACTTACGTAATCATGGCTGTCGGCGCAGGCGTGATGCCGCAGATGCTGGCGGGGCATCGATGCAGGTTGGGGGGCTACTCGGAGCCCTCGCGGAAGCCGTCGATGAAGCGGCGGAACACCCCGCCCTCGCGGGGCAGCGGCGTCCCCGGCGCCGGAGCCTCGGGGCGCTCCCGGCCGACCGGCTCGTCGTAGTCGGCCCGCGCGATGGCATCCACGATCTGGGTCTCGTCGAACGTGTCCGAGCCGGGAATCTGCGGCACGAAGCCGACCAGATCGCCGTCGAGCAGGACCTCGGCTTCCAGGCCGGTGGTGCCCTCGGCGCCCCAGATGGCCTCACGCCCGCCGCCCGCGGGCACCTGCACCGAGTATGCGTCGATCCCGGACTTCCTCAGGTGCGCGTTGATGCCCCGGTCCCTGAGCCCGTCGGTGATCCGGCGGGCACGATTCTCGTCCATGGCCGCCAGGTTACCCAGCACTCGCGCTCTGGTGACAGACAGCTCGCGGCGGTGAGGCCGTCACTCGCGGCCGTTCGGTCCTTATAATTTCGGTGTGACGGACGCGGAAAGCGGAGCCTTCGAACTGGGCACCGACGGCCCCAAGGTCATCCTGGTCGGGGTCGACGATTCCGTCACCTCGCTGCGGGCCGGGGCGTACGCGGCCGGGCTGGCCCGGCGGCAGAGGGCCCGGCTGGTCTGCGTCTACGTCGAGCAGCTCTCCGCCTTGTACGGCGCCGGAGCCGGCGCCGGGGCGGGCGCGATCGCGGCGCAGGACCAGGCGCTCGAGGAGACGGCCGCGGACCTGCGGCGGCGGGCGGAGGAGTACGCCGGGGTGCTGGGCATGCCGATCACGATCGTCGTCGCGCGCGGCGATCCGTACACCGAACTGCGGCGGGTGGCCGACGAGGTCCGCGCCGACGCCGTCGTCGTGGGGGCCTCGACCAAGGCCGGGCACCGGTGGATCGGGTCGCTGGCCGTCCGGCTGGTCAAGGCCGGCCGGTGGCCGGTCACCGTCGTCCCCTAGAGAGTCACCCCTAGAGAAAGGGCTTGTCACCATGAGCGTGGCTGTCGTGACCGGGGCGGGTTCCGGGCTGGGCCGGACCATCGCCAGGACCCTGCTCGGCGCGGGCTGGCAGGTCGCGCTGGCGGGCCGTCGCGAGGAACTGCTGACCGAGACCGCGAAAGCGGCCGACAACGCGCTCGTCGTCCCGGCCGACGTCACCTCGCCGCCGTCGGTGGCCGCGCTCTTCGACGCCGTCCGGGACCGCTGGGGGCGCCTGGACCTGCTGGTGAACAACGCCGGCCTGTTCGGCCCCGCGGCCCAGGCGGACGAGATCGACCTGGCCGACTGGCAGCGCGTGGTCGACACCAACCTCACCGGCGCCTTTCTGTGCGCCCAGCACGCGGTGCGGATGATGAAGGCCCAGGACCCGCGCGGCGGGCGGATCATCAACAACGGCTCGATCTCCGCGCACACGCCGCGGCCGAACAGCATCGCCTACACCGCCACCAAGCACGCGGTCACCGGCCTGACCAAGTCCCTGTCGCTGGACGGGCGGGCGTTCGACATCGCCTGCGGGCAGATCGACATCGGCAACGCGGAGACCGAACTGACCCAGCGGTTCAGCCGCGGCGTGCTCCAGGCCAACGCCTCCATGGCCGCCGAGCCCGTCTTCGATTCCCGCCACGTCGCCGACGCCGTGCTCTACATGGCGTCGCTGCCGCTGGACACGAACGTCCTGTTCCTCACCATCACCGCGACCAAGATGCCCTACGTCGGCCGGGGCTGATCCTTGCCGAGCATTGCTAGCGGGGAGCATGCTGGCAGGTGGGACCGTCACGGTTCCGGCTGGTCGCAGCGGCGCGTACTGGAGGAAGCCATGACGAATCTCGGTGACCTGCTCGGGCAGGCGGCGGCCGACCACCCGAACCGCGTCGCGCTCCGGCTGGATGACCTCACGCTGACCTACGCCCAGCTGCACGAGGCCGCCGGGCGGATGAGCGCGCTGCTGGCCGCCCACGGCGTGCAGCCCGGCGACCGGGTCGGGATCATGCTGCCGAACGTCCCGGCGTTCCCCATCGCGTTCTACGGGGCGCTGGCCGCGGACGCCGTGGTGGTGCCGATGAACCCGCTGCTCAAGAGCCGCGAGGTCGCCTACTACCTGGGCGATTCTGGCGCCCGGGTGGTGCTGGCCTGGCCGGCGGCGGCCGGGGAAGCGGCCAAGGGCGCGGCCGACGCCGGCGCCCAGGCGATCACCGTGGAGACCCCCGACCTGGCCGCCCTGCTGGGCGACTACGAGCCGGCCCCGGCCGAGCCGGGACGGCGCGACCAGGACGACGCGGTCATCCTCTACACCTCGGGCACCACCGGGCGGCCCAAGGGCGCCGAGCTGACCCACGCCGGCCTGGTCCGCAACGCCGAACTCACCGCGCGGACACTGCTCAAGAACAGCACCGACGACGTGATGATGGGCTGCCTGCCGCTGTTCCACGTCTTCGGCCTGACCTGCGGGCTGAACACCACCGTCGCCGCGGCCGGCACCCTCACCCTGCTGCCCAGGTTCGACCCGGCCAAGGCGCTTGAGATCATCGAGCGGGACTCGGTGACGATCTTCGAAGGCGTGCCGACCATGTACGCCGCCATGCTGCACCACCCGCAAGCCGATCCGGCGATGACCGCGACGCTGCGGGTCTGCGTCTCCGGTGGCGCCTCCCTGCCGGTGGAGATCCTGCGCGGGTTCGAGGAGAAGTTCGGCTGCATGATCCTCGAGGGCTACGGACTCTCTGAGACCTCCCCGGTCGCGTCGTTCAACCACCCGGACAAGGTCCGTAAGCCGGGCTCGATCGGTACCCCGATCGAGGGCGTGCAGATGCGGCTCGTCGACGACGCCGGCCAGACGGTGCCGGACGGGGAGATCGGCGAGATCGTCATCCGCGGCCACAACGTGATGAAGGGCTACTGGAACAAGCCCGAGGCCACCGCCGAGGCGATCACCGACGGCTGGTTCCGCACCGGGGACATGGCCAAGGTGGACTCCGACGGCTACTACTACATCGTCGACCGGAAGAAGGATCTGATCATCAGGGGCGGCTACAACGTGTACCCGCGGGAGATCGAGGAGGTCCTGCACGAGCACCCGGCCGTCGCCGAGGTGGCGGTGATCGGGATGCCGCACCCAGACCTCGGCGAGGAGGTCGGCGCCGCCGTGGCGCTGAAGCCCGGCGCGACCGCGACGCCCGAGGAACTGCGCGCGTTCGCCCGAGACAAGGTGGCGGCGTACAAGTACCCGCGGCGCGTCTGGCTGGTGGACTCGCTGCCCAAGGGCCCGACCGGGAAGATCCTGCGCCGCGAGGTGCGGGCACCCGAGGAACAGGCACCCGAACCCGAGGGCGCCGGGTGACCGCGCCCGCGCCGCCCTTCGACGCCGTCGACGCGGCGGGCGGGCTCGACCTGCTGCTGACCGACGCGGCGCTGGGCCTGCGGCACCGGCTCCGGCCGGACGGCTCGCTGCTCCGGCTGGCCGCCGGGCTGGCCCGCCGCCCGGGGCGGGCCGGCCGTGAGGCGGTGCGGCTCGGCGGCGAGTTCGGCCGGATCGCCGCGGGGAGGTCCGTCATCGCGGCCGCCCCGCGCGACCGCCGGTTCTCCGATCCGGCCTGGACCGGCCATCCGCTGCTGCGCCGCAGCGTCCAGGCCTACCTGGCGGCGGCCCGGGCCGCCGAGACGCTCGTGACGGGCGCCGAACTCGGCTGGCGGGACGACACCCGTATCAGGTTCCTGCTCAGCAACCTGATCGCGGCGGCCGCCCCGAGCAATAATCCGCTGCTCAGCCCGGCCGCCCGGAAGGCCTTCACGGACACCGGCGGCCGGAGCGCCGTCCGCGGCCTGCGGGCGCTGGCGTCCGACCTGGCCAGCCCGCCCCGGGTGCCCTCGATGGTGGCCGCCGGCGCGTTCGAGGTGGGCCGGGACCTAGCCGTCATGCCGGGCGGCGTGGTGCACTCCACCGAGCAGTTCGAGCTCATCCAGTACCAGCCCGCGACGGAGAGCGTCTACCGTTACCCGCTGCTCATCGTCCCGCCGATGATCAACAAGTACTACATCGTCGACCTGGCGCCGGGACGCAGCCTGGCCGAGTTCCTCGTCGGGCAGGGGCACCAGGTGTTCGTGATGTCCTGGCGCAATCCCGACGCCCGGCATCGTGACTGGGACCTGGACACCTACGGCGGCGCCATCGTCGCGGCCCTGGACACGGTGCGGGCGGTCACCGGGGCGCCGAAGGCGAGCGTCTGCGCGCTGTGCTCCGGCGGCATCGCCACCGCCATGGTGGCCGCGCACCTGAGCGTCTCCGGCAGGCTCGGCGAGCTGGCCAGCCTGTGCCTCGGCGTGGCCGTGCTCGACCAGGAGCAGGCTGGCACCGCGGGCGCGATCATCGACGAGGCCACGGCGGCCGCCGCGACGGCGGTCTCGGCCGCACGCGGCTACCTGGACGGGCGGGCCCTCGCCGAGGTGTTCGCCTGGCTCCGGCCGGACGACCTGATCTGGAGCTACTGGGTCAACAACTACCTGCAGGGCCGGCCGCCGCCCGCCTTCGACATCTTGTCCTGGAACGCCGATACCACCCGGCTGCCCGCCGCGCTGCACCGCGACTTCATCAGGCTGGCCCTGGCCAACGCGCTGACCGCGCCGGGCCGGGTGAGCATGCTCGGCTCGCCGGTCGACCTGACCAAGGTCGACGTGGACGCCTACGTCATCGCCGGCCTGGCCGACCACCTGTGCCCGTGGCAGTCGTGCTACCGGACCACGCAGCTGCTCGGCGGCCCGGCCAGGTTCGTGCTGTCCACCAGCGGGCACATCGCCGCCATGGTCAACCCGCCGGGTAACCCGAAGGCCGCCTTCCAGACCGCGCCGTCGAATCCGGCCGACCCGGGCGAGTTCCTCGCCGCCGCGCACACGGTGCCGGGCAGCTGGTGGCCGGACTATTCATCCTGGCTGGCCGCGCGGAGCGGCGGGCAGAAGAAGAGCCCGCGGCTAGGCCGCAAGGGCTACCCGGTCCAGTGCGCCGCCCCGGGAACCTATGTTCACGACCACTGAGGTCCGTAGCGTCACGGTCGACGGCCAGCGGCTGCGGGTGGCGATAAGACCGGGACCGAACGACCCGGGCCTCCCGCCCCGGTTCCCGTTGCTGGTGCTGGCCGCGACCGCGACGGGCACGCCCATGGTGCCGGCCCGGCCTTCGGTGCTCGTGCATCTGGTGACGCCGCGGCGTTACCTGGACCGCGGATACCTGCAGCGGGTGGCCGGCGACCTCTACGGCGGACTGGCGAGAATAGATTCCGCGCCACCGGCTGCGCGCGCGGCGCCTACGAGCACGCGCTGGCCTACGCCCGCCAGCGCCAGCAGTTCGGCCGCCCGATCGGGGGCTTCCAGCTGGTGCAGGACCTGCTGGTGAAGATGCTGGCCAACATCACGTCGTCGGCCTGCCTGTGCGCGCGGCTGTCCGCGCTGCAGCAGGCCGGCCTGGCCGAGGATCACCATTCCGCGCTGGCCAAGGCGTTCTGCACGGTCCGGATGCGGGAGACGGTCGGCTGGGCCCGCGAGCTGCTCGGCGGGAACGGCATCCTGCTGGAGAACCACGTGGGCCGGTTCGTCGCCGACGCCGAGGCGATCTACTCCTACGAGGGCACCCGGGAGATCAACACGCTGATCGTCGGCCGCGCGATCACCGGCATGAGCGCCTTCGTCTGAGCCCTGCCATTGCGCTCGAGGCCGGAGGTGGGTGGGGCCGCGGGGGTGGGTGGGAAAGCTGAGGTCAGCGGGCCGACCAGCCCCCGTCCAGGACCCACGAGGAGCCGTTGGCGAACGACGCGGACGCGGAGCAGAGGTAGGCCGCGAGCTCAGCGACCTCGGCCGGCTCGATCAGCCGCTTGATGGCCGGCTCGGTGAGCATGACGTCGGTGACCACGGCCAGCCGTCCGGCCAGTTCGGCGCTCATCCGGCACCTGCCTTCCATGATCGTGGGTACAAGAGCTCCGGAAATGGCACCTTTCGGCACAGAATCATGGTGTCGCGGCCAGGTGGCAGCCGGGGGCGTGGCCCTAGGGGCCGTCCGGCCACCGCGAGCGCGCGCAGCCGGCCGAGCGCCGCCCGCTGCGTGCTCCCGGCGAGCTCGCCGAGGTAACGCTGGCGGAATTCCTCGAACTTGGCCGGGTCGTGCCCGTACCAGGTGCGCAGTTCGGTGGACGGAGCGGCGTCCTTGGCCCAGTCGTCCAGCCGGATCGCGTCCTTGCGCAGGCCGCGCGGCCAGATCCGGTCGACGAGCACGCGGGTGCCGTCCGCGGCCGATGGCTCGTCGTAGACGCGGCGGACGCGGACATCGAGCGGCGGAACCGGCCTCACCCCTACCTGCGCAGGTCTACCCACACGGTCTTGCCCGCGTTCCCGAGCGACTCTACCCCCCACCGGCTGGCCAGCGCGTCCACCGCCCCCAGGCCGTGCAGCGGTGCGGGCCTCAGCTCGGCCCCCCGCAGCGGGCTCGCGTCGCGTACCGAGATCCGCAGCAGGTCATGGCGTGCGGACAGGATGATCGTGAAGGCGGAATGAGCGTGCACGATGGCGTTGGCGGCGAGTTCGGTCACGGCCAGGGCGGCGTCGTCGGCGAAGTCCCCGGCCCCCCAGTCACGCAGCGTGGCCACTGCAAAATGGCGGGCCGCCGCGGCCGCGTCGCGGGAGAAGGCGAACGTCCGCACGGCGGCGGGCCCGCCCGGCCCGGAAGCCGCGGCGGGGCCGATGACCTCCCCGTGCAGGCGGCACACCTCGGCGAAGGCGTCGATCTCGCGGGTCACCGAGCCAACCCGGTAGCCGCAGAACAACGAGAAGGGATGCCTGCGGCCGAGCTCGTCCCACATCCCCTCGAGCTGCGCCGCGTCGTTGACCAGCCCGTCGTCCCAGAGCAGCGCGACCATCTCGCCGTAAGCGCGGACCGGCCGCCCGCCCGCCCCGGCCTGCCTGATCAGGGTGCCGATCACGCGGTCGAAGGCGGCGCGATCCAGCCGGTCGGCGGCCATAAGCTCGCGCAGGGTCTCGCTGGCGTCAAGGACCAGGTATGCGCCGCGGTCCCGGGCGGCCGCGAGGTCGACACCGGCCTGCGCCAGCCGGATCCCGAACTCGTGCCGGTGCTCCGGGGTCGCGATGACGATCGCCACGCCCCCGCTCTCAAGTGCGCCCAGCAGGTAGCCGGCCACCCGTTCGGCCAGTTCCTCGTCGTGACCGTAGAACTGAACGACGTGATGACCAGCGTTCAGGTTTTCAGTCCCAACCACCGTTTCTCCGTCCGGTGAAGCACGACGTTCCAAACGTGACCGCATACCTGCCCCGCAAATGGCGGGGCATGCACGTATCCGCTGCCCGGATGAGCCGGGTTCGCCTCGGCACCCGAGCTAGTGGCGGTGCCGGAGGCCGAACCCGCCATCCAGCAGGCCTGCGGCGTAAAAGCAGAGGCCCGGAGAAATGCGACATTTCAGGCATTTTTTCAGCAGGATTCTCGGCCGTATTCGGTGTGGTGTTCCCTGAAACGTCGTAGTTTCCTGATATTATCGAACTAGAAAACGATCTAGTTCCCGGCCTGCTGGCCGGGGAAAGGAGACCATCCGGCCCGCGAGCAGCCCTAGGGAGGTGACAGGCACGGTGGCCAGCATCCCGGCGTTTTCCAGCACGGCCGAGGCGACGGCGATGGTCCGCGCCGGTCTGCGGTTCCTGGCCGACGCCGACGCGACGGCGATGGCGGTGGAGGAGCAGGCACAATGCCTGCAGGCCCTGGAGCAGGTCAGTTCGATGGGCACCGCGGCGCGGACCTCGATCCTGGCCGCGTTCACCTCCGGCCAGGGCTACTCCGCGGACGCGGATTACAGTCCGCGCGCGTGGCTGATCCACAAGACGAGGATCACCAAAGGCGCCGCTGTCGGGCACACCGCGTGGGTGCGGCGCGCCGCCGCGCATCCCCAGGTCGCGCAGGCGCTGGCCGGCGGGGAGATGTCGGAGTCGTACGGCCGGACGATCTGCACCTGGACGGACAAGCTGCCCGGGGACTGCCGCCCGGCCGCGGACGCCATCCTGGTCACGGCGGCGAGGGCCGGGATGGATCTGCGGGAACTGGCCGGGCTGGCCGCGGAGATCTACGAGCGATCCCGGCCCGATTCCCCGGATGAGGACCGGGACGGGGCGTTCGAGGATCGCTCGGTGCGGCTGGACACCACGTTCCAGGGCGCCGGGGTAGTGTCGGGGGACTTGACGCCGGAGTGCGCGGCGGTGGTGGGCGCGGTGCTGGATGCGCTATCGACGCCGGTGGGCGCGGAGGACACCCGGACGCATGAGCAGCGGTATCACGACGCGCTACAGGAGGCCATGCGGCGCCTCCTCGCCGCTGACCTGCTGCCGGAGCGGGCCGGGCAGCCGGTGAAGGCGCTGGTACATGTCTCGCTGGCGGACCTGCTGATGCTGGAGGGCAGCTCGGCGCTGCTGGAGGAGTGGACCGCGGAGGTCCGCGCGGCGTGGGCCGCGCACCGCGCCGCCGCGTCGGCGGGTGGCAGCGACGGCGGCGCGTGGCTGGACGGGGACGCCGCCGCGGCGATGGCGTGCGATGCCTCCGCGGTGCCGGTGGTGACCGGCGACGTCAACCCCGCTGTCCTGGATGACCTGGTCCGCTTGTGCGTCCAGCTGGACAAGCTCCACCGCCACGGCGCCGGCGCCGGCGCGGGCAACGACGGTGCCAGCGACCTCGGCGGCGACGGCCAGGGCGCGCCCGGCACGGACACCACTCGGGCCTGGGAAGCCCTCGAGCAAGCCATCATCGGCAAAGCGGTTGACTTGCTATCGGGCCCGGGCGGCCTGGCGTCGTTCCTGCGGCGCCGGCAGCTGGGCGTCCGGCTCGGCGGGCCGAGCCTGCCTTTGGATATCGGCTACAGCGAGACCATCCCGGCCGGGATCCGCAACGCGGTGATCCTGCGGGATAAGCACTGCAGGTGGGCGGGCCGCTGTAACCAGCCAGCCGCGTGCTGCGAGGTACACCACGTGAGGCACAAGAAGGACGGCGGCAAGACCAGTGTTCGAGATTGTGTTCTATTGTGCTGGTATCACCATCAGATCGTCATCCACCGGTGGGGCTGGACGCTGGTCCTGAACCCGGACGGAACCACGACCGCGTGGAACAAGGACAAGACGAAGGTGCTTCACAGCCACAGTCCTCCGGTCCGCCCGGGGTAGCGCCCCCGGGGTCCGCCGATCACGGTGGCCGCGACGCGACCAGGCAGCTAGGCACGAGCAGCGGATGACGCCCGCCAGGGAACCGACGGCCGCGGCGTCATCCGGTGCTGCTCGCGGGCTGATCAGGGGAGCGTAAGCTGGTGAGCGTCTCGCGGTGCCGCCACGCCAGCCGCAGGACGGCGGCGCCGGCCGCCTGTATGGGCTGGCCGGTCACGATGCGGTCGATGACGTGGGCGGCGAATTCCCGCGCCGCGAGCACGCTGCCCTCGGCGTTACGCCGCGGGCTCAGGCTGAACAACTCGTCGAACACCCGGCTGTCGATCACCGCCACGGTGAGCAGGTCGGTGGCGTAGGTCAGCGGATCGACACCGAGGCCCAGGCACCACACGCGGATCTGGCCCCGGTCCAGCGCGGCGGCCATCTGCCTGGCGAAGGGCCAGGAATCGTAGTCCACCGGGCCGGGCCCGTAGTCTTCCGAACGTCCGCGGAGTTCCTCGTCGAACTCGCGGATCATGCACCGCCACAGCGAGAAATCGCCGCGTTCGTGCCACCCGGCCTCGCCCGCCGGCTGGAACACGCCGACTGGGATCACCTGGTACATCCCGCCCGCGTGGCCTACCTTGGCCGGGTCCCGCCAGTGCAGCAGGAACGACGCCCGCCCGGTGGCCGCCTCGAACCGGAGCGTCAGCGTGGTGATGGCCAGGTTCGCCGGGCGGCGGCGCAGGTCGCACGGGTCCGCGATCAGGGCGCGCAGGCCGGCCGGTCCGTGATGCGAGCTGTCGCCGAGCCGGGTGGCGGCGTACTCGTGCGCGGCCGCTTCGCCGGTGTCCACGCCGTCGAAATAACGGCCGCAGGTGAACGCCAGCCGGGACCGGGTGAGGTCCGCCTCGGTCAGCCGGTAGGTGGGGCGGTTCTCGAACACCGCCGGGGCGGCCAGTTCCCGCAGCGCGTCCGAGTAGCGAAGGTAGCGGGTCCCGTCCGGCCGCTCGGGCAGCAGCGGCGCGGCGGCGTCGCCGAGGGCGGAGGCGGGCTCCGGCTGGGGCCAGGCCGACGCGGTGGATTCTGGCGCGGTGAACTTCGGCGCGGTGAGTTCCAGCCCGATGTCGTGCAGCGGGACGGGCTCGGCGGGCTGCCAGCCGGGGGCGGCGAGCAGCGGGGTCCCGGCGATCTTGCGGTCGGCCGGATAGTCCCCGGCCGTGTCGAGCGCCAGGTCGTGGCGGTGCTCCTGCAGGTAGGACCGCACCCGCAGCCAGTCAATCTGGCTGGCAGTAAGCGCGCGGGTAGCTGGCATCCGGCATCCGCGTGGGGCGTGGCGATCTGGTCGTCGGCCCAGAAGGTGATCAGCTCGTCCTCGGTGAGGGACTGCGGCGCCACGGCCCGCAGGGTGCGGCCGGTGGCCAGGCTCCAGCTCGTGATGAGCACCCGGGCCACCAATTCGTCCTCGCCGGAGTGGCGAACGGCCCGGCTGAAAAATCGGCGCCTTGCGTTTGCGCCCGAATCGCTCGCGTCACGTATGCCAGAGACAGTAGTGTCTTGCATAACGCGCCTCCTTCCGGGAGGTGGACAGGAAAGTCCGCTCGCCGTGCTCGTGGTGCCCTGATCCCACACAGTCAGCCACGGAACGGGGGGCGCTCTTCCGGCCGATCAGGGCGCCGCACGGTAAATACCGGTAACCGCCCTGGTCACGGCATCGGCTGGCAACGCTGTGCGCGACCAATACGACTTTACATGCGGCGCAAAGACCGCGGGCCGAAAAAAGACAATTCTGTCCTGCGATGATTTCATCAGATGTCAACTGTCCTGGCATTAACGCTCGCGGCACATGCCCGGGTCGGGAACTTTAATTAGCCATTGGCAAACTTCACGCAATTGCGTCGGCGGCCGGCGGGCGGCCACCCCCCGCGGCCGGCGTGGCAGTGTTAATAGATATACCGGTGGTGCCCGAAATATGCGCGTCTACGGCAAATGCCGGACTGGCCCGCAGCCGACGTCACTGGCCCAGCATCACGGGCCCAGCATCACAGGCCCAGCGTCACAGGCCGAGCCGCCGGGACAGGTCCGAGGCGAGCACACCGTCCGGGTCGAACTCGCCGCGCAGCTTCCTGAACTCCGCCAGCCGCGGGTACATCTCGGCCAGCGCCCCGGCCGGCACCCGTGAGTCCTTGGCCAGGTAGACGCGGCCGCCCGCCTCGATGACCAACCGGTCGAGCGACCCGAGCAGGCCAGCCAGCCCCCGGGTGCGCGCGGGCACGTCGAGCGCGAGCGTCCAGCCGGGCACCGGGAAGGAGAGCAGCCCCGGGTCGCCCTCGCCGAACCGCTTGAGCACGGTCACGAAGGAGGCGGCGCGACCCCGGCTGACCAGCTCGAACGAGCGGCGCACCGCGGCCTCCTGGCCGAACGGCAGGACGTACTGGTACTGCCGGAAGCCACCGGGCCCGTACACCCGGTTCCAGTTCCTGATCCCGTCGAGCGGGTGGAAGAACGTCCCGATGGTCTGCAGCTCACCCTGCCGGGAGCGGGGCGCCTTGCGGTACCAGGCCTCGTTGGCCAGCGCCACGGTGTAGCGGTTGATCAGCCCGGGTGGGAACCCCGGCGGGACGCCCAGGCGGGCCCCCGGCCGGAACGCGAACGGGTCGGCCCGGTCCGCGGGCGGCAGGTCGTCCGGTTCGGCGAAGTCGCCGCTGGTGACCACCGAACGACCCAGGCGGGCGCCCCGGGCCAGGCTGTCCGACCAGGCCACCGTGTAGCCGAAGGCCCGGTCGTGCTCGGCCAGCACGGCCATCGTCTCGTCGATGTCGGCAGTGCGCACGGTGTCCACCTTGACCCGGGCGGTGGCCACCCGCTTCAGTTGGATCACCGCCCGCACGATGAGCCCGGTCAGGCCCATGCCGCCCGCCGTCGCCCAGAACAGCTCGGGATCGGACTGCTCGGTCACGGTGCGCAGCTCCCCGCCGGGCAGCAGGATGTCGGCCGACCGCACGTGCCGGGCGAAGCTGCCGGCCACATGGTGGTTCTTGCCGTGGACATCGGCCGCGATCGCGCCGCCGACCGTCACCTGCCGGGTGCCGGGAGTAACCGGCACGAACCATCCGGCCGGCAGGCCCGCGACCATGAGCTGCTCCAGGCTGACGCCGGCCTCGCAGGTCGCCAGGCCGGTGGCCGGGTCCAGGTCGATGATCCGGTTCAGCCGGGCGGTGGAGATCACCACGCCGCCGTCGCACTGTGCGGCGTTGTTGTAGCTGCGGCCGAGCCCGCGGGCGATCACGCCGCGGGCGGGCACCGCGAGGAACCGGGCGGCGCCGGCTACGGTGGCTGGCTCGGCCAGTTCGGCGCGGGTCGGCGATATCCGGCCCCAGCCGGTGAGCCTGACGGTGCGGCTTGACATAGTGACCGAATAGTAGCCGGACTGCCGGCCCGAGAATCCCCGGAGTGGATGATGCGCAGGCTCTGCACCGCCGCCGCGCTGGCCAGCCTCGGCGCCGTGGCCGCGTGCAGCTCGCCGGCCGCCGCGCCGCACCCAGCCGGTCCGTCCGGCCACGTCAGCACCCCGGCCACCGCCCGCGCCTCCGCGACCGCGACGGTCCGTCCGAAGGCCAGCCAGGAGACGGTCCCGCCCGCGCCGCGGGTGACGGTGACCCGGATGCGGACCCCGGACGGTTCGGTGATGACCGTGGCGACCTTCCGCGGTCCGCTGACCTACGTCCTGCACAGCGGCAGCGAGGATCCCGGCGCGGCGGCGGGGCGGGTCCGGGCCGGATCGGCGGTGCGCGGCGCCGAGCGCAAGCGGCTGCTGGCCGTGTTCAACGGGGGGTTCAAGCTGTCCGCGGGCGCGGGCGGCTACGAGCAGGAAGGCCACGTGGTCGCCACGCTGCGGCGGGGCCTGACCAGCCTGGTGATCGACCGTTCGGGCCAGGCCAGGATCGGGATCTGGGGCCGCGGCGTGCCCGCGCCCGGCGAGGCGGTGTACAGCGTCCGGCAGAACCTGCCGCCGCTGGTGCACAGCGGCAAGCCCACCGCGCTCGCGGCCGACTGGGGTGTGTGGGGCGCCACGCTCGGCGGCGGCGAGTACGTGGCCCGCAGCGCGCTCGGCCAGGACGCGGCCGGCGAGCTGGTGTACGCCGCGAGCATGTCCGCGACCCCGGCCGACCTGGCGGCCGTGCTGGCCTACGCGGGCGTCCGGATCGCGATGGAGCTCGACATCAACCCCGAGTGGGTCCAGCTGGACGTGGCCAGCCGCCCGGGCGGCCCGCTGCGCGCCGCGGTTCACGGCCAGAGCCGCCCGGCGAACCAGTTCCTGGTCGGCTGGGCCAGGGACTTCATCGCCGTCCTGGCCCCGGCCGACGCGGGACGGTAACATCTACGCTGGTATAGAAGTTTCATTCCAGGACGGGAGACCCGGTGTTGCACGACCAGGCAGGCCCGGCCGGGGACGCCGCCCGCCGCGGCGCGGGCGAGCTGGAGGCCGCGGTGCTGGCGGTGCTGCAGGCGGCTGGCCGGCCGCTGACGCCCGGCGAGGTCCGCGAGCAGCTGGGCGACGGCCTCGCCTACACCACGGTGGTGACGATCCTGTCCCGGCTGCACGCCAAGGGCGTGCTCGGCCGGGAGAAGGCCGGACGGGCCTTCCGGTACGTGCCGGTCGCGGACGAGCCGGGGCTGGCAGCCCGCCGGATGGCCCGGGTGCTCGACGGCGAGGCGGACCGGGAGGCGGTACTGGCGCGGTTCGTCTCCGGCCTGTCCAGCGCCGACGAAGACCTGTTGCGCCGGATGCTCGGCGACGAGCCAGGGCCGCCCGGCCGGGGCTGAAGGACTCGCCAATGCCCCTCGTGATCTACCTGCCCCTGGTGCTCCCGCTGCTCGCGGCCGCCGCGGCCGGACCGCTGGCCGGGCGGCTGCCGCCCGCGGCCGCCAGCTGGCTGCTGGCCGGCAGCGCGCTGGTGCTGGCCGCGGCCAGCAGTGCCGTGCTCGGACTGCTCGCGCTGACCGCGCTGCTCCGGATCCCGCTGGCCGCGGCCGCGGCCGGCGACATGTCCGTGCAGGTGCTCAGCCGGGGCGCTCCCGCCTCGCTGCCGGTCGCGATGGCCGCCGGGGCGCTGCTGACCGTGTCGGTCACCGCCGCCGGGCGGGCGCTATGGCGCCGCACCGGCGCGCTGGCCGCCGCGTTCGGGCAGGCCCGTCGGCTGCCAGGTGCCGCCCAGGTGGTGGTCACCGAGGACGAGGCGGCCGACGCGTACACGCTGCCCGGCTGGCCGTGCCGCATCGTGGTAACCGCCGGGATGATGCGCGCGCTCACCGCCGCCGAGCGGCAGGTCCTGCTGGCGCACGAGCGGACCCACGCCGCGTGGTTCCACTTCCTGTTCACCAGCGCCGCCCGGGTGGCCGCCGCCGCCAACCCGCTGCTGCGCCCGGTCGCCTCCGCCGTCAGCTACACCGTGGAGCGGTGGGCCGACGAGCGCGCCGCCGTGGTCACAGGGAACCGGCCGCTGGCCGCCCGGGCGGTCGCCCGGGCGGCGATGGCGGCTACCGCGGATCCGGCTGGAAGGTCCCGGCGCCCGGCCGCCGCGGTGGCCCTGGGAATGGTCGGCCGGGCCCGGCCCGGGCCGGTGCCGCGCCGGGTCGCCGCCCTGCTCAACCCGCCGCCGCGACCGCAGCTGCTGCTGCTCGCGCTGGCCGTCCTGTTGGTCGCGGTGTCCGGGGTCTCGGCCCT
>WNGP01000244.1_pt1 | contig 40830 bp, 40 predicted proteins | sample 5407671 | NCBI WGS metagenome assembly WNGP01 (sample SAMN13153381, study PRJNA577476) | soil metagenome | isolation source: 40 cm soil or saprolite under Garry oak tree replicate 2 | place: USA:California | collected 2016-06-15 | reverse complement strand
TCTAATCTATCTTAGCGAAGCTGTTGGATGCGGGTGAAATGGATCGGGCTGCCAAAGCCGATATTTTTCGCGAGCTAACGCTTGAACCTCGGACGGTAATTCATCAAAGCATTCCCAGAAACTCCGATGCGTTCTGGAGTTCACGGCATGTCGCGCAGGCGACCAGCACGGACGTCGTCGTCAACTTCGCGCAACACCTTGTCGAGTTTGCCACTCGCGATATCACGCTTCATCTGCTCATCCCACTCGTCATCGTTCTAGCCGTGCAGCCACCCGGCGAGCTCCGCGCGCTCCTCGATCGACAGCTGCTCAATGGCCTCTTTGATTTGTTCGATGTTCACGTTTGCGAAATTTAGGGGTCTAGCGACGTTCTCGCAATCGGAAGCCGATTGCCCGGCCAAATGTCATGTTTAGACGCGACCCCGTCGTCCCGCCTCTTTCTCCCCATTCAACCACGCCGTCAGTTGCGCTCTTAAGAATCTCTTGTGTATGCCCATGCTGTAGGAGCCCCACATATTGGCAAAAGCTCTGCGCTTGGAATTGTTGTGTAAACGGTAACATGCCTAATTTAATTTGTGTAAACTAAAAGGCGTTTTATTTTACACAACCTTCTTTGTGCCCAATCCACATGACGCGATTATGAAACCCTCCGTCCCCGAAGATCTTCCAATTAAAAAAGTTCAATGGGAGGCTTTGATACCTCTAATCAGCAAGGCAAACCGTTCAATCGCTCAATACGAAGGGGTTCTTTACGGAATTCCAAACCCCGAAGTGCTCTTGGCGCCATTCACGACACAAGAAGCTGTCCTGTCTTCAAAGATCGAAGGAACGCAGGCGACGTTGGGCGAGGTTCTTAAATTTGAAGCGGGCGAAAAACCGGAAGACGAAGCGCGGCGACAGGATATCCAAGAAATAATCAATTATCGAAGAGCTCTATCCGCGGCTGAACATGAATTAAAAACTCGTCCCTTCAACTTGAACTTGTTGTTGCGGCTACATGAGATTCTGCTGCATGGGGTTCGCGGGCAGAATAAAGCAAGAGGCCGCTTTCGAACTACACAAAATTGGATCGGCGCACCGGGTTCGCCAATCGAGAAAGCACAGTTCGTCCCGCCCGAGCCTCTCTTAATTACCGGCTATTTGGATAATTGGGAAAAATACTATCATGCAGAACGACCGGATGTACTTGTCCAGCTTGCCGTCGTTCACGCCCAATTTGAAATCATCCATCCGTTCCTCGACGGGAATGGCCGGCTTGGCCGCATTCTAATACCGCTATTTCTGTTTGAGAAAAAAATTCTCTTTCGGCCAATGTTTTACCTTTCGGAATATCTTGAGCACCATCGAGACGAATATGTCGAAAGGCTTCGATTACTCGGTGGCCGCGTGACCGCGTGGAACGAATGGATAGAGTTTTTTCTGAGAGCGCTTGACGAACAAGCTCGAAAGAACGCAACGAAGGCGCGCTCAATAATGAATCTTTACGCACAGCTGAAGCAACAGTTAATCGCTGTTACTCATTCACAATTTGCTGTTCCGCTTTTGGATCAGTTTTTCGCTCGACCCGTCTTTCAAATTAGCTCTCTCCGATTCTCGAACCCGCAACCCAGTCGACAGGCCATATCAAGCTACATTCGTAAACTTCGTGAGGCTGGCATTCTTAAAGTAGTTCGCGAGGGCGGTGGCCGCAGAGGCCAGGTGCTTGCACTGGCAGAGTTAGTAAATCTTTGTGAGGGCAAAGATACCATCTGATCGCAAAGCAAAACAGCCGGACCCTTTCGAGTCCGGCTGTTGTTGAATCTGCTTGTCGATTTTAGCGGCCTAGTAATCCATGCCGCCCATGCCGCCCATACCGCCGCCGGGCATCGGAGGAGTTTTTTCCTTTTCAGGAATTTCCGTCACGAGTGCTTCGGTGGTGAGCAACAGACCGGAGATCGACGCAGCGTTTTGCAACGCGGTGCGCGCGACCTTGGTTGGATCGACAATCCCCGCCTTCACCAAGTCGGTGTATTCATCAGCAGAGACGTCGTAACCTTCGTTGCCTTTACGCTTCTTCACTTCCTCGACGACGAGCGCGCCTTCCTTGCCCGCGTTGTCGGCGAGCTGACGCGTCGGCTCTTCAATGGCGCGGCGCACAATCGCCACGCCAACTTTCTCGTCGGCTTCGAGGTCTTTGATGTTGTCGAGCACTTTCTGCGTGCGCAGGTATGCGACACCGCCGCCTGCGACGATGCCTTCCTCAACCGCCGCGCGAGTAGCGTGCAACGCATCTTCGACGCGCGCTTTCTTCTCCTTCATCTCGGTCTCGGTCGCCGCGCCGACATTAATGACGGCCACGCCGCCCGCGAGTTTGGCGAGACGTTCCTGGAGTTTTTCGCGATCGTAATCGCTCGTCGTTTCTTCGATTTGACGACGGATTTGCGCAATGCGGCCCTTGATATCGACCTGTTTGCCTTCGCCTTCGACAATGGTGGTGTTTTCCTTGTCGATGGTGGCGCGTTTGGTGCGGCCGAGGTCTTCAAGCTTCACGTTCTCGAGCTTGATGCCGAGATCTTCCGTGATGCAACGACCCCCGGTGAGCACCGCGATGTCTTCCAGCATCGCCTTGCGACGATCGCCGAAGCCGGGCGCTTTCACCGCGCAGACTTGCAATGTGCCGCGCAATTTGTTCACGACCAAAGTGGCGAGCGCTTCGCCTTCCACATCCTCAGCAATGATGAGGAGCGGCCGGCCCGCTTTCGCGACTTTCTCGAGCAACGGGAGCATGTCCTTCAAGCTCGAGATTTTTTTCTCGTGAATGAGGATGTACGGATTTTCGAGCACAGCTTCCATCGCCTCTGCGTTGGTGACGAAGTAGGGCGACAGATAACCTTTGTCGAACTGCATGCCCTCGACGACTTCGAGGGTGGTCTCGATCGATTTCGCTTCCTCGACCGTGATCGTGCCGTCCTTGCCCACCTTGTCCATGGCGTCGGCAATGATCTCGCCGATCGTCTTGTCCCAGTTGGCCGAAACGGTCGCGACCTGCGCGATCTCGGTGCGATCACCGACTTTCTTGGAGATTTTCTTCAGCTCCTCGACGATTGCCTCGACGGCTTTCATGATGCCCCGCTGCAATGAAGTCGGGTTCGCGCCGGCAGTGACGTTGCGCAGACCTTCGCGGTAAATGGATTCCGCGAGAATGGTTGCCGTAGTCGTGCCGTCGCCCGCCACATCCGAAGTTTTGGAAGCGACTTCGCGCACGAGCTGTGCACCCATATTTTCATACGGATCCTCGAGCTCGATTTCTTTCGCGACCGTCACCCCATCTTTCGTGATCGTGGGGCTGCCGAATTTCTTGTCGAGAATGACGTTGCGACCGCTCGGGCCGAGTGTGGCCTTGACGGCCTTCGCCAGTTTCTCGACACCGCGCAGCAACGTGTGCCGCGCATTTTCATCGAATTGTAGTTGTTTAGCTGCCATAGTTTATTTTTCCTCCTGCGGTTAACCGATAATGCCGAGGATGTCGTCCTCGCGCATGATGAGATACGACTCATCGTCGATTTTGATTTCGGTGCCGCCGTATTTCGAGATCAGCACCTTGTCGCCTTTCTTCACCGTGAAATCGACTTTCTTGCCGTTGTCGTCGATTTTTCCGGTGCCAAGAGCGACGACTTTGCCCTCCTGTGGTTTTTCCTTCGCGGTATCAGGAATAATGATCCCGCCTTTTTTTACTTCTTGCTCTTCAATCGGCTGCACCAGCACCCGATCTCCGAGCGGTTTCACATGAACTGCCATATGTTTTATTGCCTCCTTTTAGTTTGTTATTATGCCCCGCGGCCGTTCTTTCAAAACGGTCACCGGCAAATTCTTCTCGTTGATCAAATTCGCAGCGCGATCTGACCTGGGTTAGCACACGCGCCTCGCGTGTTGGTTTCGGCATCGGGCCGAAGCAGACTCTCCTTCATACGTTGCTCCAACGCGAAGCTCCAATCAACCGGAAAAGTTTGCGACGGCGAGACACCGTCGCCAGCACTCGGAACGAGTGCGCTACCCGGAATTATGTCGCTGCGCGTCATTATTTTTTCTTGTCCTCGTCCACGACTTCGAATTCCGCATCGACAACGTCGCCTTCGCCACGTTTACCGGCGCCTTCGCCTTCCTCGGCGCGCCCACGCGCACCAGCTTCCGGTCCTGGTTGGGGACCAGCTTGCGCGCCAGCTCCGGCGGACGCCTGCTTGTAAAGCTCGGCGCTAACCTCCTGAAATTTATTCTGGAGATCGTCGTACGTCCGCTTCATCGCATCGGTGTCGTTGCGATTAATCGCGTCACGGACGGCGGCGATGGCGTCTTCGACGGATTTCTTTTTGTCGCCAGAGATTTTGTCACCGAGTTCTTTCAACTGCTTCTCGCACTGATATGCGAGCATGTCGGCGTTGTTCTTGATCTCGATGGCTTCCTTCGCCTTCTTGTCTTCTTCAGCGTGCGCTTCGGCTTCGCGCTGCATCTTCTCGACTTCCTCTTTCGAAAGTCCAGAGCTGCCGGTGATGGAAATCTTTTGTTCCTTGCCGGTGCCGAGATCTTTCGCAGAGACGTGCAGGATGCCGTTCGCGTCGATGTCGAACGTGACTTCGATTTGCGGAACACCACGCGGCGCCGGCGGGATTCCATCGAGATGGAACGTGCCGAGATTCTTGTTGTCGCGCGAAAGCGGGCGTTCGCCCTGTAACACTTTGATTTCCACGCCCGGCTGATTGTCGCTGTAGGTCGAAAAGATCTGCGACTTGCGGGTCGGGATCGTCGTGTTGCGCGGAATCATCGATGTAGCCACGCCACCCGCGGTTTCAATTGCCAGCGTCAACGGCGTCACGTCGAGCAACAGCACGTCTTTCACTTCGCCCTTCAGCACGCCGCCTTGAATCGCGGCGCCCACCGCGACGACTTCGTCCGGGTTGACGCCTTTGTGTGGCTGTTTGCCAATGAGAGTGCGCGCGGTTTCAACCACTTTCGGCATGCGCGTCATGCCGCCGACCAGCACCAGCTCGTTCACGTCGCGTTCGGAAATTTTTGCGTCCTTCAAGCAATCCTTGACTGGCTGCACCGTGCGTTCGACGAGCGAATCGGTAAGTTGCTCGAGTTTCGCGCGGGTCAGCTTTTTCTGAATGTGCTTCGGACCGCTGGCATCCGCGGTGATGAACGGCAGATTGATTTCGTATTCTTGCGAACTTGAGAGCGCGATCTTCGCTTTTTCAGCTTCTTCCTTGATTCGCTGGATCGCGTCGGGCTGCTTGGTCAAATCGATGCCGGTGTCCTTCTTAAATTCGGCGACGATCCAATCCATGATCTTCGCGTCCCAGTCGTCACCGCCGAGGTGCGTATCGCCGTTGGTCGCTTTCACTTCGAAAACGCCATCGCCAATTTCGAGAACCGAAATGTCGAACGTGCCACCGCCCAAATCGTAAACCGCAATCTCCTCATCCTTCTTTTTATCGAGACCATAGGCGAGCGACGCGGCCGTCGGCTCGTTGATGATGCGTAATACTTCGAGTCCGGCGATCTTGCCTGCATCCTTGGTGGCGTTGCGCTGCGAGTCGTTGAAATACGCCGGGACGGTAATGACTGCCTGCGTGACTTTCTCGCCGAGCTTCGCTTCCGCGTCGGCTTTCATCTTCGACAAAATCATTGCCGAAATTTCCGGTGGCGAAAAAGTTTTGCGTTGTCCACTCACTTCCACCTGGACATGCGCATCGCCATTCGCAGCCTTCACGATCTTGTACGGCACGCGGTGTTCTTCTTCGTGCACCTCGTCGAACTTGCGGCCCATGAAACGCTTGATCGAGAAAACCGTGTTTTGCGGATTGGTCACCGCCTGACGTTTCGCCGCCTGGCCGACCAACCGCTCGCCAGTTTTCGTGAAGGCGACGATCGAAGGCGTCGTACGCGCGCCTTCACTATTTTCCAAAACTACAGGGTCGCCACCCTCCATTACGGCCATGCAGGAGTTGGTCGTGCCCAAATCGATACCTAAAACTTTAGCCATAGAATAAATCCTTTCTGGTCGAGACTTCGACCCAAGGACCCTTGAGCAAGACCCGAGCCAGCTGGAATGTAAAATGTAAGTATCTGCTTGGGAGGTGGTAACGTTTTACAACTATGGCGTCCGGCACGGTCAGGTGAGACAAATCAGCGCGATTTGCGCACTCGCCGCGACCGACCATGCGCCAATGCGACACGCATCATCTGGGAGCACAGGCTGCCAGCCTGCCCTCCCCGGATGACGGAGTTCATGGACTTATCCGGTGGGCGAACAAAATGTCTGTGTCCCTATTCGCACTTTTTCTTTTCGCAAAACTCAATGAAAGCGTTAACCGTTTCTGCGTGCGACAATATCATGATCTGCTCCGGCTCGTGCTTGAGAAAGGTCAGTCGCGCGCGGATCGCACGGGCACCGGGACGCTGTCGATCTTCGGTGCCCAGACGCGGTTTGATTTACGCACAGAGGGACCAGGATTCCCACTGCTTACGACGAAAAAGCTACACATCAAATCGATCATTTATGAGCTGCTCTGGTTCTTGCGCGGCGACACGAACGTCGGTTACCTCAACGAACGCGGTGTCAGGATCTGGGACGAATGGGCTGACGAACATGGCGATCTCGGGCGTGTTTATGGCGCCCAATGGCGAGATTGGCGGGGAGACAACGGCGCGCGGGTGGATCAGATCGAGAACGTCATCACCGAGATCAAATCAAGTCCGCAAAGCCGGCGGCTCATCGTGAGCGCGTGGAATCCGGCAGAGATCGACAAAATGGCGCTGCCTCCATGTCATGTGCTCTTTCAATTTTACGTGCAGGATGGCGAATTGAGTTGCCAGCTTTACCAACGCAGCGCCGATCTTTTTCTCGGCGTCCCATTCAACATCGCTTCGTATTCGCTGCTTACTTTGATGCTCGCCCAGGTGTGCGATTTAAAACCTGGCGAATTCGTTCATACATTCGGCGATTTGCATCTCTATCAAAATCATCTTAACCAGGCACGTGAACAACTCTCCCGTGATTGTCGATCTTTGCCGAGGATGCAGTTGAACCAAGCGATTAAGAACCTGTACGATTTTCGCTTCGAAGATTTTGAGCTAATCGGCTACGATCCGCATCCGGCGATCAAAGCTCCGATCGCAGTCTGAGACTTTTAAACAATGGGCGGGTTGAAGTAAGTTGTGAAGGTGTTCCGGAAAATCGGCTCGGCTGTACCGATTTTGCTCCTGACGGCCGTGTCCGTTCTCGGGCAAGAACCGCGCACTTCAGTCGAGATCGATTTGGAGGAACAAACTGCTTACCTTCTGCGAGACGGACGCCCGGTGTTAGCGACACCGATTTCGAGTGGCCGTTACGGCCATCTCACCAGAACGGGTTCGTTCAAGGTTCTCGAAAAGGAACGAAGTCATTACTCGAGCATGTACGGGAAAATTGTCGATGCGCGCGGGAACACGATCGTGGCTGATGCCGACGCAGACATGCCGGTTCCCCGCGGAGGAAAATTTAATCCTGCGGCAATGCATTACTTCATGCGCTTCAGCGGCGCGGACGGGATGCACGCCGGCTATCTGCCAGGATATCCCGCATCACACGGCTGTGTCCGCATGCCGCAGGAGTACGCGATTGCGTTTTTCAATTCGATTAGCGTCGGAACTCCGGTGACTGTGTTCGGCAGAACGCCGGTCGGCCGTTATTCTCAACAATCGCGATCCGTGATGCCTAGACGGGCTCTTGGATTTTCAGACCCGCGCTTTGGTTCACCGTTTGATCCGCGGTTTGCTCCACCTCCGCCATTCTGGGGATGGCGGTGAGTCAACTATTGCGTCGGGCTGACTCAGCGATTCGTGCTGGCAGTTTTTGGCCCCCGCGAAAGATCGACAAGATCCGCTAGGATATTCAACGTCTCGTCGCGCTCGGGGTCGATGGCCGGTTCTTTGGTGTCGTCTCCGACGCCGACGCCAGCGGTCAGATCCGTATCTGCATCCGGGGCGGCTGCTTCAGGGTCAACTTTTGGAGGAACTCCATTCTTTTTCACCTCGGCCAACTTTCCCGGATACATGATCAACTGGAGATTCGGTTTGTCGACGGTGTCGAGCGTCAGACGATAAATGCGCGGTTCTTCCTGATTCCGCGCCAAGCGTTCTCTGGAACGCACTTCTTTGCGCAGCTTATCATCCGCAAGTTCTTTCTTCCGGACATCTTCGTTCAGGGAAATTCGATTTTCGTCGAGCTTGTGACGTAGACGATTGATGTCATCCATCACGAAGTGGAATTCAGGATCGTTTTTGGCCCGTTCTTCTGAGCGCCGCTTCAATTGATCGACAAACAGCGAATGCGTGTCGGACCACTTCGTGTATTTCGCCTTGGGGACTTCATCATATGGCAGAGCGTTCTTCAGCGCACCTTCTCCGAATTCGGGAAGATCGCTCAAGCTCGGCAGCACAATATCGGAGGCCACACCATGGAGCTGGGTCGAGCCACCAGCGACACGATAAAATTTCTGGATGGTCAACTTCAAGGCGCCGTCCTCATCAGAATGGCTGCCAAGCAGCGAAGCGAACCGGCCGATCGGTAGAATTGTCTGCACCGTCCCTTTACCAAAAGTGTTCTTGTCACCGACAATCACTGCGCGCCCGTAGTCCTGCAGCGCGGCTGCAAAAATTTCGCTGGCTGACGCGCTTTGCCGACTGGTCAAAACCACCAGCGGCCCGGAATAGGAGATGCCAGCGTCTGGATCGGACGAAATTCTGATGCTTCCGTTATAATCCTTTGTCTGAACGATCGGGCCCGATTTCAAAAACAAACCGGTAAGAGAGAGGGCCTCTTCGAGCGAGCCACCGCCATTTCGCCGAAGATCGACAACAAGCCCGGCGATGTTTTCTTTCTTCAGCCGTTTGAGCAGCGCTTGCACATCGCGTGTCGTGCTCTTCTGGTGCTTGTCCATGTCGGCATAGAACGACGGGAGCGTAAGCCAGCCGAGTTTTATGGGACTACCATTTTCGTCTTTCCTGATAATGATGTCCGCGCGCGCCTCTTGATCTTTCAGTTTAATTTCGTCGCGCACGAGTTCGACGTTTTTCCGGCGGGAAGGATCGGTTGCATCCGACGGAATCACCAGCAGCCGCACACGCGTGCCTTTTTTGCCGCGAATCATCTCCACTACTTTGTCGAGCCGCATCTCGCGAACATCGACATAGTCACTCTGGCCCTGCGCTACGGCGGTAATCCGGTCGCCTACTTTCAATCGCCCATCCACCTGGGCTGGCCCCCCAGGAACAAGGCTCTCAATTTTTGCGTATCCGTCCTCGGAGCGAAGCATGGCGCCGATGCCGACAAGCGAGAGACCCATGTTAATGCTGAAATTCTTCATATCGGCCTTACTCAGGTATTCGGAGTGCGGGTCGTAAGTCTGGGCGAGCGCATCGAGAAAAAGCTTCACTTGCTCGTCCTTGTCTTGTTCGTGAACGTTGCGGGCGAGGCGATCGTAGCGGCGCGCGACCAGTTGCGGAGCAGGCTCAATCGGATGTTCACTTAGATTTTCCTGCAACAGCTCGTTCGTGATCCGACCGTGCCAGAGTTGATCGGCTTCCGCCTCATCCTTCGGCCACGGCGATTTTTGGCGGCTAAGCTCAATGGTCCCGTCAGTTTTAAAATCGGCCGGTTGCTTCAGCAGCTCCTTTATTTTAGCGACACGGTCGTCAACGCGCTTCGTGTAGAGGTCGTAAATTTCGTAAGCAGGCTTCAGCGTCCCGAGAAGAACGTCTTCCGCGATTGAGTCACCATATTTTGCATTGATCTCATCGACGTCTTTTTGGGTAAAAAACAGATGGCTGTAATCGAGCAGCTCCAGATACGTCTGAAGGAATTTCTTCGAAACTTCCCCATTCAGTTTCAGACGGGTGTAATGGCCTTCCTCCAGAAGCCGCCCGACCGACATGGCGATCGTTTCTTTCGACGTCGCTATGGCCGGCGGGGCCGCGATCGTGGCGGTTAAAAGGATGGCGCAATACGCCAGCGAGCGTTGGAATGCTTTCATCAGTAAAAAGAGGGTTTCCCACCTTGGCAGATTTCAGGATGAAACGCAAGATGATGGGATGAGATCGACATACAGGTAGAAATGAGACAATCGGTAGCAAGGAACATTCAATATTCGTAAAAACTCCCGTCTTCAGCTGTAGCAGACCTTCGCCACACTCATTTGCAATGCGTTACGATACATTTTGCGGCGGCATTTTTGAAACGAATTGCTATCTGCTTGAAGCCCCTGATGGCTGGATTCTCTTCGACGGGCCCGATGGAGCTTGCGACTGGCTCGCGTCGCGAAACGTGGATCTAAAGCTGCTGCTGCTCACCCATGGCCATTTCGATCACATCCCGGATGTGAGCAAAATCAAACGGCGTTTCAATTGCCAAATCGGCTGCCACCCCCAAACCGCGCCAATGATTTCCAATCCGGAATTCTTTCGCAGCTTCGGATTTCAACTCGAAATAGAGCCGGTTGAAGCAGATTTTCTTATTGAAGAGACGCCCGCAAGAAAATTTCTCGGATTGGAAATGCAGGTGCTCGAAATTCCGGGACATTGCCCCGGCAGTCTTTGCTTTTTTTCGCGCAAAGATCAATTGCTCATCAGCGGCGATGTTCTTTTCGCCGGCAGCGTCGGGCGAGCCGATTTGCCCGGTGGAGATATCGACCTGTTGCTGCAGGGGATCAGGAAGAAATTATTTCCACTCGGCGACGATGTGACGGTGCTTGCCGGTCACGGCCCACCGACAAAAATCGGTACAGAGCGAAGCGCCAATCCGTTCCTAAGATAAAGATCGGCGCGGCTGAGCGTTTCCTGAGCAAAAGTCTTGCCCTGAGCGCAGTCGAACGGGTCGAAGGAGGCCCTCGTCGGATTCCGGCACGCCGGCCCTCGCGCCTTACTCCGCCAACAATTCGGTGAGCGTCCGCTCAAGTTCATCCAATCCGGTGAGGCCAGCGACAATGGAACGCAGCGATTTCATCGCAGCGGGCAGATGTTTAAGGAAATGTTTGTGCCCTTTCACGAGTCCTAGAAAACCATAAGCCCCTAGCGCCTGCATCAGACGTTGCATCGCGCAATGCCGCAACTTGGAATCGAACTCGCCGTTAACCGTAATTCCGTTCTTGATCTGCTGCTCACGATAGTACGCGATCAACTCCGCGCGCTCCGCTTCGGTAAGATCGACATACGGATCGTAAAGCAACGAAGCGAGATCGTATTCCGCCAGACCGGGCCGCATTCCCTGAAAATCGATCAGATAAGCCTGTGCGTTTTGGATAATGATGTTTTGCGACTGAAAATCGCGATGCACCAGAACGCGCGGCAAGCGAGCGAGATGCTCCGCGATTTGGTGAAACGCCGGCAATGAGGCCAGCGAACCAAGCTTTACGTTGTCTACGCCGAAATAGCGACCGAGACAGTTTTCGAAAAAGTAATTTTGCTCCCATACGTAAAGCGCGGCGTTGAACTCGGCGGGCAAATACTCCTTCATTTCGACACAGACCGACTCCGGCAAGCTATGCAGCGTGGCGATTTGATCGAGGGCTGATTCGTAAAATGTGCGGCGCACCAGCCAACTCTCCTTGCGGTAACTGTAGAGATCGCTCTCGCCCAGGTCTTCGATCCAGACGAGGCCTTCTGCCGGATCGTGAAAATAAATTTTTGGCACGCGAATCCCATGCGCATCGAGAAATGTCGCGATCTGGACGTAATGCCGATTTTCCTCGCATTCCAGATTATATTTAACCAGAATCAGCGTCTGCTCCGGCGAGCAGCGAATTCGATAAAATTTTCGGTCCGATCCTCCTTTTTCGATTGGCCTGATTTTTATCTGATCGACATCCAAACGCGGGAAATGCAGCCGCGTTCGCCGAAGAAGAAGGTCGGTTCTCATAATTAGATGTCGATGTTGCGATGGATGCCGCTGGCCTTTTTTTCGGAGCGGACAATACACCCCTGAAGGTGACTTTTGGAAGCAATTTGTGCACCGGACCACAAAATTGTGTCTTCGATGATGGCGTCGTCGCCCACGCTGCAATCGGTGCCGATAGAAAAAAATCCGGCCAGCTGCGCGCTCGCAGCTACGATGGCACTCTTTGCCACACGAATCGGCCACTCCGTCTTCTCGACATAACGGGGTCGCCAACCGTCCGCGATCACACGATGGATTTCCAGGTATTGTGTGCGCGAACCAATGTTGAACCACTTCCCATCATTGAGAACAACACCGCCAATCTTGCCGCCCGCACCGATCCAATCGGCAATGATCGGAATGAAGGAAATTCTTCGATTCGCTGGGATCCGCTCGAAAATCTCCGGGTTCCAAACCGCAATGTTGGCGAAGTCATAATTGCCGGCTATGCCATATCGGTTCGAGATATCGATCACCCGGCCATTGCGAAAGGCGACCGCTGCGGCTAGACCCGTATCACGCAACGCCAGGGTAACGTCGTTTCTGCAGCGGAAATGCTCGTCAATCAACGGTTGCAGATCGATATCCGTGAGGACATCGCCGCTATAAGCGATGAACGGCGCGGACTTCAGATGCGGCTCGATGTTTTTGATCCCACCTCCCGTCCCGAGCAGTTCCGGTTCGTGCACGAGCCTCAGTGGCCGATCCCGATACGTCCGGTTCACGAACGCATTCGCGAATTGCTGCGGCAAAAGGTGCGTGTTGATGACGAAAGATCCGATGCCGAGGTCGATCAAATGATCAAAGGCGAAAGTGATCATCGGTTTCTGGAAAATCGGCACCAGCGGTTTGGGTAAATCGTCCGTGAGCGGCCTTAGTCGCTTGCCAAGCCCGGCGCCTAAAACGAACGCTTGGGTGATATGCTCCATTGGTTGCGGTGCCGATCTCCTCAACCGCCTACCTAGATTTGGTCTCGGCGTCGTCGGGCGTTTCCAAAGAATCTGTGATGTGAAGCCTCTTTACGACGAGTTCGTCGATCTCGAGTCTCTTGATTTTCGACCGGCCGATGGCCAGCCGCCCGATTGCAACTGCACCTAGAGCCAGCGCGCCAAACGCAAAAGCACCGATAGCGACAGCTCCAATGGCCAGTGCGCCGACACGAATCGCGCCAAGATTATTTGGTTCTGGTTCGCGCATGTCGCGGCAAGTCGTCGGCAAGTTGAATCCACGGCAATCGATCCTCTATCCAGGTGTGGTCTTGAGGCGGAACCGCCTCAGGGTGATCGAAGCTGCAAACGGTGACATCCACTTCATCAGCCTCCGGCTGACTCAGGAACGTTAAGGCCGTGCCGCAGTTTGCGCAGGACAAACGAACGCGCCCGGCCCATGCGATCTCGCGCGGCGCGCCGTGAGTGAATCGAAAATTGTTTCGCCGGAAGGAGGCCCAGGTCACGAAAGGTGCGCCGCCGCTCTTGCGACAATCAGCACAATGGCATTGCGTGATGTTATGAGGCTCGTCGCTCTCTTCATAGCGGACCGCCGCGCACAGACAACCTCCGTGAATACTGTTCGCTGCCATTTGATATGCTGCGCGCGCTCTTACCCTTGCTTCATAGTTTCCTCATCCGCCGTTTTGTCCAACTCGCTCATGTCCAAGGCGCGGTTACAATCCGGCTTTCGGCGATCATCCCTACCTTTTTAAATAAAGCGTGCGCGTGCCGAAATCGATAATGCCGTGATGCCGGTTGAGAATTTCGGCGCCTAGTAGGCCAGCGACCGGCGGCGAACCCTGTAACAGGCCGCCATGAATTAAGCCCTCCAGATCGACAACGCCTACTTCCTTGCCGATGATCTCGACCGATCCGACCGATAATTTCCGGATCCGCGCAACCCACACTCCACGCTCTCTCAAATTCACGGCAGAAGAACTAAACTGTGTCTCGCGGGTCGGAATCCGCATTTGCCGAACGAAAGAGCGATGCAGCAGGGTAGCAAAAGAACCTGTATCAACCATGAGCTTCGCGGGTTTACCGTTAATTGAGCCGTTAACATACAAATTGAAACCGTCGCTGACTTGAATGGGCACAGCCTGCAATCCACTGCGGTCAAAACCTGGTGCGCTGCCAGCGACATCCGGATCAATTTTTAAGATCAGCAGCTGCCGTTGACAATCGAGCACCGCTTTGGTTGGGAAAAGAATATCGGCCCCGATAATTCCGTCGATTTCCTGCTCGTGCCGTAATCGCGCCACGCCGCCAGAGTTGCCAAGATTCACGGTAACCACAGGCTCATCCGCGAGACTTAGCGCACCGAGCCGCAGCTCACGAGCGATCGCCACATTATTGAACGCACCATTAATCTGAATGCGCGCCGGCAGGTTCGACTTTGCAGTAATTGGCCTGAGTCGAAAATGCTCGCGACGGTCCAAGCCTATTGCGCTCACTGGAGCACCGCTGTCCACCCCAAGCCACGCAGGTTTGCCGTTGATAAAAGCGCGCACGATTAGATGATTTTGCCGCGAACGCACCAACGGCAACGCCTCAAATTGCGGAGTTGGTCGCGCCGAAGGCCGCTGCGGCGCGGCGGGCAATTCGGCAACAAGTGCCGCGCTGATGCACAAGATCGACAAAAACCTTCGGGCAGAGGGAAGATGGTCGAAGAACGTCACGCGGCGGAGATTAACATGATTCTTTTCACGCGAAAGCGGTTTCGCGCTTAAAAATCGCCTGATCTAGCCGAAGGCGAACGCCGAAGTGTTTTGTCATTGCGCGACACGTGTGAGTGATGATTAACTCTGCGCCTAAATGACAACTGCAATAGCCGAAGCACCTGCAGCCGAACAGAAATTCGTCAGGGGACTGGGCCTGCTCGATTCAACGATGCTTGTCGCCGGTTCGATGATCGGCTCCGGAATTTTCATCGTCTCGGCCGATATCGCACGGCTCGTGGGCTCTGCCGGGTGGTTGCTTGTCGTGTGGGCGGTCACAGGCGTGCTCACGATGGTTGCCGCACTCAGCTACGGCGAGCTCGCCGCAATGATGCCCCGCGCAGGCGGCCAATATGTTTACCTGCGCGAGGCGTACAGTCCGCTCTGGGGATTTCTTTACGGCTGGACGTTGTTCCTCGTGATTCAAACCGGAACAATCGCCGCCGTGGCGGTGGCGTTCGCGCGCTTTCTCGGCGTGTTCACCGACACGGTGTCGCCGACGCAATGGATTGTTCCACCGATCATGCTCTCGCAGCGCTACGCGATCAGCCTTTCGACGCAGCAGCTCGTCGCGATCTTAATCATCATTCTCTTGACGATCGTAAACACGCGCGGCCTTTCGTTAGGCAAACTTATCCAGAACGTTTTCACGTCGGCGAAAACGCTCTCGCTCTTCGCGTTGGTCGTGCTTGGGATTTTCGTCGGGCGCAATGCTGACGCGCTCCACGCGAATTTCGCGAATTTCTGGGCGCCGACCGCGGTTTCTCCAATTATATCGGATCTCCCGTTCGTCGGAGTGGTCTCCGCGGCGGGCGGTGCGTTGGGGATGTTGATCGCAATTTGTGTTGGCCAGGTGGGCTCGCTGTTTTCCGCGGACGCGTGGAATAACATCACGTTTACGGCGGGTGAAGTGCGCGAACCGCGAAAAAATATTCCGCTCTCACTTTTGTTCGGCACCGGATTGGTCATCACATTGTATCTGCTCGCCAACGTGGCTTATCTCTGCGTGCTGCCATTGGATAAAATCCAGCACGCTCCAGACGATCGAGTGGGTACGGCGGCAATGGAAGTGATGTTCGGTGGCGCGGGCGCTGGGATCATGGCGGTGGCGATCATGATCTCCACGTTTGGTTGTTGCAACGGCCTGATTCTCGCCGGCGCGCGGGTGTATTACGCGATGGCGCAGGATGGTTTATTTTTTAAGGCGACGGCCCGGCTGAACTCGAAGCATGTGCCGGCGGTCGCGCTGGTGCTGCAGGGAATCTGGACGGCGTTGCTCGTGCTACCGCGGACGCGAAACGTTGATTCAGCAACCGGCGCGGTCACCTACGGTAATCTTTACAGCAACCTGCTGGATTACATTATTTTCGCCGCTCTGATTTTCTATGTGTTGACGATTGCAGGCGTGTTCGTCCTCCGTCGAAAGCGGCCGGAGGCGGAACGGCCGTACCGCGCATTGGGTTACCCGATTCTACCCGCCCTCTACATCGTGGGCGCTACGGCGATCATGCTCGTCCTGCTCGCCTACAGGGTACAAACAACATGGCCAGGCTTGGTAATCGTACTTACCGGCGTGCCGATTTATTTTCTCTGGAAATCTATCGGAAAGAAACCACCGCCAGCTTGACTTGGCCCGGCGATCCTGATTAGCACAGCGACAAGAAACTTCGCCCATGAATTTGCTTCGACGAAAAAGTGTCACGCAGCTTCAAGCTGACGCACTGACGGACGATCGCCTAAAACGGGCGCTTGGGGCGACCAACCTCACTGCGCTCGGCATCGGTGCGATCATTGGCACGGGTATTTTTGTGCTGACCGGTACGGTCGCAGCGCAGAACGCGGGACCAGCCGTGGTTTTATCGTTCGTGCTGGCGGGCGTAGCCTCGATCTTTGCGGCGCTCTGTTATAGCGAGTTCGCGTCGCTGGTGCCGATGGCCGGCAGCGCCTACACCTACGGCTATGCCACGCTCGGAGAACTTGTCGCGTGGATCATCGGTTGGGACTTGATTTTGGAATACGCACTCGGCGCGGTCACGGTTTCGATTGGTTGGTCGGGCTATGTCGTCTCGTTTTTACATGACATTGGCATTCATATCCCGGCGCAGTTATCAGCAGCGCGCGGCACGTTGATCACGCTGGCCGACGGAACGCAGGTCACCGCCATCTTCAATCTGCCAGCCGTCATCATCATCGGCATTGTTACGCTGCTGCTGGTGATCGGTATTCGCGAATCGGCGACGGTCAATAACGTCATTGTGTTTGTGAAAGTGGCAGTCGTGCTGCTGTTCATCATCGGCGCGGCTCACGCGGTTAATCCCGCCAACTGGCATCCATTTATCCCGCCGAGCACCGGCGCGCGCGGGCATTTCGGCTGGAGTGGCGTCATGCAGGGCGCTGGGATTGTGTTTTTCGCTTACATCGGTTTCGACGCGGTCAGCACGGCAGCGCAGGAAGCAAAGAATCCGCAGCGCGACATGCCGATCGGCATCATTGGCTCGCTGTTAATTTGCACGGTGCTCTACATCGCGGTGTCGACGGTGGCCACTGGCATCGTGCCTTACGTGCAACTGGATGTACCGGACCCGATTGCCGTGGCGGCCGACCACGCGGGACTGGGCTGGATGTCCGCGGCGATCAAGTTGGGCGCAATCGCGGGCCTCAGCTCGGTGATTCTCGTGATGCTGCTGGGTCAGTCCCGGATTTTTTGGACGATGGCGGACGACGGTTTGCTGCCGCCGTTTGTGAGCAAAGTTCATCCAAAATTCCGCACGCCCTGGATCACCACGATAGTGACTGGCGTCGTTGTCGCTTTCTTTGCGGCGTTGTTCACCGTGCGCGAAGCGGGCAGCCTCGTTTCCATTGGCACGTTGCTGGCATTTGTGATCGTCTCAATTGGCGTGCTCGTGTTGCGTATTCGCGAGCCGGAGTTGCCTCGCACATTCAAAACACCTGCGGTGTGGGTCGTCGCCCCACTAGGCGCGCTGTCGGCGCTCTATCTTATGGCTTCGTTACCATGGCGAACATGGGAACGCCTCATCATCTGGTTCATAATCGGCATCGTGTTTTACTTCTTCTACGGCGTCCGCCGTAGCAACCTCGCCCAGCCGCCGATCAACCCCTCCGAACGTACAAGCAACGGTTGAAACGCTTGGGCGGTGTTTAGCTCCAGCTGCTCGCGCCAAATCCGGAAGCCGGGCTACTCGATCCAAACCCGAAAATCTCTTCCGCGCGTCTCCGCAGCGCAGCTGCGTTCGCGGGGCCGTTGAAGGTGGCACGCGCGAGCCGGATTTCCTCAAGCGACACATTCATGGCGCGGAGGGTTTCCCATTCTTTCGGGCTCAAGAGGTCCCGCTCGTCGTCAGTCACGGCACGTTTTTGCAGTCGCGAGACTATTTCGGTCAAAGCATCACTACTCGCTGCTCCAAACAAATCGAGAAGCCGCTGAAACCTGAGGTGAAATGGAATGGTGGCAAGATCAAAATCCGCAGGAGCCGCCAATCTGTCGGGCGGCATCCTCACTTCATCCGATACCGCTACTGAGTGCCAAACATCTGCCGGTTGATAATAACCAATCTCGGCGTGATAGGAGCCGCTCGGTCGCGGAACTATGATGTAACAATAACCGGCCATCGGTTCGACGGCCACGCTGTTTTCCTCCACAGCGTCTGCGCGATACACGCGAAGATGAACCTGCCGATCCACCGGCACCGTTTTCGCAAAGATCGTTGGCCAATCGATGCTCCAACACGTGAAGATTGTGCATGGGTCTCGAGCGATCGCGAATAACATCGGCGCCCCATGAACCCGCGGAAGCCCGACGTTGTCGAACTCGCTCACATCTCTTTCCCGCTCGTTATCGGGGCGTACGACTGGTCCGTTCGAAAGCCGAAAATCATGTGCGGATTTGGATTTGCCCAGGCGGTGTTTGAATTTTCTGCTCAGCATGACGATTCCGATTCGCAACTTGGCGCAAATCAGCGAAAGACAAAAGTGAATCTTGGTTGATGAAGAAAGTTCAGCCGATCCGAAGCTGTGAAACCGTACATCATCGTGAATCCAATCGCCGGATCGGTTGGCAATTTGAACGCTCGGCTAAAGCAGCTCCGCCCACTCAATGCCAAGGAAGTGCGCGTGACTCACCGCGCAGGCGAAGCAGAAACTTTAGCGCGGAGGGCCGTCCGCGCCGGATGCGATTACGTTATTGCAGCGGGCGGCGATGGCACGTTGAATGAAGTCATCAACGGAATTGCAACGCCAAATCCGCCACGCGGCATCCGCGTGGGAATTGTGCCGCTCGGCACTGCAAATGATTTTGCGCGGTCGATAGGCCTGATGGGAGATATCGACGCAACCATCGACACCTTGCAGGCCAAAACAAGTGCACGGATCGATCTCGTCCGCATGACTGGTGAACGCACACGGTACTTCGTGAATGCCTCATCCGGGGGCTTCAGCGGTGTTGTCGATGAAAAGTTGACCCCTGAAATTAAATCAACCTGGGGTCCGCTTGCCTATCTGCGAAGCGCTGCTGCGGCACTACCGGAGTTGCACGCCTACCGTACGACCGTGACTTTCGATGACACCGAGAGGTTGGTCATCGACCTTTACAATGTCATCGTTGCAAATGGACGATTCGTCGCCTGCGGACTACCGATCGCACCTCTGGCAGATCCTGGCGATGGACTGCTCGACGCCGTGCTCATACCTAAAAGGTCAGCAGCGGAAATGGCGCTGCTGGCCGCGGAAATGCTCTTGGGCAAGCATCTCTCCACCGATGCCGTTACCTTTCGACGCGCAAAGAAGATCTCAGTTCGGTCGCACCCGGGAATGTGGTTCAATGCCGACGGCGAACTGGTCGGCAATGAGCCAACCGTTTTCAAAATTCTTCCTCGCGCGTTAGACTTTGTCGTCAGCAAGCGGTGAACACAAAAATTATCGATATGGATGAACTCGCTGAGCGCGCAAAGAAGTTGCGTGCCGCAGGGAAAAGACTAGTCGTCACGAACGGCTGTTTCGATTTCCTACATGTGGGACATGTACGTTACTTGCAAGCTGCGCGAGCGCTCGGTGATGCATTAGCAGTCGGCTTGAACGCAGATCGTTCAGTCAGCGAACTGAAAGGCATCGGACGTCCGATTAATACCGAGAGAGACCGCGCTGAGGTGCTTGCTGCGCTGGAGTGCGTCGATCTCATCACGATTTTTCCGGAGCCGCGCGCGACTCAGTTCATCGCCGCAAGCATGCCAGCCGTTTATGTCAAAGGGGGAGACTACAGTTCTGAAACGTTAAATGCGGAGGAGCGCGCAATTCTGGAAAAAATCGGCGCGGAGATTCGGATTATTCCATTTGAAAAAGGTTATTCCACATCGCTCTTGCTCGAAAAACTTCGAAAGGCCGGAAGATGAGACTAGGTCGGCTGGGCATACTTGGATCAGGAAAAGGAACGAACTGCCGTGCAATTCTCAAAAATATTACAAGCGGAGCGTTGACCGCAGAGGTCCGCGTCGTGATCTCAGACGTGTTCGATGCACCGATCCTCGATATCGCGCGGGAATTTTCGATTCCAAACGCCTACTTGCCGCCGGGCAGATTCCGCACGCGACTAGAACCGCAAGCAGAAGCCGAGCTTGTGCGAATGCTTCGCGACGCCGATGTTGAACTTGTAGTTCTCGCTGGGTTCATGCGCGTTCTGAAATCGCCGATGCTTGACGCATTTCCGCGCCGCATTGTAAATATCCATCCATCTCTGCTGCCGAAATTTCCCGGGATCGAGGCGTGGAAACAAGCGCTCGTCGCTGCGGAAAAAGTGACCGGTTGCACCGTCCACTATGTGGACGAAAAAATCGATCACGGCGACGTCATCGCGCGACGCGAAGTCCCGATCTTGCCTAACGACACTCCTGAAAGCCTGCATGCCCGCATTCAGATCGCGGAGCACGAATTGTATCCGGCCGTGATCGGCCGGATATGCCGGGATTTTTCCACCGCTTAAAATTGCTCCGCTTTTTGGTCGCGCTCGAGAAGATCCTGCATCGCTTGGGCTGGCGTTTTTTCCTCATATAGCAAAGCGTAAACCTGATCCGTAATCGGCGTGTCGATGTTGATTTTTTGTGCGCACTCGTAAGCGCTTTTCGCCGTCGGAATTCCTTCCGCTACCATTTGCATTGTAGAGGTGATTTGCTGCAGCGTTTGCCCGCGACCGAGATGCTCGCCAATGCGCCGATTACGGCTATGCCTGCTAAAACAGGTAGCAATTAAATCGCCCACACCGCTCAAGCCGTAGAATGTCCTGAAATTTCCACCCATCGCGCTTCCGAGCCGAACCATCTCGGCAAGCGAACGAGTGACTAACGCCGCCTTGGTGTTATCGCCCAGGCCAAGCCCGTCGCTCGCGCCAGCCGCGATCGCGAAAACATTTTTTAACGCGCCGCCCAGCTCCACGCTAGTGACATCCTCACCGGTATATATTCGAAAACGCGAACTCCCGAGAAAACCTTGCAGATCTGTGGCGCATCCAGGGTCCCGACAGGCTACCACCGTTGCAGTTGGCACATCGCACACGACCTCCACGGCAAGATTTGGCCCCGACAGGACCGCGATCTGACGCTCCGGAAAAATTTCCGAGAGGATCTCGCTCATGCGCATCCCAGTACCGTGCTCGATTCCTTTGGTACAACTGAGCAACACGGTTCGATCCTTGCTGAGCGCTCCTCGCAAACGCACTGCGATTGTGCGTAACGCAGTCGAGGGCGTCACAAAAACAAGCAGATCCGCATCAGTGCAGTCGCGCAATTCGTGTGTCACGGCTACCGAATCGGGTAATTTTAGTCTTGGGAGATAGTCGCTGTTTACGCGCGTCCTTTGTATGCGTTCGACCTTTGCGGCGCTGTTGCCCCAGAGAGAAATTTGTCGTCCGTCTTTTCCCCACAACCACGCCAAAGCTGTTCCCCAGCTACCCGCTCCAATGATAGCGGTTTTGTCGATTTTCACCTTCGCTTGAATCGTGGTTCGGTGCCTTGCACCAGACGAGAGAGATTGGAGCGATGGCGAAAGACCACGACCACAGCCAGGCAAAGGGAGACATAGAATAGCTCCAGTCCGTTGGTATGTCCTGCGTACGCCAGGCCAAGCACGGCCAATGGCAATACCACTGCGGCCGTCACTGACGCGACTGAAACGTAGCGGGTCACCTCAAATGTGAGCACCCAGATCGCAACACCGATTAGCGCTGCCAAGGGCATCAACCCAAAGAGTGCGCCTGCTGAGGTAGCAACGCCCTTTCCTCCCTTTAACCTCAACCAAACGGGAAACACGTGTCCCAATACACAAAACACCGCTCCGACTATCCCATATATTTCGCTAGATCTTGGTTTGGGCTCGACGTGCCAGCCTAACAAGACCGAGACGCAAACTGCCAGTGCACCCTTTGCAAAGTCCACTAGGAAAACAGGATAGCCGTAACGTCGTCCCAACGTTCGGGTCACGTTTGTTGCCCCGATATTGCCGCTTCCAACCTTGCGGATGTCGATTCCAGCGATCCGGCCGGCCAAGTAGCCTGCAGGAATCGATCCGAGCAGATAACTAACGAGAGCCACAGCGAGGAATTTTATCATCGCGGTCAACTTGAAGCTTCGGCCACCTGGGCCAGAGAAACTCGGTCGTTCTGTGCATCTCTAAGTTGTAAGATATTCTTATTCAGCCAAATAGATATTATTGCGATATCAGCAGGAGTTATCCCACTGATCCGGGCGACTTGGCCTAACGACGACGGGCGCACCGCCGCTAACTTCTGGCGCGTCTCGGAGCGCAAGCCGGCAATTTTTCCGTAGTCTAGGCCGTCCGGCAGGCGCTGAGAGTTTCGGCGGGCCAGCTCCCGATTTTGTGCGGTCTGGCGTGTCGCGTACCCTTGGCACTTCAATTCGGTCTCAACTAGTTCCCAAATCGCGGCTGGGGCCAGGCTCCCGAACTCCTCAGGCAAATGCTGGAAACCAAAATCCGGTCTCTTTAGCAGTTGGCAGACGGGGATACCTCGAAGCTTCGTCCCAATTGCCACTTGACGCACCTCGTTCAGAAGGTGCTGTTTGCGCTGAAACTGCAGCCAGCGTCCGTTCGGTATCAACCCCGCCTCGAATGCCAGTTTCGTCAACCGTTGATCGGCGTTGTCCTGCCGCAGGAACAAGCGGTTCTCCGCACGGCTTGTGAACATTCGATAAGGTTCCTCTGTGCCTTTGGTCACAAGATCGTCGATAAGGACTCCAATGTATGCTTGGCCCCTGTCCAGCACAATTGGCAACCGACCCATCACTTTTAGACCAGCGTTTGAGCCCGCGATCAGGCCTTGGGCAGCCGCTTCTTCGTACCCCGATGTTCCATTTACCTGGCCAGCAAAATATAATCCACTGATCAGCTTGGTTTCTAAAGTCGGAAAAAGTTGGGTCGGAGGGAAAAAATCATATTCGACCGCATACCCTGGCCGCATGATCTCAGCATACTCCAAACCAGGGATCGAATGCACAAATTCCAGCTGTACATCATACGGCATGCTCGTCGAAATTCCGTTTACATAATATTCCTCGGTATGCCGACCTTCGGGCTCTAAAAAGATTTGGTGGGAAGCCTTGTCGTGAAATCTTACGACTTTGTCCTCGATGGACGGGCAGTACCGCGGTCCGGTACCCCTTATCCGGCCCGAATAAAGCGGGGAACGATGCAAATTGGCTTTAATTATCTCATGCGTCTTCCGCGTAGTTTGGGTAATCCAGCAGGGAATTTGTTCCACGTGGAACTCGCCCTGTTCATTGAAGTTTAGAGTAAATATAGGGTCTTTGAACTTTCCGGCCTCGGCATGAAATGCGAATCGAGGAGGCGGCTCATCCCCCAGTTGAACTTGGCACCGCGAAAAGTTGATCGAGCGGCGATTAATTCGACAGGGGGTTCCTGTCTTGAACCTACCTACCGCAAAACCCAGTTGTCGGAGAGCTTCGCTTAACCCAGAATTAGTGTCCGCCATGCGGCCACCAGGCTTGCTATTTTCACCAACATGTAGCAGGCCGCGCAAAAAAGTGCCGGATGTAATTACAATGCTGTGCGCAGCAATTCGTAATCCGAGATCGGTTTCCACTCCAACCACCCTTCTATCATTTGTGAGGACATTCGCCACTGTCGCCTGCTTAAGGTCTAGATTCTCTGTCGACTCCAAAACGGCCTTCATGCGAAATTGATAAGCTTTTTTGTCGCATTGAACTCGTGGCGCTCGAACCGAGGGACCCTTGGTTCGGTTAAGCATACGGAACTGGATTCCCGTTGCGTCGGTGTTTAGTCCCATTGCCCCGCCCATCGCATCGATCTCGCGAACAATATGCCCTTTGGCCAAGCCTCCGACAGCCGGATTGCACGACATCTGGCCAATTGTATCCAGATTTTGCGTCAACATCAGCGTACGGCACCCGACGCGCGCCGCGGCCAACGCCGCTTCAATTCCAGCATGGCCGCTCCCAACCACTACCACGTCGTATTTGGTCGGCAGTTCAAACATTTCCTATTTGCTCCAAGATTCTTAGTGGCAGCTCCAACGCAAGCACCGTCATTCGCTTTCGAGGGTTCGCTATCAATCGCTCGAATAACATAAGTAATTTATATATCGATATTTATAATATATACCGATGCTCGACGCTCTGTTTTCTTTGGCTCTTTTGTTTTTCCGACGGCGGTGGCCTCTCATTCTCATATCCCGCGTGCACGACTCGAGATGCAATGCGGCCCAGCACTAGTAAGAGCAACGCTGTCGTAAGAAATGCACCTCCCCACATCCAGTACTCGATGATGTGCGGTTGACTCTTGCCTCGCATCATTCTAAGCCCAAGTTGGCCTAAGGTCCCGACGTACGCATACAAAAAAAGCCCTGGCATTCGCCCGATCGAGGCCCAAAGCATATATGTGCGAAATCGAATTCGCGTTAATCCATAAAAATAGTTCAACAAGCTGGTGGGGAAAAGCGGATGCAACTGACTCAAGAGAACGATTTTCCAACTCTCGCGCCGCACGGCCGGTTCCAGGGCGCGAAGAGCTGGGTCTTGCGAAAGCTTCCGCCGAAACCACTGCCCGGCTACCCAGCGGCTCATGGCAAACGAGGTCGCCGTGCTAACGATGTTGCCGGCGAAGACCACGAGAAAGCCCCACCACAGTCCGAAAAAGAAGCCGCCGCCAACCGCCAACACTCCGCCAGGAAGCAGGAGAATGTTACAAACGGCAAAAAGCAGTGGATAGTAGATCGCTCCCCATGCCCCCCACCGCATTACCCGCTCTTGCAGTACCTCAACAAAATCAACAACCGGAAGAAAGCGCGAAAGCACGGAAACCAGCGCAAGTGCAATCGCCAATCCCGCAAGCTGCCAATAAATCGCACGGCGGATATTGAACATCTGGGGATTGTGCGCGTTTCATAGGCTCCGCGCAAATTTTGCCAGCTCGCTCGTCGTTTGGTAACCAAAAATGGCGTGATCAAGTAAGACCCCATAGAAATGCTCGAGCGCGGCAACAATGATCTTCTCCGCGATGCGCATCCCGCACTTGCGCGCCTGCGATCGCTCAATTTGCAAGCCGCTTACGAACCTCGTCGCTCGACGGAACCGTAGGGGCCTGTACTTTCCGTCGACGCGGAATTCCGAGGTTATCAAAAATTACTCGCGTGGCGTCGGAGCGATTGAGCGTGTAAAAATGAATGCCGGCCACGTTGTTATCCAAAAGATCGTGACATTGTTCCAAGGCGAAGTGAACTCCGACGCGTCTGACCATTTCGGGATCGTTTTCGCATCGCTGAAGAGCACGCAGTAGCTTGGCTGGGAAACGCGTGCCCCCAGCCAGCTCCGCGATGCGTTTGAACCCCTTTATGGAGGTAACAGGCATGATGCCCGCGATAATGGGGATATGAATGTTGGCGAGCACACAACGTTCGCGGAAATCGAAGAAGTCGCGATTATCGAAAAATAGTTGCGTCACCATGTAGTCGGCGCCGGCGTCCACTTTCGCTTTGAGATGGTCCATCTCAACCAATCGATTCGGCGTCGCGGGATGTCCTTCCGGGAAACCGGCAACGCCGATCCCGAAACCGCGGCGATCTGGATGCGCGCCGGATTCGTTAAATCGGCGAATGAACTTGACCAGATCGATCGCATGTTGAAACGAGTCGCGCGATTTATCGTATGGAATGTCGCGCGGCCGATCGCCCCCGAGCGCGAGAATATTTCCAATCGCCGACCTGGTGTATCGAAGTAAGATCGCTTCGATCTCATCTTCGCTGTGGCAGATGCACGTCAGGTGAGGCATCGGGTCCAGTTTTGTTGTATGTTGAATGCGCTCGACAAGGTCGTGGGTCAAGTCTCGCGTTGAACCACCCGCACCGTAGGTGACGCTGACAAAGTGCGGCATGTACAATTCAAGATCGCGAATCGTTTGGTAGAGAATCTCGGCAGCCGCCTGCGTTTTCGGAGGAAAGAACTCGAATGAAAACGTGGGAGAATCCCCCCGCATGATGTCCGTGATATGCATGATTCAAAGCTCACCTTTGTTCGTGCCGCGACTTTCGGTCAAATCAGACCGGCAAACCGGGCCAGCGCTTTGACCAATCCGTCCGCATCGCGACGGATGCACTCTGTGGAATCTGGCCATGATCTTTTTCCCATTTTTGCAAACGCTCGATCGAGAGCATGTAGTCGGGATTCTTCGCAGCCTCTTCATCTACGGTGCGCAAACCTTTGATGAAATGCGCGGGCGGATCGACATGGGTACCCCACTGGCCGACATGCGTGAACAGCTCGGCAAAAAAACCCGTGCCCATTGTGTCCGACCGTTTGTCATATCAGTAAAGCGTCTTACGCACCTCGTCTGGAAAACCGGGGCCAGTGCGGGATACCGGGTGCAAACACATGCGTAAAATTAATATATTTCTTCGACGCTAGCGGTTTCTGAATTTTCCAAAGTAATGAGTCGTCTGCCGCACTTGCTGTAGGAATGCTCGTTGCCAAGGCGAACGCGCTTATCGCTGCTGTAATGCGATTAGAGATGGCCATTCCGACTTGTTAGATCATGGCGTAGTAAGAAGAAGCCAACAAGTTTGAATAAGTTTGAATAACTTTCGTCATCCTTAAGGAACCACGATTTACCGGTGCCGGGTAAAGACGTTACTAACAACTCGCTGTTTATGGCGATTGCACTGGTGGTCGAAGCGGCCGGAGGATGTTATTCGCACGAAGGAGAAGAAGACAAGATTGAAATTTAATTTTCAGCTTATCATTTCGTAATGTGGAAAACTATTCCAGCCGCGAGATTAATCGCTCAGCGAATCGGAGCTAAAAGAAATGCCGCCGGACGACAACGTTCCCACCTCCGATAAGATTCAGAAATCCACAGCTGACAACATCATAACCTTGCGGGTCCGCGAGCGCGATTACGATAGCCTTTTTGAACATGTCGCATGGGTATATGCATTTTGCCGCGAGCATCTTTTCCGCGATGACACCAAACGAATAATTGCTGCGCTTTGGCCGAACGCGGGACCAGATCCTGGGGTGCAGTTGATTGAGCTTGGTTGCGGACCGGGTTTTTACGCGTGCAAACTCGCGGAACGTTTTCGCAATATTTCGGTCACGGGCGTTGATCGTTCCGAGAGTCAATTGCGACGGGCCCGAGAGCGTGCCGATGCCCTTGGTCTGAGTAATTGCTGCTTTAAACGGATTGATGCGCTCGAGCTTTCGTGCGCTGATGGAAAATTCGATATCGTTATTGCTTCGAGGCTCTTTACGATCGTGCCCGAACAAAATCGTGTTATCGCGGAAATGTACCGCGTTCTGAAGCCGGGAGGTCGCTGCCTCATTGCTGAGCCACGTTATGCCTTTCGAGCATCTATCCCACTTCTCGCTATGTGGCTGCTCGCAGGGATGACACGATTAAAGAATGGTTATCGCGAGCCGTACAGAGCGAAGGTATTTTCGGCGCCTGCATTCGAAAATCTCTTCCCAGCACAGCCATGGAAAAATATTAGGATCTGGCAGGAAGGGCATTACCAATACGCGCTGTGTGAAAAGGGTTAAACTTGCAGTGAGCAGGCGGGATGAAGACGATTCATCACGTTCTTAATCCAGACAGACAGGCAGAGATCCCTGGCCGCATGTGCGCGCTCGCGGTGATGACCAAAGCGCCGCGAGCCGGACAGGTGAAAACACGCCTTGTGCCGCCGCTCACACACGATGAAGCTGCTGAACTTAACAGCTGCTTCTTGCGCGACATTAGTGCTGCTATTTTAGCCGCTTCCTGTAGCGCAGGCGCAGGATCATCGCAAGAGTCCGGCACTCACGGAGCGCCGCTGCAGACGACAGGGAGAATCGCGCGCGGCGTTGGCGTTTACACTCCACGGGGTGCCGAAGCGGAATACGGGGATATTTTACCGACAGACTTCCTTCTTATGCCGCAGCGCGGCGATCATTTTGGGGATCGTCTAATTCTTGCAGCGGAGGATTTGTTCAAAGTCGGGTTCGCTTCTGTTTGTCTGATTAACTCCGATAGTCCGACGGTTCCCGCGGAAACTTTCACCCAGGCGGCAGGCCTTCTCCGATTACCCGGAGATCGCATCGTTCTCGGTCCTTGCGACGACGGCGGCTATTATTTGATCGGGCTCAAAAAAATGCGTCGCGAAATATTCGAACGAATCGACTGGAGCACGGAGCGTGTGCTCAACCAGACATTGCAACGCGCGTCTGAGAGTGGTCTAGACGTGGAACTGCTGCCAGTGGGCTACGACGTCGACGATCGCAGAACATTGCAGTGGTTGTGTAGGGAATTACTCGGGGGGAATTCACGCGATGAGGTCGCGCCGAATACCAGAAGATTCCTAACCGAGATCATCAAGCGCGAAGGTCGCGCCCGTATCTGGCCGGTATAGGGTGGCTACCTGCTCCCGAATTCTTTCGGAGTCCTTAGTCGCGGATCAACCCAGAGTTTGCACGTAAGCACACGCGCCTCTACAACAATGGGGTGGCTAAACACGCGCTCGTGACCGGCGGCGCGGGCCTGATCGGCTCGTACGTTACCGATCTGCTGGTGCGCGAGGGCTGGAAAGTGCGCGTGCTCGATAATCTTGAGCCGAACACGCACAAGCGCGGCAAGCCGGCGTGGATCAACGCGAGCGCGGAGTTCGTCGAAGGCGATTTGCGAAATCGCGATACCATCACTGCTGCCCTGGACAAGGTCGATGTTGTCTTTCATCAAGCTGCGTATGGCGGTTACATGCCGGAGGTCGCCAAATTTGTTGAGGTTAATTCGCTCGGAACAGCGCAAATGCTCGAGGTTATCCGCGAGAAGAATCTGCCGATAAAAAAAATTATCGTCGCAAGCTCGCAAGCCGTTTACAGCGAGGGCGCGGGCGAATGCCCCGAGCACGGATTAGTTTTTCCGTCAGTGCGTCCGGTCGAACAATTACGCAAAGGCGATTGGGAAGTGCATTGTCCGACCTGCGGCGCGACCACAAGGAGCGTTCCCACGCCGGAGAAGGCGCCCGCAGGCGGTGAGACCGTTTACGGCCTGACAAAAGTCGATCAAGAGAAACTGGTCCTCCTCTGGGGGAAACAGATCGGAATCCCCACAGTGGCATTGCGTTACTCTTGTACCTACGGACCACGCCAATCGATTTTCAATCCATACACCGGCGTGATCGCGATTTTTTGCACACGTTTGCTGAATAACTTGCCGCCGGTTCTCTATGAGGACGGCGAGCAGACCCGTGACTTTTCGTTTGTAGAAGATATCGCACGGGCGAACCTGCTCGCCGCTGAAACCGACAAGCTTGACGGATTGCCGGTGAACGTGGGCAGCGGCCGCGGTATTCCGATTCGCGAAATCGCGCAAACAATTTCGCACGCCTTGAAGATTGACATGGCGCCGGAGGTGAACGGCGAATTTCGTCCCGGCGAGATGCGGCATCTGACGAGCGATAACACGCGGATTCGCGCGGCCGGCTATGAGCCACGTTTCGATCTTGCCATCGGAATCGGGCGGTATCTTGATTGGATCCGCACACAGGGTGACGTGCGTGATTATTTCACGCAAGCAGCCGCGATTCTGCGCGATAAAGGCATCGTGCACAAAGTGCAACAAGGGCTGCGATGAAGATTTCCGGCGCGATTGATTTTAACGCGCCGGCGCTGAAGTACGCGCGTAAAGATTTCCCGTTGCTGGAAGCGGACGCGAGTGTTCGGAAAGCACTTGAAACTATCCGGCGCGAAGGGATCGGAGAACGTGTCATTTATTTCTATGCAGCCGATGAGCGCAAGCGGCTAGTTGGCGTTGTACCCACGAGGCGTTTGCTCACAGCCAGCTCGGACACGCTATTATGCGAGATCATGGTGCCGCGCGTGGTCGCTTTGCCCGCGGAGGCGACCGTGTTGGAGGCGTGTGAATTTTTTGTGCTCTACAAGTTTCTCGCGCTTCCGGTGATCGATGAGGAGCGTCGCGTTATTGGAATTGTGGACACAGACGTTTTCATGGAAAGCGTTCTGGAGAACGACGAGACGTCGCGCGAAGGCGTGCGTGATGATTTTTTTGAGGCGCTCGGTTTCCGTCTTGCGGAGGTGCGCGATGCATCGTCGTGGCGGGTTTTTCGTTACCGTTTTCCCTGGCTACTCGTAACCGTAACCGGAGGCACTATCTGCGCGCTGCTCGCGGGCCTGTTTGAGGCCACGCTCGCACACAGTCTGGTGATCGCGTTTTTTCTCATCATGGTGCTCGGGTTGAATGAAAGTGTGAGTGCACAATCGATGAGCGTGACGACTCAGGCGTTACGCTCCGTACGTGTCACCTGGCATTGGTTTAGAAGTGCCTTCCAGCGGGAAATCACCACCGCCCTTCTGCTTGGGCTCGCTTGCGGTACGCTAGTGAGCGCCATCGTTTGGATCTGGCGCGCGGACGCGCGCGCGGCGTTTGTCATTGGCGGAAGCATAGCGCTCTCGCTTGTGAGCGCATGCGTGATCGGCCTCAGCGTGCCGTCGTTGCTGCACCGCCTGAAACTCGATCCAAAAATTGCGGCGGGCCCAGTCACACTCGCGCTGGCAGATATCTTTGCGCTTGTTATTTACTTCACCAGCGCCTGGGTCGTGCTTTAATGAGCGCCGTTTCCGTCGTTATTCCGGCGCTGAACGAAGAGGGACCGATTGCCGATGTTGTGCACGAAGTCGCAGCGACAAGAATTCCGATCGAGATTGTTGTTGTGGACAACGGCAGCACTGACCGGACCGCGGAACGCGCGCGCGACGCGGGTGCGCGAGTGGTGAGCGAGCCTGCGGCCGGTTACGGCCGGGCGTGCATTGCCGGAATACGTGCGCTGTCGCCGGAATGCGAGATCGTCGTTTTTCTCGATGGCGATGGCAGTGATTGCCCCGAGTTCATGAACCAACTTATCGACCCGATCGCGGCCGGGACGCACGATTTCGTGATCGGCTCGCGTACGCGCGGACAGCGCGAGCGTGGCAGCATGAATTTACAACAGATTTTTTCGGGGAGGATCGCCGGGCTGATTCTCCGGCTGCTTTACGACGTTCGTTATACCGACATGTGCCCGCTTCGCGCGATCCGGCGGAGCGCGCTTGAAAGCCTCGGAATGTGCGAGCAAACCTACGGCTGGAATCTCGAAATGCAGATGAAAGCCGCGCGCGCCGGTCTGCGCGTCCTTGAAATTCCCGTGAACCATCGCCGTCGTGCTGGTGGCGAATCGAAAGTTTCAGGCACGTTGCGCGGGACATTTGTCGCCGGTGCACGCATCGTCACGACTCTTCTGCGCATCGCAGCGGAGAAGAGCCCGAATTCGGGCTCGTGACGAGATAGACCACCAGACCAGGCAAGAGAGCTGAGCCGGTGTTGCAGTGACGTTTCCGCAAATTCAATCTGGCGATTCGCGCACGATTGTGTAGCGTCGCTCATGCTTTCGACGCTCGATCTGGAGAGGTTTCGTGGCACGCCGCTCACTCGCGAGCCGTTTGATTTTCTGGTTGTTCCTGAGTTTGTAAAAGCGGACGCGCGCGCAGCAATTGACAAGGATTATCCTGAGGTTGGCCGCCCCGGCAGCTTTCCGCTGCGCGAGGTCAGTTGCGGGCCGGCCTTTGCGAGGCTTATCGAGGAAATGCGCAGCGACGAGTTTCGCAAAGCGTTTGAGGAAAAATTCAATATCGATCTGACCACCCGCCCGGACATGATCACCGTGCGCGGATGTTGCAGCGAGAAAGATGGCAAGATTCACACTGACTCCGAGACCAAAATCATCACCATCCTTATTTACATGAACCCGGCGTGGGAATCCTCGGGTGGCCGCCTCCGGCTGCTGCGCTCGGGCACCGACCTCGAGGACGTGATCCTTGAAGTGCCTCCGGCCGGTGGGACGCTGCTCGCGTTCAGGCGTAGCAACAATTCGTGGCATGGCCATAAGCCGTTCTCTGGGCCCCGCCGGGTGATTCAGTTCAACTGGGTAACGAGTGAGTCGGTGGTGCGCCGCGAGCAGAACCGGCATCGGCTCTCGGCGTGGCTAAAAAAGGTGCGTCGTCCGTTTTCGGCCGAAAAAGCCGCGGCGTAGTATGCAGCCCCGAAACGGCCAATTCGAAACGGCCGAAACAAAGAATGCGTCGCTCCGAACCACAAATTTCTCGCGGATCCTATTGATCAAGCCTTCGGCGCTGGGCGATGTCGTGCACACGCTGCCGGTGCTAGTGAAGCTGCGCGCGCGCTATCCGCGCGCGCGGATCGATTGGCTGATCACGCCGGAAAACGCGGAGATCGTCCGCTGTCACCCGGCGCTATCGGATGTCGTGCTTTTTGCGCGTGGCGACTTTGCCAGGGGTGACCGCAAATGGCAAGCGGTGGGCGCGTTTTTCGCTCTGCTCAAACAAATTCGCAGCGCGAAATACGATCTCGTCATCGATCTGCACGGCCAACTGCGCTCGGCGCTTTTTTCCCTTATCAGTGGAGCCCAAGTGCGCATCGGGTTTGATCGACCCATCAAACCCGCTCCCACGGTTTCTGCTGAGCATGACCTCAAGAACATGGCGAGCCATGGCTGGCGAGGTGCGCGGGAAGGCTCATGGATAGCCTACACGCACCGCATCTCCATCCCGACGCTCGATGTGCACGCAATCGATCGCTACCTCTGGGTGGGGACGATGCTCGGCTTGGACAAAGACCCGCCTGATCTCACAATCCATCTCCCGCCGGAAACGGTGCCTAATGTGGAGCGGCTCCTCGAAGACCGCAGTGTCCCCGCCTCGAGGTCGCTCGTCGTCCTCGTGCCAGGTACCATATGGGAGACCAAACATTGGACGATTGAAGGTTTCGCGGGCGTCGCCCGCGAGCTGCTGAGCAGCGGTTTCGCGGTGGCGCTCGCGGGCACCAACCGCGATCAGTCGCGATGCCGGCAAATTGCCGCCGCCGCGCCGGGCGCGTGTGACCTTTCTGGCAAAACGACCCCCGCCGATCTGGCTGCTCTCATCCAGCGTGCGGAGCTTTGCGTGACGAACGACTCCGGCTCGATGCATGTCGCCGCGTCGCTTGGCAAACCGATGGTGAGCGTCTTCGGGCCAACGAACCCCGTTCACATCGGTCCATACGGAAGGTCGGAGTCGGTTGTGCGCGCCAATTTGCCCTGCTCGCCGTGCAATTATCGCCGCCTGAGCCAATGCCCCTTCGATCACGCCTGCATGAAGCAGGTTACGTCCACAATGGTGATGGAACGGGCGAGGAAAATCCTTGCGAGTGCAAAAAGTCGCGCCGAAACCCACCACCGGGAAAATGGGCAAAGCGTCAGCGTGCGGCGAGCGTGCACAATTTGATTTCCTCGCGGTGCGTAACTTGTAGGATCGGCAGGCGATGAGTCAAACAAAAGCAATCGCTGCCGGGTTGCTGGCCGGCTGCATCGCGGCAATCGCGATGACCGTCGTGATGCTGTTGCTTGGATGTTTGGGTGTAGCGACACCGCTCTTAATTATTGGCGATCGACTTTCGGTTTTCATTCCGCCGGGACCGTTTCTTTCACTCATGGGCAAAGTCGGCGGCTACAATCATCTCAAACAGCTCGGCGTTGGATCAACAATCGCCGGCCAGCTTCTCGTTGGCGCGATTGGCGGTGTGATCTTCGGTTTGCTGATGCGGCGCAATCCAGGAGGGACGTCGACAATTTGGACGATGTTGACCTTTGTCATTCTGCCGATCGGTGCATTCGCTGTCGCCCTTTGGCCGGTTTTGGGCACAAGCTACGTGGGGTTGCCCATTGACGCTGCGCGTGTGGTCACGCTCGTTGGTTTCGCGTTGTGTGTTTTTGTTTTTGAGCGAACCCTCGTCGGCGGCTTCCAATTTCTCACGCGACCAAAAATCGCAAGCGAAAGCCAAGAATTCACTCCTGCAATTGGGCGCCGCGCATTTGTGCTGAGCGCAATTGGAGTCGCCATCGCCGGAGGTGGTCTCGCGTTGGCGCGCAAACTTTATCGCGTAGCGACCTTTAGTTACGACGGCACGCAATACAAGGGTCGCGTGGTCCAGCCGATAACGCCGAATGACCTGTTTTATTGCGTGACCAAGAATGTGGTTGACCCGCGAGTAAATGTCGATCTTTGGCACCTCGAAGTGATCGGGCTGGTGCAAAACCAGGCGACCTGGCGATTTCGGGATCTGAACGGATTTCCGCCCGTCGAGCAGGAAACGACGTTAATGTGTATTAGCAATGGGTTGGACGCGGGTCTCATCAGCAACGCTGTGTGGAAAGGTCTTCCCTTGCGCGATCTGCTCGATCAGGCTACGCCGCTTTCGAACGCCGCTCGTGTCCGCTTCTACGGCGTCGATAATTACACCGACACCATTCCCTTAGAGAAGGCGATGGACCCGACGACGCTGCTTGCCTATGAAATGAACGGTGTCTCATTGCCGCATCGGCATGGTTATCCGTTGCGCGCCATCGTACCAGGCTACTTCGGGGAAAAACATGTGAAATGGCTCACCCGCATCGAACTCACCACTGCAAACGCGAAAGGATTCTATGAAGCCCAAGGCTGGGGACCTGACTTCATCACGCCGACACGTTCCCGAATCGACGTGCCCGATCACGAATCGTGGTTTTCGTTAAGCAAGTTAAACAGCGCGATCGAAGTGAAAGGGATGGCTTACGGTGGGGACCGCGGCATCTCTAGCGTGGAGTTGAGTTTCGACGACGGCCAAACCTGGGACGACGCTGAGATTTATTACGCCAGCGGCGGTCTTGCATGGTCACTATGGAAATCACGCAAGGGATGGATGCCTGATGAACCAGCCGATTACACTATCCTGGTTCGCGCGACAGACGGTGAGGGCGGCGTGCAGGAATGGGAAGAAGATCGAAGCCCGTACTCTGGCGTGACTGGATTTCACAAAATTGTGGTTCACGTCACCGCGTAAATGGAAAAGCGTGCGGATTTGCCTAATTTTTCGTTAACTTCTTTCGAACTAGGGACGCACAATTAGTGCTGTCTGCTGATGCTCCAAAAAAGGCTCGACACCGTGTTTAATCTGGCTTTCAATTCGCACGTTAGGCTCAATACGTCGCGGTAAAACTTTAAGAACTGAGGAATCATCAGAGTATGAAGTTGAATCTTTCACAGAAGGTAGCTGTTGCAGCGACATGTTACGTCGCAGTCGTTTTGGTTATCATTGCGGGATCATCCGCCAGAGGCGGCGGTCCGGGATTTAGCTCACAGAATAATCCCGGCATTCAAGGAAGCCAGTTTGGTCGGGCAGCCGCCAGCGGCACCGGAACGCAGCCGACCCAGGGCGGTCCGGGATTTGGTGCGGGAAATAATCCTGGGGTCGACGGCAGCGCGTACGGCCGATCGACAGCGAGCGATGCTTCTTCCGGCAGGTCCGATGGTCATGACGCCGGTTTTTTCCATTCCAAGTCCAGTAACGCAGAAGAAGTGATTGATACCGATGCGGACAGTGGAAAAGGGAAAGGTAAAAGCGCAGAAGAACGCGACACAAACCATGCCGATGCGACCGGGGGCACGCACGCCTTGACCAGGATTTCCAGCGAGACCGGTGTTCCCGTGAGCACACTTCAAGCGGAGAAGTCGGCGACGGGGCTCGGTTATGGCGACTTGGAGGCTGCAAACTTGCTGGCCAAAGCCTCTGGCCAGAGCTTCGATAACATCGTAGCGAAGTACAAAGCCGGAGAGGGCTTTGGTAAAATTGCGCACGACATGGGGCTTAACCTTGGCAAGATTGTGAGCGACGCGCACCGGTCGCATCCTGAGCAAGCGAAAGGCAAGGATGAGCAGAGCTTGATTCCCGGTCCGGGCATTCGGGAAAATTCGATCTTGTATACTGGGATTACTCCCATCCCTAGGGCGACGGAGAGCCGCGGTGTGAATCCAGTTCCCAGCGCGACGATGAATCCGCGACCCTAACGTTTAGCGTCGACGTTTCTCTCGCGGAACAACAGCTTTGCCGCGCCCTTCATCGCGCGATCTTAATTCTTCCTCGACGCCCATTTCTTAGCATCGAGCAAGGGACTGCTCGATCCACCCGCTTTGCCCACTTGCGGCCCATGCTAGATTTAAACATGGAGAAGGTGATCATAGTTGGAAGCGGTTGCGCGGGGTTGACCGCAGCGATTTATGCGGCGCGCGCAAATCTGAGTCCGCTGGTGCTGGAAGGCCGCCAACCGGGCGGACAGCTTTCCACCACAACTTTAGTCGAAAATTACCCGGGATTTCCGGACGGGATCGACGGCCCGCAACTCATCATGAACATGCACAAACAAGCCGAAAAATTCGGCACCCGTTTTTCTTACGCGGAGGTGACGGATTTCGAACCGCGCAACAATCATGTTCGCATCAAGGCGGATGACGAATGGCTGGAAACACAGGCGCTCATCATTGCGAGTGGCGCTTCGGCGCGCTACCTCGGGTTGGAAAACGAGGAGAAGCTGATCGGTCACGGTTTAACTTCATGCGCAACGTGTGACGGCGCATTTTACAAAAACGTTCCTGTGTGCGTGGTCGGAGGGGGCGACTCTGCCGCGGAAGAATCGCTTTTTGTCACCCGATTCGCCTCCAAAGTCTATTTGATTCACCGGCGCGATAAACTGCGCGCCTCGAAGATCATGGCCGATCGTGTGCTGACGAACAAAAAAATCGAACCGATCTGGAACACGGTCGTTACGAAATATATTCCCGATGAAAAAGGCGAGATGCGTGCGGTGCGACTGCGCGACGTAAGAACGGACGAAGAGCGCGAATTGGAGGTCGCTTGCGTGTTTGTCGCTATCGGTCACGATCCGAATACCAAAGCTTACGAAGGCAAACTTGAGACCGATCCGGACGGTTATTTGATTGCCAAAAATTTGACAGAGAGTAAACATTCCGGTGTTTTCATAGCTGGCGATGTCGCAGATCGCGTTTACAAACAAGCGGTAACGGCAGCGGGATCGGGCTGTGTGGCTGCGATGGAAGCGGAACGTTACTTGAGCGAACTGGAGAAGTAAGTGCCGATTGTCGACTGCCAAGTGCCGAGTGAAGAGGAAGTCAATGACGACCGCCGAACTGAAAGCGCGAACGAAGGAGTTTGCACTGCGAGTAATCCGATTGGTTGATGCGCTGCCGAACACGATTAAGGGGTCGCGCAATCGCGAATCAGATCATGCGTAGTGCCACCTCGATAGTCGCGAATTATCGGGCTGCTTGTCGAGCACGATCGCGGGCGGAATTCGCGGGAAGACGCAAATAGAACCGCTCTTGAGAGAAGCAAGCGAACTGGTCGCGATCATGGCAGCGTCGGGTAAATCGGCAATTGGCAATCGGAAGTCGGCAATGCATTGAAAATCTGCGATCTGACGCAGTTTTATTCGCCGCTGAGCGGTGGAGTTAAACGTTACGTACACGAGAAGATCGCGTACATCGGCAGACACTCGCCCGACGATGAACACGTTCTCATTGTCCCGGGGCCAAAAACGCAAATGACTTCGAGCTCAAGATCGCGCATTTATTCAATTCACTCACCGTTGCTCTCGCGCACGTCGCGTTATCGCGCGCTACTAAATCTGCGTGCGGTCGAAGAGATCCTGGAGCGCGAACACCCCAACATCATCGAATCGAGCGACCCATACCAAATTGGGTGGAAAGCCATTGCGGTCGGCCGTTCGCTGAAAATTCCAGTCGTTGGTTTTTATCATTCGCATTTTCCGGAAGCGTACCTGCGCGGCAGCACGAAATTTTTGGGCAGGCGCGGGACGCATCGAACCATGAAGTTGACGCGCGCATATGTGCGCAAGCTTTACAATCGCTTTCAGGCTACGCTTGTGCCCTCCGAGCTTCTGGCCGGCGTCCTTTCTGAATGGGGTGTGCGTAATGTGCGCGCGGTTCGGCTCGGCGTAAATACCGACGTTTTCAAGCCGGTGCCGGACGACGGAAAAGCCACCCGCGCCGAGTTAGGCATTACTAGTGATCAAAAGGTGCTTCTTTATGTCGGCCGTTTGGCCCGGGAAAAGAACACTCAAACATTGTTCCGGACCTTCGAGCTTTTGCACCAGCGACGGCCGAATGAATTTCGTCTGTTGGTCATCGGCGACGGACCACAACGGAAGGAACTTCGAAAGTTGGAGCGGCGCACCGCAAACGTTTCGTGGATTCAGTATTGCACCGAGTCCGCTGATCTCGCGCGTTATTATCGCGCTGCCGATCTCTTCGTTCACCCGGGTGTTCAGGAAACATTTGGACTTGTCGCGCTGGAAAGTCAGGCCTGTGGCACGCCCGTGATGGGAATCCGCGGCAGTTACATGGACCGCATTATTTGTCATGACCAGGAATTGTGGCCGCGGGAACACACTGCGGCAGCGCTCGCCGACGCGATTGAAGGATCGAGCGCAAAAAAGTTGTCGCTCCTGGGCGAAACTGCCGCTTGGACGGCGGAGAATCTGTATAGCTGGCCGCGAGTGTTCGAAGAACTGTTTTGCATTTATCGCGAGGTTTGGGCAAACTACCGCCGTTCTTAATGGAGAGCGACGATCATAAGCCGTTCATGATTCGCAGCTACCGCCCGTCGGATCGCGAAGCGGTCAGAAAGTTGTGCTGCGACACCGGCTTTCTCGGCGATCCGATCGATCCGGTTTACGAAGATCGGGAATTGTTCGCCGATTTTCTCACCACTTATTACACCGATCACGAACCCGAGTCGTGTTTTCTCCTGGAGGTCGGTGGCGAAATTCGGGGTTATCTGCTTGGTTCGCGCAAGCCATTACGCAATCAATTCTACGCGCTTTATCAAAATGTTTGGCTCTTTTTCCGCGCGCTTGCCCGCTACTTTCGCTATAATGAGCGGTCACGTCGTTTTATTCGCTGGACGCTCGTGCACGGCTGGCGCGAGGTACCGGCGGCGCCGCGCCGGGTCCCGCATTTTCACATCAATCTCCTCCCGGATGCGCGAAAAGTTTCCACGACACGCGCGCTTATGAGCGCCTACCTGAGTTATCTTTACCGTTCCGGCGAAAAGCGTGTTTACGGACAGATCGTCACCTTTGAGAGCCGGCGCGGGGAAAAAATGTTCGAACGCTACGGATTCAAAGTGTTAAATCGAGCGGAGATCACGAAGTACAGGGCAATTTATCCTAAATCGGTCTATCTCAGCACCGTGATCAAGAATTTGGAAACGGCGGAACCGCTCTCGGCTTATTCACGCGTGCGCGAATAAAGGAATAAAGATAAGATTCAGGGGCGACCTCGATCCCCCGATAGACCGCCACTGTTTATCCAAGGAGATACTGGCGAAGCAATTTCTGAGTCTGCTCGGTTCGATCGTATTTTCGATAAGCCTCTCGAAGTGCCCTATCGATCATCCGATTGCTGCGCAACGCGCGTGGCGCAGGCCAGCAATATTTTGCGCAAGATTCGTCGCGGACGTGAAATACGCCTGGTTCGTGATCATGCGGGGACGAGCTCCGCGCGCGCTCTTGCCTCGGGCCTCTGGTGGCACCCAAATTGGTTCTCGAAACAGAGTCATCCTGGATAAGACCGGCCAGAAACGCGCCGACGTGCTGATTACGCTGGGCCTTGGCAAGACCCTCCATTGAGAAAATCAGCACTGAGGGCCGGTTGCGTAGCTCAAACTCAAAGCTTCCCGGCGTGATCGGGTCGTCAAGTGAAGCCGACGCTGTTGCTTGACGGCAAAGACAATCGAACGATCGCGCGGGTTCATCGTGATATCGGCCGTTCGTGTCCGCGATAACTTTTGGCCCTCGCACATTCGGCAGCCAGGTGAGCCGGCCGCCTTCCTGCTCCGACTCAAAGCGAAAACCGATATCGCGATAGGAGCGCGGGCCGCAACCGGAAAAGAATGGCCTAACGACAAGCTGCGCTGAAGCAAATGCGTCGCCCCGGATTGCCCAGGAGAGCGCAACGGCGGATCCATCGTGCGGGAGAAACATTTGCTGTTCGAGCGACAATCCGTCTGCCAGACGGAATCGCGAACGCGGCCAGGAGATTGCGCCGAACAGTCCGCCTCCCGATGGCGATGCCGAATCGATCATCGGACCGTCTGAAGAAATTGTGTAAACCCCGCGGCGCGTCGCCAGAGTGGGTTCGAGACAAATTAGCGCCACTTCTGAGCTAATGTTGGAGGAGCGAATTGTGATCATGGTTTGAAGGTTTTGAGGATGCGTCGCGCAATGCAGAAATTCCTTACAAGCCGAGAATCAGTCACTATAAGCGGTGAGATTGTAAGGTTCTTACGACGTTATCCGACGTATCGCTGTGGGAATCAAAACCGAGCGGGCGAATTACATCCATCGCTGGTTTGATCGGCCAAAGAGAGGGAAAGCGTAATGGCAGAAGAACCCTACAATCCATCGCCAATCGGTAATCCATCGGTCCTAGCGCGGCGCAATTGGTTTCAAACCAAACTCGTCATTTTCATTGGCAAACATACGCCGAAATGTCGGGAGATGGTACGGATTTTATCGCAATCAATGGACGAGCCGATGCCCCTAATGATGCGGATCAAGAAACGAATTCACTTCCTGATCTGCTGCTGGTGCCAGCGTTACGAAGAGCATCTGCATTATATTCGGAAGACCGCCTGTCGATTTCCAGAGCACGCTGACGAAGCCTTCGGCGCCTCGTTCCCGTCTGAA
>WNGP01000465.1_pt1 | contig 40935 bp, 33 predicted proteins | sample 5407671 | NCBI WGS metagenome assembly WNGP01 (sample SAMN13153381, study PRJNA577476) | soil metagenome | isolation source: 40 cm soil or saprolite under Garry oak tree replicate 2 | place: USA:California | collected 2016-06-15 | reverse complement strand
TAACGGCGGCGAGTGCGTCGAGGTGGCCAGCCCCGAAGGCGCGGTGGCTGTCCGTGACACCAGGCAGAACGGTACCGGCCCCGTGCTCAGGTTCACCCCGGCGGCGTGGCACAGGTTCGCTGGCCAGGTAAAGCGCTCGTTAGCGTCGGACCTCGATCTGGGCCGCGACCCAGCGGCAGGCACCGGACCGGGTGCGTGTCACCCAGGTCGTTCGGCCCAGATTCCGGTCCGAGGAGCGGCGGGTCAGCTCTTGCGGCCCACGGACCGCGCGCCCGGGCTTAGTGCCCGATGGCCATCTGGATGATCCTGACGATGACCAGGATCATCGCGATAGCCAGGTAGCCGCGCAGCACGGCCAGTCCGGCCTTGCGGCCGGCGGACATGATCGGCTTGGACAGCATGTTGAGCGGCGGCATCCGCCAGGTGTCGCGGTCGCCGCGATCCACCTCGACTGAGCTGTGCGCCCGCGGCGAGCGGACCAGCGCCCAGCCGCCCGCCGCCATCGCCGCCACCGCGCAGACCAGCATGATCTCCAGGATCTGCCGGGCGGTAATGGCCGGGAACAGCACCGAGGCGGTCAGCACCACCGACAGCGTGATCAGCAGCGCGACCACAGCCGAGGCGAACATGTTGGTCTTGCGGCCGTTGACCCACGGGCCGAGCACCGCGCGGTCGTTGCACAGCAGCAGCAGGTACACCGTGGCGCTCGGCAGTAGCACGCCCGCCAGCGCCTGGACGCCCTCGGTCATCAGCCCGAGCGGGGAGCCGGGGATGAGCACGATGGTCGCGGCGCCGGCGATCAGCGCGGTGTAGATGGCGTAGAAGCCCTTGGCCTGTCCGACCCCGCGGTGCAGCGAGTGCCTGAGGCCGAGCGTGTCGCCGACCGCGTACGCGGTGGATAGCGAGACCGCGAACGCCCCGATGATGGACGCGTCGAGCAGCGCGATCGCGAACACCACCCCCGCGACCCGGCCCGCGTAGGCGGCGATGCCGTGCGCTATCCCGGCCGCGTCGGTGAAGTGGCCCGCCGCCGGCGAGCCGGCGAAGGCGGCGGCGGTCGCGCCCATCAGCGCGGCCGCGCCGACCACCACGATCGCGATGCCGATCCACAGGTCGACCTTCTCGTACCGGATGAAGCGCGGGGTGATCCGCTTGTCGATCACGAAGGACTGCTGGAAGAACAGCTGCCACGGAGCCACGGTGGTACCGACGATGCCGATGATCAGCAGCATGACCGCGGCCATCTGTCCCGGACCGCCCGGCAGGCCGGGGAGCGCGAACCCGCGCGCCATCTGCGCGCCGGACGGGTGGGTCAGCAGGACCAACGGGATGAGCAGCAGCGACCCGGCGCAGAACGCGATGGCGATCCGCTCGAACCTGCGGAAGCTGCCGGTGAACGCCGCGGCGAGGATGACTCCGGCGGCGAGCACCACCGCGATCAGCTTGGGCACGCCGAGGTAGCCGGCCGCCAGCGTGATCCCGATGAACTCGGTGACGAGGGTCAGCGCGTTGAGAATCAACACGTCGATGACCGAGAACGCGCCCCAGAACTTGCCGAACCGCTCCAGGATCAACCGCGCATGACCCACCCCGGTGACGGCACCGAGCCGCAGCACCATCTCCTGGTTCACGTACAGCACCGGGATCAGCAGCAGCAGCGTCCACAGCAGCCGGGTGCCGTAGTTCTGCCCGGCCTGGCCGTAGGTGGAGAACGCGCCGGCGTCGTTGTCGCCGCACATCACGATCAGCCCGGGGCCCACGATGGCCAGCAGCGTCTTGAGCTTGGCGGACAAGCCGACCCGCGGAGCGAAGTCATCGGCGGCGATCGTGCCGAGCGCGCCGCGTATGTCGCCGACGTGCGCCTCGTCAAGGACAGCGGCCCGCGTTACAGCCGGAGTGGCGGCCCGTGCTACAGCCGGAGTGGCGGCCCGTGCTGCAGCCGGAGTGGCGGCCCGTGCTGCAGCCGGAGTGGCGGTACGAGTAATGGTGGCCATGGTAAACACCCCTTTCACGTCACAAGATCGGACGGAAACGGGGGCACACGCCGTACAGCCCCTTAGCAGGGGCGCAAGGTTAATTAAAGTAAACGCGGATTGGTGCTACCGGCGTGTGCCCGGAACAGAATGGGACAGCAGCGAGGAGGGCCAACTTCGGCCCGGACTATCAGGGTCCATCGCATGCCTCCCTTCTGTCGCGACGCACGGGGGCGCCAGGTCGCACCTGCCCACCGGGCATTCAGCCCGCAGGGCATTCTCCGCGTGACACCAGAGGAAACACACGCCAGGTTCTAAGAAATCCCTGGCCGCACCTCTCTCGTAAGAGCTTTGGCACTCCACGGCGTATTGCGATCGCCGGCCCTTGACCGGTACTCGACCGCCAGCCACTTGGCCTCACCCCTTAGGCCGGGGAGAGGTGTCCTGATCCGGAGCGTCTCTCGACGGTTGGGATCAGTGGCCTATGTCCGTGAAGACGCCTCACCGAACGAGGTGTCCCGTTTTCAACATCACCCAGAATGCCCGGCAAGAAGCTGAGTGTCAATTCAGGGCTGACTGGGGCGTCACGATGTGTCGAGCATCACGCGAGGGCGCGCCACGCGAGGGCGCGCCACGCAAGGGAGCCGGTGGCACTTTGGGTACGCTCTTAGGTACCCGATGGCACACCGACTCCGTCCGGGGGGAGCCTACGTCGGGAGGCCGAGACCGGGCAGCACCTGAGCGGCCGGAAGCGCGGCGAGCAGGCGGCCGGGCAGCCTGAGCTTGGAGCCGCGGATGCCGGATCCGATCACCACCGAGCCGGTCTTGGCCACCGCCTCGTCCACCAGGACCGGCCAGCCCTCGGGCAGGCCGACCGGCGTGATCCCGCCGTACTCCATGCTGGTGGCGGCGGTCACCGCCGCGACCGGCGCGAAGGATGCCTTCCGTGCGTCCAGGTGCCTGCGCACCAGGCCGTTGACGTCGGCCCGGGTGGTCGCGGCCACCATGCAGGCCGCGTAGCGGGTCTCGCCGCCGCGTTTGGCCGCGATGACCACGCAGTTCGCCGACTCTTCGGGGGCGACGCCGTAGCGCTCGCAGAACGCGGCCGTGTCCGCCAGCGCCGGGTCGATCTCGGCCACCTCGACATCGCCCCATAGATCCGCGCCCGGCAGGTCGCGCAGCGCCGCGGTCACCGGCGCGGCGAGCAGGTCCGGCCGGGATAGGGCGGGAGCGAAGGCGAGCTGAAGACTCATAGAGCCAATCCAACCAGACCGCCACGCGGGCGGCCCGCGTGGCAGGGTGTAGGTCGTGGTGATCGACGCGCATCTGCACCTGTGGAACACCGAACGGCTGCGCTACGAGTGGCTGCAGCGGCCGGAGAACGCCGCCATCAACCGGACGTTCGGCTTCGAGGACTTCAGGTCACGGGCCGCGGCGGCCGGGGTGGACCGGGCCGTCCTGGTGCAGGCGGACGACTCCGCCGCGGATACCGAGGCGATGTTCGAGGTCGCGGCGGCGCACCCCGAGATCGTCGGCGTGGTGGCCTGGGTGCCGCTGGACCGGCCGGACGAGGCAGGGGCCGAGCTCGACCGGCTGCAGGCGCGGCCGGGCTTGGCCGGCATCCGCACCCTCATCCACGACCAGCCCGACCCGGACTGGCTGCTGCGCCCGTCGGTGGCCGGAGGGCTCGCGCTGCTCGAGCGGCGGGGGATCCCGTTCGACGTGATCTCCGTGCTGCCCAGGCACCTGAGCCACGTGCCGGTGCTGTCCGAACGGCACCCGGCGCTGCGGATGGTCCTCGATCACCTGGCCCACCCGCCTCTCGCCCATGCGGACACACGTGCCGGCCCGGGGGAGTGGCGGGCGCTGATCACGACGGCGGCCAGTAATCCGCTCGTGTTCGCCAAGGTCTCCGGCCTCTACCCGCCGGACCCGGCCTGGACCGCCGAGGATCTCAGGGGCGTGGTGGAGTTCGCGTTCGAGCTGTTCGGGCCGGACCGGCTGATGTTCGGCAGCGACTGGCCGGTAGCCGAGCTCGGCGGCGGCTACGTCAAGGTGCGGACCGAACTCGCCAAGCTCTTCGAGCAGCTCTCCCCGGCCGGACGCGACGCCGTCCTGGGCGGCACCGCCACCCGCTTCTACGCTCTCGGCACCCCCGCCGAACGAGCCGGGCGGCAGGGGCCATAATAGGCTCCCGGCGGGGCACTCACCAGCAATAACAGGAGGCAACGATGCCGCTGTTCGGAAATCAACAGAACCAGGCGACAGCGGTATGGGAGCCGAAGGCGGCCGAGGGCCGGCTCGCCCACACGGCCGGCGCCAGCCCGCAGGGTGTTTTCACCTCCGACCTGTCGGTATCGGAGTACGTGCTGCTCGGCGAGGCCGGCTTCGAGCCGCTCGGCTTCGTCGTCGGCTCCTCGATCTACCACGTCGGCCTGCAGGTCGGCCGCTGGAGCCAGAACCAGGAGCTGCAGCTCCTCACCCAGGCCATGTACAACGCCAGGGAACTGGCCATGGCCAGGATGCGCGCCGAGGCCGATCACCTGGCCGCGGACGGCATCGTCGGCGTCAACCTGCGGATGCAGATGTACGCCTGGGGCCAGAGCTGCCTGGAGTTCGTGGCGACCGGCACCGCGGTCCGCCACCTGGCCGGCCAGGGCGCGCACCGCGCGCCCGACGGCCGCGCGTTCACCTCCGACCTGTCGGCGCAGGACTTCTTCCGGCTGCTGGCGGCGGGGGCGGTGCCGGTCGCCTTCGTCCTCGGCACCTGCGTGTATCACATCGCGCACCAGGGCGTGCTGCAGTCGCTGCGCCAGGCCGGCCAGAACCAGGAGATGCTGCAGTTCACCCAGGGCGTCTACGAGGCCCGCGAGCTGGCGCTGGCGCGGATGCAGGCCGAGGCGGCGCAGGCCCGCTCGTCCGGCATCGTGGGCGTGAGCGTGGATATCGAGAACCACGTGTGGGGCGAGCACGCGACCGAGTTCCTGGCCACCGGCACTGCGGTCCGGCGGCTCGCCGAGGAGCACCAGCTGCCGGAGACCTCCCCCAAGCCCACGTTCACGCTCGGCCTGGACAAGTAGCCTCGGGCGGAAGGCCACGGGGCGAAAATCTGTTATGCGGTGGGGGCCAGTCTGATCTATTCTTCCCGCCGGTATGGAGTCGAGTCCTGTGACGTCTTCGCCCGCCCGGCCGCGGGCCGGGCGCTCCGGGCGCTCTAGGCCGCTGGCCGGGCGTTCCGCGGCGCGCGCCGCGGCGCGCGCCGCCCGCCGCGCGGCCATGCCGCCGATCACCTATCCCGCTGAGCTGCCGGTCAGCCAGCACAAGAACGAGATCCTGGAGGTCATCCGCGATCACCAGGTGGTGATCATCGCGGGGGAGACCGGCTCGGGCAAGACGACCCAGATACCCAAGATCTGCCTGGAGCTCGGCCGCGGCGTCGACGGCCAGATCGGCCACACCCAGCCGCGGCGGCTGGCGGCCCGGACGGTCGCCGAGCGGATCGCCGAGGAGCTGGGCAGCCCGCTCGGGGAAGCGGTCGGTTACCAGGTCCGGTTCACCGACGTGTCGGCCGACGGCACGCTGGTGAAGCTGATGACCGACGGCATCTTGCTGAACGAGCTCGCCCGTGACCGGGAGCTGCGCCGCTACGACACGCTGATCATCGACGAGGCGCACGAGCGCAGCCTGAACATCGACTTCATCCTCGGCTTTCTCAGGCAGCTGCTGCCCCGCCGTCCGGACCTGAAGGTGATCATCACCTCGGCGACCATCGACCCGGAGCGGTTCGCGGCCGCCTTCGACGGCGCGCCGATCGTCGAGGTGTCCGGCCGGACCTACCCCGTGGAGGTCAGGTACCGCCCGGTGCGTGACAGCGGCGAAACTCTGCTGACTGGGGAACAGGGTGACCTCGGGCAGGCCATCAGCGACGCGGTGGACGAGCTTTCCGCCGAGGGACCCGGTGACATCCTGGTGTTCCTCAGCGGAGAGCGCGAGATCCGGGACACCGCGGACCTGCTCGCCGGGCGCGACCGGCTCGAGGTGCTCCCCTTGTATGGCCGGCTGTCCGCCGCCGAGCAGCACCGGGTCTTCGAGCGCCGCGCCGCGTCCAGCTTCACCCGCCGGGTGGTGCTGGCGACCAACGTGGCCGAGACCTCGCTCACCGTGCCCGGCATCAAGTACGTCATCGATCCCGGCACCGCGCGCATCTCGCGGTACAGCCACCGGACCAAGGTGCAGCGGCTGCCGATCGAGCCGATCTCGCAGGCGTCGGCCAACCAGCGCAAGGGCCGCAGCGGGCGCACCTCGGACGGCATCTGCATCCGGCTGTACTCGCAGGAGGACTTCGAGTCCCGGCCCGAGTTCACCGATCCCGAGATTCTGCGCACCAACCTGGCCTCGGTCATCTTGCAGATGGCGGCGATCGGCCTGGGTGACGTCCCGAAGTTCCCGTTCATCGACCCGCCCGACGCGCGCAACATCGCCGACGGGCTGACGCTGCTCGCCGAGTTGAACGCGTTCAAAAACGGGCAGATCACCGGCTTGGGGCGCAAGCTGGCCCGGCTGCCGGTGGACCCGCGGATCGGCCGGATGATCCTCGAGGCCGACCGGAACGGCTGCGTCCGCGAGGTCCTGATCATCGCCGCGGCGCTGTCCATCCAGGATCCGCGCGAGCGGCCCACCGACGCCCAGCAGGCGGCCGACGACAAGCACCGCCGGTTCGCCGACCCGGACTCGGACTTCGTCGCGTACCTGAACTTGTGGGATTACCTGGCCGAGCGGCAGCGCGAGCTGTCCTCGTCGGCTTTCCGCCGGATGTGCCGCGTCGACTTCCTGAACTACCTGCGGGTCCGTGAGTGGCAGGATCTTCAAGGGCAGTTGCAAAGGCTGGCCGGCGATCTCGGGGTGACGGTCACTTCTACTTCGACCGAACGGTCCCGGGTGCATGTCTCCCTGCTAGCTGGACTGCTATCCCAGATCGGGATGAAGACCGAACCGGCCAGAGTCGTCGCGCCGGCGCCCGGCAGCCCCGGCAACGGCAGGCGGCCGCGGGCCGAGTACCTCGGCGCCCGCAACGCGCGGTTCGCCATCTTCCCCGGGTCTGGGCTGGCCAGGAAGGCGCCGGACTGGATCGTGGCGGCCGAGCTGGTGGAGACGTCCCGCCTGTGGGCGCGGACCGTGGCGCGCATCGAGCCCGAGTGGGTGGAGCCGCTGGCCAGGCACCTGGTCCGGCACAGCTATAGCGAGCCGCACTGGGAGAAGAAACGGGGCGGGGCGGTCGCGCTGGAGAAGGTGACGCTGTACGGGGTGCCGCTGGTGGTGGACCGGAAGGTGCCCTACGGGCGGATCGACCCGGCGGCGGCGCGGGAGCTGTTCATCAGGCACGCGCTGGTCGAGGGCGAGTGGCAGACCAGCCACCGGTTCTTCGCCGAGAACCGACGGCTGCTGGCCGAGGCCGAGGAGGTCGAGCACCGGGCCCGCCGCCGCGGCCTGGTGGCCGGCGAAGACGAGCTGTTCGCGTTCTACGACGCGCGGATCCCGGCCGACGTGGTCTCGGCCCAGCACTTCGACACCTGGTGGAAGCAGGCCCGCCGGGCCGACCCCGGCCTGCTGACGTTCAAGGCCGGCGACCTGCTCAGCGACGACGCCGGGGTCAGCGCCGATGCCTACCCCGACCTCTGGACATCGGAGTCCGCCGGGACGCAGCCCAGGTCGCTGTCGACCCTTCAACTTTCTTATGCCTTCGAGCCGGGCAGCGAGACCGACGGCGTGACCGTGGACATTCCGCTGAGCAGGCTCAACCAGGTGAACGCGGCCGAATTCTCCTGGCAGGTGCCCGGGCTGCGCACCGAGCTGGTCACCGAGATGATCCGGTCGCTGCCCAAGGCGCTGCGGCGTGACCTGGTGCCGGCGCCGGACGTGGCGCGGGAGGTCGTCAGCCGCCTCGGCGCGCCGTCCGGGGACCTGCGCGACGCGGTGGCCCGCGAGCTGCGGTCGCTGCGCGGGGTGAGCGTGCCGCGCGACGCCTGGGATCTGTCGAAGCTGCCGCGGCACCTGCGGATCACCGTTCGGGTGACCGACGGGGACCGCGTCCTGGCCGAGGGCAAGGACGTCGCCGAGTTGCAGCGCGAGCTCAGGCCACGGCTGCGGGCGGTGCTGTCGCGGGCGGCGGCCGGGATCACCCGCTCGGGCCTGACGTCGTGGAACTTCGGCGCGCTGCCCCGGGTGTTCCGGGAAGGCGCCGTGGTCGCCTACCCCGCGCTCGCCGACGCGGGCGCGACGGTCGACGTCCGCCTGTTCGAGACCGAGGACGCGGCGCGCGCGGCCATGTGGGCCGGCACCCGGCGGCTCGTCCTGCTCGGCGCGCCGTCGCCGGTGAAGTCGGTCGCGGACCGCCTGTCCACCCGGGCCAAGCTGGCGCTCAGCCATAACCCGCACGGCGGCGTCGCGGCCATGTTCGCCGACTGCGTCGAGTGCGCCGCGGACTACCTGATGGCGGAGGCGGGCGGACCGGCCTGGGACCGTGAGGGCTTCGAGCGGCTATCCGCCGTGGTCCGGTCCGGCCTGCACGAGGTGACCGCCGACGTGGTGACGCAGGTGGAGTCGGCGCTTCGCCTGGCGCACGCCGTCGGCGCCCGCCTTGAGGACAGCTCCGCCGACGCCATGCAACCCGCGGTGGCCGACATGCGCGCGCAGCTGTCCGGGCTCATCTACCCCGGCTTCGTGACCGCCACCGGGTACCGCCGCCTGCCGCACCTGGCCCGCTACCTGCGGGGGATGGAACGGCGGCTGGACAAGCTGCCGGAGAACCCGGCCCGGGACGCGGCCAGCATGACCGTCGCCCAGCGGGCGGAACAGGCCTACCGGCAGGCGGTCGCGGACCTGCCCGCGGCGCGCCGCGCTCTCCGGGATAACGCCGACGTGGCCGATGTGCGCTGGATGCTCGAGGAACTCCGGGTCAGCCTGTTCGCCCAGACCCTCGGCACCCAGGTCCCGGTGTCGGAGAACCGCATCCTCGGCGCGCTCAGCCGGCTGCAGCCCTAGACCCCAGCCTGTCCGGGCCGGGCGTGTCGCTACCCATCTTGGACTACATAAAGTGCTACGTTTCTCATCAAATACCCCTAAGTTCGCTTACGCGGCGTTAGGCCGCGGAAAGGCAGGAACCGTGACCGGAGAACCCCCCGTGCGGCGCCGCCTCGTCGGAGGCGCGCTGCGCCGGTACCGGGAGAACGTGGGATACGCGCTGGAGGACGCGGCTCGCGTGCTGGAGTGCGACCGGTCGAAGATCAGCCGGATCGAGACCGGCCAGCGTGGCATCAGGCCCAAGGAACTGCGCGAGCTGCTGACCGAGTACGGAGTGCCGGACGGCGAGCAGGCCGCGCTGGCGGCCATCGCCAGCCGCGGCGGCCAGCCCGGCTGGTGGCACCCGTACGCGGACGTCCTGCCCGGGCCGTACCTGGACTACGTGATCATGGAGTCAGCCGCCGCCGAGATCATGACCTACGAGGCGCAGGTCGTCCCCGACCTGCTGCAGACCGACGACTACGCCCGCGCGATCGCCGCTGCCGAGCCCGGGTACGCGACGGACCAGCAGCGGGAGGAAGCCGTGGCGGCTAAGGCCACCCGGCGCCAGGTCATCCTCGGCGCATCGGCCGAGCGGCGCGTGTCGGTGATCCTCGGCGAGGCGGCGCTGCACCAGGCCGTCGGAGGCCCCGGCGTGATGGCCGGGCAGATCAGCCACCTCGTTCGGCTAATCGACGACTTTCCCGGCCTCACGCTCCAGGTGCTGCCGTTCACGGCGGGCGCGCACGCGGCGGCGGGCAGCGCTTCGCTGGCCATCTTGAGGTTCCCCGACGCGCCCGGCCTGGGCGTCGTCTACCTGGAGGCACTATCGGGCGGTTGCTGCGCGCCGCCGCGCTCAGCGCGGCCGACAGCGCGGCTGCTCAGTGGCCTGCGGGTCTAGGGGCTTGCGGGTCTAGGGGCTTGCGGATCTAGGGGCTTGCGGGTCTAGGGGCCTGCGGGTCTAGCTCGATCGGCCGGCCACGCTGCTGTTCGGACGCCGCAGCTGCTGGGTCACGACCGCGAGCTTGTCGATGATGTCCTGGATGTCCTGGAGGGGTTTCTGGGTTTTCGGCGATCGCGACGGCGTGATGTTGCCCTGGCCAACGGCAGCACCGGGACCGCTGGCTTCATCCGGCCCTGTTCGGCTGGCGTCCTGCACGCTGTCGCCGGGGTTCATGCGTGATGTCTCCTGGAGGTAATGCCTAGCTAGCGGGGAAGGCGGGCCGACGGGATGGGGCGGTACGATTTCCCATCGGAGCAGCGCGTTAAGCGCAGGGGACCATGCTAAGGCGTTTTCGCCGTTATGTCACGCATCGATGTGCGTCGTGTCGCGTGTTTCCTTTTGCGCGCCGGGCTGGCTGGTCCCGTGGCACCTGCTGACGCTCCGTCCGGCGGCCTAGCTGCGACGACACGATGTCGCAGATTGTATCCCGGTGCATTCCGTGTGACGACGCAGAGGCACTGCCAACGATTGCAGAAATATATTCGTTTACGCTTCGTACATGCACGTGCAAATGCAAAATCCGTCCGGGATTGGCCGGATAGGGGCAGATCCGCAGAAATCGTCATCGGTGCCGCGGGGCGGCCTGCCGCATGCTCTTCTCCATCTCCTCGGGTAGCAGCGCGGCCACCGGCAGCGGGGTGACGCCCTCCCGGCCGGGCCGCATGCCGTCGAGGATCAGGGCCAGGTACCGGCGCCAGATCCCAGGGCTGGCGCTGTGCGCGAGCTGGGTCGCCTCGGCCAGCAGGAAGACGATGAACGGGATGTCGGTCGGGCGGAGGTCGGCCCGGAGCTGCCCGGCAGCCTGGGCCCGGTCGACCATCCGCTGCACCAGCGGCGCGTTCCGCTGCCTGGCGTAGGCGACCTGGTCCTGGCCGTAGGTGGCGAACATCAGCATCTGCCGCAGGCCGAGGTCGCCCGCCATCAGCTCGGCCATCTGCTCCATGAAGGACACCAGGCCCGACCAGGGATCGGGCGCCTGCAGGGCCTCCTCCGCGAGTGCCGCCACCGAGTCGATGCGCTCCTTGAACAGCGCCCCGACGAGTTCCTCCTTGGTCCGGAACCGCCGGTAGACGGTGCCGACGCCGACCCCGGCGTACCGGGCGATCTCGTCGAGGCTGACCTCGAGCCCGCGCTCGTTGAACACCTCCGAGGCCGCCTTCAGTATCCGCTGCCGGTTCCGCTCGGCGTCCCGCCGCAGCGGCCGTACCTCGCCGACCCCGTCCTCGGAACCCGCCGAGTTCTCCGGCACCCGAAACCTCCAAAAAAGTGGAGACAACATCTCCGCTTCATGCTACCGTGGATCTAAACGGAGAATGCACCTCCAGATTGGTGATGCTCATGTCTGGTGTCAACCCCAGCAGCGCCGAGGATCGGCGGCGCTGGCTCATCCTCGGCGTGATCGGCATCGCGCAGCTCATGGTCGTCCTCGACGTCACCGTGATGAACATCGCGCTGCCGTCCGCGCAGCGCGCGCTGGGCTTCACCACGGTGGACAGGCAGTGGGTGGTCACGGCGTACACCCTGGCGTTCGGCAGCCTGCTGCTGCTCGGCGGGCGGCTGGCCGACCTGCTCGGGCGGAAGGTGACCTTCCTGATCGGCCTGATCGGCTTCGCCGGCGTGTCGGCCATCGGGGGCGCCTCGGTCAACTTCGCCATGCTGGTGACCGCGCGCGCCTGCCAGGGGGCGTTCGGCGCGATCCTGGTGCCGTCCGCGCTGTCGCTGCTGACGACCACGTTCACCGAGCCGAAGGAGCGCGGCAGGGCATTCGGCGTCTACGGGGCGATCGCCGCCGCGGGCGGCGCGGTGGGCCTGCTGCTCGGCGGGGCGCTGACCGAGTACCTGTCCTGGCGCTGGACTCTCTACGTCAACCTGATCTTCGCGGGCGTGGCCTTCGTCGGGGGAGCGCTCCTGCTGAAGCGGTCCCCGTCTCCGGTCAAGCCCAGGCTAGACATCCCGGGCGTGCTGTTGGTATCAAGTGCCCTGTTCTGCCTCGTCTACGGATTCTCGAACGCGGCTTCGCACGACTGGAGCACCCCGTCCACGTGGGGCTTCCTGGTCGCGGGCGTGGTGCTGCTCGTGGCGTTCGCGCTCTGGCAGGTCCGGGCGGCCAACCCGCTGCTTCCGCCGCGGATTGTGCTGGACCGCAACCGGGGCGGCGCGTACGCGTCCATGCTGATCGCCTCCAGCGGGATGTTCGGCATCTTCCTGTTCCTGACCTACTACCTGCAGCAGACGCTGGCCTACTCGCCGGTCGTCACCGGCTTCGCGATCCTGCCCATCGCCGGCGGCATCGCCGTCGCGGCCAACCTGTCTACCATCGTTCTGATGCCGAGGATCGGGCCCAAGCCGCTGGTGGCGACCGGGATGCTGGTGGCGGCGGGCGCGGCGACCTGGTTCGCCCAGCTGGGCGTGCACACCGCGTACGTGGACGGCGTGCTCGGCCCGCTCATTCTGACCGGGATCGGCATCGGCATGGTGATCGCGCCGTCGATCAACACCGGCACCTTCGGCGTGGCGCCGCAGGACGCGGGCGTTGCCTCGGCCACCGTCACCGTGGGCCAGCAGCTCGGCGCCTCGATCGGCACCTCGCTGCTGAACACGATCTTCGCCAGCGCCGTCACGTCCTATATCACCGTGCACATCGCCTCGGCCCGGCTGATCGGCCGGGCGGCGCTGACCGGGCTGGCGTTGGCGCACGGCTACGACACCTCGTTCTGGTGGATCGCCGGGATCTTCGCCAGCGGCGCGATCGTCGGCGGCACCCTGCTCCGCCGCGGGCCGCTGTACCGCAAGGACAGTCAGGCCCAGCAGGACACCCGGGTCCCGGCGGCGGAAACGGAGGCAGGCCCCGCGCTCCCGGCATGACCCAGTGCCTCTTGACGTACCGCTTATTCTCGATGTACCGCTCGAGAGGCGCTGCGACGGACCTTGTCCGCCACGCTCGAGCGCGGTCTCCGCAAAGGGCGCCTCCGAGGAGGCGAACTGTGGAAGCATGCGTCTGGACCGCGGCGCGTTCGATGCGATGCCGGTCTCGGTCATCAGCGACTCGACGGTGTCCGCCCTGTGCGCGCTCGCCCACGTGCCAGGCAACGAGCTTCGGTTCCGGCCGAACGTCGTCGTGACGCTAGATTCGGGCGCTGCGTTCGAGGAGGATGAGTGGGTCGGATCCGCCGTCCGGATCGGGGCTGCCGTCGTGCGGATGGACCACAGAGACTCGCGATGCATCATCGTCAACGTGGACCCGGCCGGGGGCCTGCCCGATTCGCACCTGCTCAAGGTGATCGGCACTGCCCGGGGGGCATGCGCCGACGTTTACGGAACGACTGTGCGGCCAGGCCTCATCCGGGTTGGTGACCCGGTCGTCGTCGAAATGCGACCTCAGGACTTAATGCCATTCGCCTAAGCAACCAAATACCCGTACGCCATTTCACGTCGTGTGAATCCTGGAACTGCTGAGGCTGAAGTGACGGCAGGTAGACAGGTCAAGATGGGCGGGGGAACGGCAGAATGACGTTTCCGAATAGCAACCTACCCCACGGGTCCGCTTGTGCGCCGTCGTCTTAGGATGATTTTGTCCGGATAACGTCAAAGGGGCCTTTGTGACGTTAGGTGGCGTATGACGTGGTCGGGGGCTTGAAACCGGGAGATCCTCAGCTGATCGGCCGGTACCGGCTGGTCGGCCGGCTCGGCGGCGGCGGCATGGGACGGGTGTTCCTGGGCCTTTCCGCGGGCGGCCGGCCGGTCGCGGTGAAGGTGATCCGCGCGGAACTGGCTGCGGACCTGGAGTTCCGGGTGCGGTTCGCGCGCGAGGTCGCCGCGGCCCGCCGGGTGAGCGGCCTGTTCACCGCCCTGGTCGTGGACGCGGATGTCGATGGCCCGGTGCCGTGGCTGGCGACGGCCTACGTGGCCGGCCCTTCGCTGTCCGAGGCGGTGACCGGTAACGGGCCGATGCCGGCGCGGCCCGCGCTGGCCCTGGCGGCGGGATTGGCGGAGGGCCTGAGCGCCATCCACGCCGCGGGCGTGGTGCACTGCGACCTGAAGCCCTCCAACGTGCTGCTGTCCCCGGACGGGCCGCGAGTGATCGACTTCGGCATCTCCCGCGCTGTCGAGGCCGCGTCGGTGACGGGCGCCGGCCTGGTGGTCGGCTCGCCCGGGTTCATGTCCCCGGAGCAGGCCATGGGCGAGGATGTCGGCCCGCCGAGTGACATCTTCAGCCTGGGGGCTGTGCTGACGTTCGCCGCCACGGGCGGGGGACCCTTCGGCCGGGGATCGAGCCCGGAGCTGGCCTATCGGCTGGTCTACGGCCTGCCGGACCTCGGTCAGCTGCCCGCAGGACTGCGCCCGCTGGTCGAGCGCTGCCTGGCCAAGGACCCGGGCCAGCGGCCCACCGCCGACGAGGTGCTGGCCGCGGCGAACGCCGGTCAGCCCGTTCCCGGCTGGCTGCCCGGCGCGGCCTTCAGTACGCCGCGGGCCCCGGCCGGCCGGGGCCCGCGGCGCCGCTGGTGGCGGCCGCTGACGGCGGCGGGCGTGACGGCGGGCGTGATCGCGGCGTCCGTCGCAGTCAGCTTCGCGCTGGGCGGCGCGGCCCCGCACTCATCCGCTGCGGGGCTGGCGCCGCGGGCCGCGGCCTCACCGACGTCAACGGCCGCGTCGCCCGCACCCGTGGTCCGCGGTCCGCGTCCAGTCGCCCCTGGGTCCGCCACGCCCGGGCCGGGACCGCGGCCGGCCATCGTCCCCGTGGTGGTCGCCGTCACGTCGCCGCGCACCAGCAGCCCGCCGTCCGCGACCGCGTCTGCGCCCGCGTCACCGTCCCCCTCCCCGTCCCGGACCGCCTCTGCGCCCCCGACGGCCTCTGCGTCCCCGACGCCGAGCCCGTCATCATCTGCGTCGCCGACACCGTGGATAACGAGCGCGGGGACATACCAGCAAGGCGTTTGGGTCTACTTCGACGTCCACTACGCCGACCCGGGCAATGACGCCCGGGGATTCGGCTTCATGGGTGTCAATGGCTCCCGCTGGGTGGAGGAAACCCATCCCTTCTCCAGCCCTGATCAGGGCATCGCCGGGCCGGACAGCATCGCCTATCCGCTCGACCTGGAATGCGGCACCACCAGCCAGCATGGAGCCGAAGTCCAGGTCTGGATCTATGACACGGCGGGGGAGACCAGCCAGCCTGTGCTGATTCAGCTCGCCTGCCAGCCCGGGCCGGGAAGCGCGCCGCCGTCGCCGCATGGCGCCGGCCAGGCCGTTTGACGTCCGGTCGGGCCCGGCGACAGTGACTCATGATGCCAGTGTTACTAGTGGGGAACTAGGGCAGATGGAACGATTTACTAAATACTGCCTCTGCCCATATGCATCTCCGCGCGCGGCCTTTATTATTGGCCTGTCTGATATGGCAGGAAGAGTGTCATTACTGACGTTGGGGTGGGATATAGCGTGGTGGGGGTATTGCAACCTGCCGATCCGCGGCTGATCGGTCCTTACCGGCTGGTGGGACGGCTTGGCGCGGGCGGCATGGGGCGAGTATTCCTGGGCGTGTCAGCCGTCGGCCGGCCAGTGGCGGTGAAGATCGTCCACGCCGAACTGGCCGCAGATCCCGAGTTCCGCGCCCGGTTCGGCATTGAGGTCGCCGCCGCACGCAAGGTGAGTGGCCTGTTCACGGCGCTGGTGGTCGACGCGGACGTGGACGCCCCGGTGCCCTGGCTGGCCACCGCTTACGTGGCCGGCCCATCGCTGTCCGAGACGGTGCGGGACCGCGGGCCGCTGTCCGCCGCGTCCGTGCTGGCGCTGGCCGCAGGGCTGGTCAAGAGCCTGACCGCGATCCACGCCGCGGGCGTGGTGCACGGGGACCTCAAGCCCTCTAACGTGCTGCTGGCGCTGGACGGGCCGCGCGTGATCGATTTCGGGATCTCCTATGCGGCCGAGGCGGCCCCGCTGGCGCGGGCCGGGCTCGTGGTCGGCACGCCCAGCTTCATGTCCCCCGAGCAGGCCGCGGGCAAGGATGTCGGGCCGCTCAGCGACGTGTTCAGCCTGGGTGCGGTGATCGCCTTCGCGGCCACGGGACGGAAGCCGTTCGGCGCGGGGCAGGCCGCCGCGGTGCTCGAGCGCGTAGTCCGCGGCGCGCCGAGCCTCGAGGATGCGCCAGCCGAGCTACTGCCGCTGATCACACGCTGCCTGGCCAAGGACCCGGGCCAGCGGCCCACTGCCGCCGGGCTGCTGGCCGAGGTAACCGCCGCCCGCTCCGCGCTTGAACCGCTGTCCGGGCCGGCTCCCGTATCGCCCGACGGCCAGCCGCAGACCGACGGCCAGCCGCGGCCAGGCGGCGCCCGGCGGCGGCGGTCGTGGCGGCCGCTGGTTACCGCGTCCGCCATCACCGGAATCCTCGCGGCGTCTGGCGCGACCGGATACGGCCTGACCGCCGCGACTCAGCACCGGCCGGACCAGTCGTCTCTGTCCCAGATGGAGGCGAGGATGGACAATGCGCCGGCCAGGTCGGCGCACGCCCGCGTACCCGACGCCCCGCCTCCGAAGATCACCGGCACCTTCACCTATCAGCAAGGGGCCATGGTGTACTTCGCCATCTCCTACTCCGATCCCGGTCACAACGCCGCGGGCTTCGGTTTCGTGGGTGTCGAGGGGTCCGACTGGCCCGCGCAGAGCCACTCGTTCTCCAGTCCCGCGAGCGGCATCGTCGAGGCGGACAGCATCGTCTATCCGCTCGACCAGGGATGCGGGACCGGCCTGGAATACACGAGCACCGTCAAGGCCTGGATCTACGACACCGCCGGCCACCGCAGCAAGCCGGTAATCATCCACCTAGCCTGCGCCACCTGACCCCGCTCCGGGATGCGCCTGCGCGTAGTGGGCCGCGAGCACGTCGTCGCCGAAATCGCCGCGGGGACGCCGTAGCACGGTGTGCGCGTGGTTGCCGTCGTCGGTAGTGTCGTACTCGATCAGCAGGTCATCGCCCTGCACCCGGTAGTAATGCCGCGCGCCCGGCGTCAGCGGCCCTTCCCAGGCGAAATACAGCCCGGTGCCGGCCAGCCGTGAGGCCTCGCGGGCCGCGAGCTCCGCGGGCAGCCGGTCCAGGTAGAGCGCGACCAGCTGGGCCAGCAGCGCCCGCGCGCCCGGCCCGAGCTCGGCGCCGGGCACGCCCAGCGGCTCGATGTTCTCCCTGGCCCGGGGGCTGGTGGCGGTGTGGATGTCGGCCGGGGCGCGGCTCGCCACCACGGCGGCGATGCGGCCCTGCGGTCCCATCGCGTCAAGCAGCGCCCGGACCAGGTCTTCTTCCGGGCCTAGCGGCCGGGACACCGGCCGCCCGGCGTAGCTGACGCAGGCGGGGTTGGCGCCGAGGAACACCGGGGCGGGGGAGACCTCGTCGTCGGCCACGGTCATCGTCACCGACAGGTGATGTCCCTCGAACCGCCACGACCACGGCTGGTCGCCATCCGGGTCGCCGTACACGCTCACCCAGTAGTCGCCGCTGTGCCGGCCCCGCCGCCACTGCTCCTTCCGGTCGAGCACCTCCTCCAGGGCGACGATGCCCATCGCCTGGGCGTACGCGTGCTCGCTCAGCCCGGTGGCCAGCAGCCGGTGCGCGGCCTTCCTGGCCGGCCCGCTCAGCTGGGCGAGGCACGCGCCGGGACGGCGCCGCGGCCGGTACTCCAGCCACCGCCGGGCCGCGTCGTCGGTGAACGGCCGGGAGGCGAGAGCGCGCTGCTCGCCGTCCACGGTGGCGAGGAGTGACACCGCGGCGATGCGCATCTGGCCGGGCAGCGATTCGACGGTCATTTGCCCGGTATATCAGCCCGGCCCCGGCGGGCCAGCGGCCGCAGCATCGCCAGCAGGGCAGCGGGATCGGGCGTGGCCTGAAAGAACGCGGTGTCGACGCCCTCCACGGCCGCCACGGCCGCCAGGGCAAGTTCGCCGCCCCGTTCGGTCACCTGAATTCTCCTGGCCCGGGTGTCCGCGGCGTCGACGGTCCGTACGATCAGGCCCTTGGCCTCCAGCCTGCGCAGCACCTCCGAGGTCATCTTCACGTCGGTGCCGGCCTGCCTGGCCACGCTGAGCTGGTTCGGGTCCTCGCCGCGCGAGTTCAGCCACCAGGTCGCGGCCAGCAGCACGAACTGCACGTGGGTCAGGCCGAGCGGGGCCAGCGCCGCGGCGATCTCGCGCTGCCAGCGCAGCGTGACGTGCCACAGCAGGAACCCCGGGCTGTCCTCCGGGTCGAGCGGCACGGGTCAGCCTTCCGCCCGCTTGACCAGCGCGCCCAGCACCTCGGGAAAGTCCGCGGTGATCTGCGGGCCAAGCTCCGGGCCGACGTGACCGGCCGCCTCCCCGGTGATCTCCGTCCGGTAGACGATCCTGGTCAGGCCGCCTGCCGCGGGTTCGAGCCGGTGCTCGGTCCGCACCAAGAAATCGCCCGCGTCCATCTCGTCGGTGAACGACTCGCCCGGCTCGATCTCCACCAGGCGCATCCTGATCGGCTCGTCCCCGGGCGGGGTCATGGTGAAGGTGGTGCCGACCTCGAACGGGCCCTCAACGTCGATCGTCTCGATGCCGTCGTTCCATTGCGGCCAGGCCGGCATGTCGGCCCAGTGGCGCCACAGGGTCTCCGGGGTCGCGCTGGTCTCAAGGCTGTACTCGTACTCCCACATGATTCCTCCCTTGTCAGTTGAACTACGCATAGATTAACTGTACACAGATGATCTGTCAACAGACTATCTGAGATCGGCGCGGGTCCGGTACTTTAAGCACCATGACGACGCCGAGCTGGGACGAGGCGTACGCGGCGAGCGCGCCGGCGCCGTGGGACATCGGGCGGCCGCAGCCGGCCTTCGTGCGGCTCGCGGAGCAGGGCCTGCTGTCCGGGCGGGTGCTCGATTCCGGCTGCGGCACGGGGGAGCAGACCCTGCTGGCCGCGGCTCACGGCGCCGACGCGGTAGGAGTCGACGTCTCCGGCCGCGCCATCCAGCGGGCCAGAGAAAAGGCGGCCGAACGAAGCCTGGTGGCACGCTTCGACGTCGGGGATGTGCTGCGCCTGGCGGACCTCGGCCTGACCTTCGACGCGATCATCGACAGCGGCGTTTTCCACGTCTTCGACGACGAGAACCGCGCCAGGTACGTCGCCAGCCTGGCGTCGGTGCTGCGCCCGGGCGGCTACTGCTACCTGATGTGCTTCAGCGACCGCCAGCCCGGGAACGAGGGGCCGCGCCGGGTGCGCCAGGACGAGCTGCGCGCTGCGTTCAGCCACGGGTGGACGGTCGTCAGCATCGACGCGGCGGCCTTCGAGGTCAACCGCCCCGGGCTCGGCATCCCGTCCGCCCAGGCCTGGCTGGCTGTCCTCGAGCGGCTCGGTCGGGGCTAGCCGAGTGATTTCCGGCAGAGCGCTCTAGCTGTCGGCGGGCACCCGGGTTGGCGCCGCCGTCTCCGCCGGCGTCGGCCGGGCGCGGCGGTTGCCCGGCCACATGCCCAGCCGCCCGAACAGCGCCACCAGGGCCGGTACCAGCAGGGAGCGGACGGCGATCGCGTCCAGGACGACACCGAGGGCCATGGCGATGGCGATCTGCCTGAACTGCTCGAGCGGTATCAGCGCCAGCATGGCGAAGCTCGCCGCCAGGGCCACGCCGGCCGTGGTGATGGCGCGCGAGGCCTCCGGCGCGGCGACGGCGACCGCGTCGGCGACCGGCCGGTGCCTCGCCTCCTCCCAGATCCGCCCGACCACGAAGACGTTGTAGTCCGAGCCGAGCGAGACCAGCAGCACGCCGGCCGCGAACGGCACGAAGTAGACCAGGCTGCCGTAGCCCAGGACATGCTGGCCGATCAGCATCGTCAGCCCCAGGGTGGCGAACACGGCCAGGACGCTGGCGGCCAGCAGGTAGACGGGCGCGAGCAGCGACCGCAGGAACAGTGCCAGCAGCACCAGCGTCACCAGCATGATCGCCAGCGCGATGCGGCCCAGGTCGGCGAAGACCGAGCTGATGGAATCACCGGTCAGCGCGGTCTGGCCGGCCAGCTCGAACCGCACGCCGGGCAGCCCGGCGGCGCGGCCGAGCGCTGGCAGGTCGTCCTGCAGCTGCCGGACGCGGCTGATGGCGGTCGCGTCGAGCGGGTCGGTCTTCTCCACCACCACGAACCGGGCGGCGCCGCCCGACGCGGCCAGCAGCGGGTTGACCCCAAAAGGCGGCGCCACGGCGCCGGGCAAGCTGGACGGGCTGGGCAGGCTCGCCGGGCCCGCCGTCTCCGCGACGCCCGGCTGGACCGCCAACTCGTGCTGCAGCCGGGCCAGGGCCGCGGTCTGCCTGGCCACGCCCGGGCCGATGACCAGGATCTCGGTGGGGGACAAGATGCCGGGCGCGAAGCCGTCCGCCGCGGCGGTGCCCGCGCGTGCAGCCGCCGACGACGACGGAAGCTCCCTGATCAGCGGTGATCCGAGGTGGATGGTGTGGGCGCCCCAGGCGGCCAGGAGCAGGCCGGCGGTGGCCGCCGTGGCGATCAGCAGCGCAATGGGCCGCGCCGCGGCGAACCGGGCCGCCCTCGTTCTCAGGTTCCAGCGCGAGCGTGGCCTAGCGGCCTCGCGCCCGCCGCCCTCCCGCCTGCTGACGCCCTGACGCCGCAGCCACCGCGGGACCGGCCGGAACAGCAGGCCGCCGAAAATGGCCATGAGCGCGGGACCCAGCGTCATCGACACGGCCATCGCGGTCAGGACGGTGAGCGCCAAGCCGGGACCGAACGTGCTCAGCAGCTTCGTCCTGGCCACCACGAGCGACGCCGCGGCGGCCGCCACGATGACGCCCGCGGCCAGGATGATCGGCGCGAATTCCGCCGTGGCCAGCCGCGCCGCCCGCACTCGCGGGACGCCGCCGGCGATGCGGGCGCGCATGCCGTCCAGGAAGAACACCGTGTAGTCGGTGGTCACCCCGAGCAGCAGCACCACCAGGACCGGATCCAGGTCAGGAGGCAGCGTGACGCCCATCCGCTGGGCGAGCCACGCCACCACCCGGACGGCGAGCACGTACGCGGTGGCGGCGCAGGTCAGCGTGGCCAGCGGCGCGCCCACCGACCTGAACCGCAGGCCGACGATCAGCGCGATGGCGAGCACCGTGAACAGCTCGACCCACAGGATGTCCCTCCCGATGATCTGGCTCTGCTCGTATTCGGCCGGGACCGGACCGGTCACCCCGGCCACATGGTCGGCCGGATGGTTGAGGAACCAGTGCACGTAGGCGTTCGCGCCCGCCGTCTGCGCCCCGAACGAGGTGCCCGGCCGGAAGTAGAGGAACGTGATGACCGTGGTGGACTGCTCGTTGGTCCCGTGCAGCAGGCCAGCGGTGTTGGGCAGCGGGAACGCTCCGGCCAGTCCGGCGATGCCGCCCGGCGGCCCCGGGCTGACCGGGCCGTTGAGCACCTGGGCGGCGTCCGGCTGGCCGGCCTTGGCCAGCGCCGCCGCGGCCCCGGCCAGCTGGGCCAGCTGGCCGGGCTGACCGGATAGCCGCCGGTCCACGGCGAGGGCCTGGCGGATCGCCCGGTCCCGGGTGGCCGCCGGCAGCCCGTGCGGATCACGCTGCACGATGGCCACGGCCGCGTCGATTGGGAAGCCGAACAGCCGGGCCGCGTCGCTTTCCGCGTGGGCGGCGGCCGAACCCGGCGGGATCAGGTCCGACAGCCCTCCGGAGGAGGTGGCGCTCAGCGGCGGGAGGAACAAGATGGCCAGCACGACGCCGGCGGCCCACACGCCGACGATGAGGTACCGCAGGCTGACCACGACGAAGGCGTAACTCCGGGCCAGCATGCCGGCGGCCGGCCCGGGCTGCTCTGAGGGAGGCACGAAGCCGCCACTACCCAGGATCGCGGCAACTACCATCCCGATCCGCTAACGATCGCAAGGCCCGGGGCCGGACGCCGGCCCCGGGCCTTTTCCTTACGACAGGAGCCCTTACGACAGGAGCCCTTACTACGACAGCGGCCCCTTTTACGACAACGGCCCCTTTTACGACAACGGCTGGGTGAGGTCGTAGACGGTCTGGCCGCCGACGGTCACCTTCTTGAAGTGGGACGCCACCCAGGTCGCGATGGCCGAGGACCCGCGCCCGCCGCCGAAGCTCTGGCTGCCCTGTCCGACGTAGTAGTGGATCTCGTGGCTGGCCACCAGCTGCTTGAACACCGCCAGCGTGGGCCACGGGTCGGTCCCGTTGAACCCGCCGATGGACATCACCGCGTCACCGGTCGCCAGCTCGAGCGGCGCCGCGGCCGTCGAGCCCTCGGTCGCGGCCACCCACTTGTAGCTGGACGCGTCCTGCTCGAGCAGCTTGGTCAGGGCGCTGCTCACCGTGGTGCTGCCGCCCAGCCCGCCGCCTCCGCCGAAGCCGCCTCCGCCGATGCCGCCGGCACCGCCCGTCCCGGTGCCGCCCGTCCCGGTGCCACCAGGCTGGGTTCCGGTCGAACCGGTCCCGCCCGGCGGCGTCCCCGCCGCTCCGGTCCCGCCCGGTGCCCCGGTCCCGCCCGGTGCCCCGGTCCCATCCGTGCCGCGGCCGAACTGGCCCGCCTGCCCGCCGGGGAACCCGCCCCGGGCGCCACGACCGCCGCCCAAGCCGACCGCCTGCGGCCCGGCGCTCGGCAGCGCGCCGGTGTGGTTGGAGTTCACTGTGTCCAGCGCGTACGCCGTCGGCCCGGCCAGCCCGGCCACCAGGGCGAGCCCGAGCGGTACCGCCGCGAGCGCCAGCCGCCCGCGGCGCGACCGTCCCAAGCCCGCCAGCCACGGACCCGCGAGCACCAGGCCCGCGGCGGCCGCGCCCGCGAGCACTACCAGCCAGCGCAGCCACGGCAGCCAGTCCGGAGTCCGGTTGAGCAGCACGTACGCCCACGCGGCACTGACGGCTATCCCCGCCGCGGTCGCGATCCGCCCGGCCAGCCCGAGCCGCGCCTGCCACAGGGCCATCGCCCCGATGCCGACCAGGGCGCCGATACCGGGCGCGAGGGCGACCATGTAATAGGGGTGGATGATGCCGTTCATGTAGCTGAACACCAGGCCGGTCATCAGCACCCAGCCGCCCCACAGCAGCGCCGCGGCCCGGGTCCGGTCGGTCCGCGCCGCCCGGCGCGACACCCAGACCATGGCGGCCAGCGAGATCAGCGCCGCGGGTAGCAGCCAGCTGATCTGCCCGGCGAATTCGGAATGGAACAGCCGCAAGATCCCGGTCGCGCCGCCGAACGAGGTGCCCTGCCCGCCCCCGCCGCGGCCGCCCTGCCCATTCCCGGCGCCGATGGAGCCGGTCTCGTTGCCGGTGAGGCGGCCCAGGCCGTTGTACCCGATGGCCAGCTGCAGGATGTTGTTGCTGGTGGAGCCGCCGAAGTAAGGCCGGTCGGCGGCCGGCGAGAGCTCCGCGGCCAGGATCCACCAGCCCGCGCCCGCGATGATGCCGGCTCCCATCAGCACCGTCTGCCAGATCCGCCGGCCCAGCCGGGGTGGCCCGGCCCACAGGTAGGCGGCCGCGAACCCCGGCACCACCAGGAACGCCTGCAGCATCTTGGCCAGGAACGCGAACCCGAGCAGGAGCCCGGTGAACACCAGCCACTTGGTCCGCCCGGTCTCGATCGCGCGAACCAGCGTGTAGGCGGCCGCGGTCATCAGCAGCACGAGCAGCGCGTCGGGGTTGTTGAACCGGAACATCAGCGCGGCCACCGGGGTGAGCGCGAGCACCAGCCCGGCGATGAGCCCGGCCGGCGGCCCGAACCAGCGCTTGACCGCGGCGTAAAGCAGCGCGACCGAAGCCACGCCCTCCAGCGCCTGCGGCGCCAGCATGGACCACTGGCTGAAGCCGAATATCCGCCCGGATATCTCCATCACCCACAGCGAGCCGGGCGTCTTGTCCACCGTGATGAAGTTCGACTGGTCGAACGAGCCGAAGAAGAACGCCTTCCAGCTCTTGGTGCCGGCCTGGACGGCGGCCGCGTAGAAGTCGTTCGCCCAGCCGTTCCCGGTGAGGTCCCATAGGTAGAGGACGGCGGTCAGCGCCAGCAGCCCGGCCAGCGCCGGGCGGGCCCACCGGGGATCGGTTTCCGGCCCGCGGAGCAGGCGCCGGACCCGGCGGCCGGCCGGTCTCGGGGCACCGGTCGCGTGCCGCGGAATAGAGGTGGTCGCGCTCAATTGGTTCGCTCTCCCTGAGTAGCCATTTCGTTTCCATGGACGGTGCTGATCACCTGGGCGGGGGCGCCCGGATCGGGCCAGGCTTCCGGAGTGCGCTTCGGCCCGCCGAACACCCAGTGCCGGTACAGCAGGAACCTGATGACGGTGGCCACCAGGTTGGCGGCGATCAGCACCGAGATCTCGGCCAGCCGGCCAGGATGGGCCGATGCCAGGGCGGCCAGCGCGCCCGATGTCAGGGCCAGCCCGATGCCGAAGGCGATCAGGCCCTTGACCTGGTGCCTGGCCGCGTTCGACCGCCCGCTGATGCCGAACGTCAGCCGCCGGTTCGCGGCGGTGTTGGCCACCGCCGTCACCAGCAGGCTGACCACGTTCGCCGCCTGGGCCGACATGACGCCGCGGAGCAGCAGGAACAGCACCACGTAGGCGAACGTGCTGGCCACCCCGATGACGGTGAACCGGGCGATCTGCAGCGGCAGGTTCCGGGCGTGCCTGCCGCCGGCCCGGACCGGGCCGCGCAACTGCGGGACCTGGATGGATCCGCGCGCGAAGCCGATGCCGAGCCGGGCCATGCCGCGCAGGTCGGCCAGGGCAGTGGCGATTATGTCGACGCGCGAGTCCAGGTCGTCGACCCAGTCCACCGGGATCTCATGGATGCGCAGCCCGGCGCGTTCGGCCAGCACGAGCAGTTCGGTGTCGAAGAACCAGCCGGTGTCCTGGGTCAGCGGCAGCAGCGCCCGCGCCTGGTCCCGCCTGATCGCCTTGAAGCCGCACTGCGCGTCGGAGAAGCGCGCCCCCATCATGGTCCGCAGCAGCATGTTGTAGCCGCGTGAGATGAGTTCTCGCTTGGGGCCGCGGATGACCCGCGACCCGCGGGCGAGCCGGGTGCCGATGGCCAGGTCGCTGTGCCCGGACAACAGCGGGGCGACCAGCGGCAGCAGGGCGTTCAGGTCTGTCGACAGATCGACATCCATGTAGGCGAGGACCTCGGCGTCGCTCTGCGACCAGATGGCCCGCAGCGCCCGGCCGCGTCCCGGCAGCTCCATGTGAATGGCCCGCACCTCGGGCAGCTCGCGGGCCAGCTGTGTGGCGATCGCCCAGGTGGCATCGGTGCTGCCATTGTCCGCGATCGTGATCCGGGCGCTGAAGGGAAAGCCTTCACGCAGATAGCCGGCCAGCCGCCGGACGCTCGGCGCGAGATCATGCTCCTCATTGCGAACAGGCACCACTATGTCCACCTGCAGAACTCTCATGGCACTGAGGATCGGCCACCACGCTCCGTGGTGGCTGAAGCCAAGTTATGCGCACGCTATGAGCAAAGCCGGTTCCTGGGTCATTGCTCCGCCTGCTCCCGCGAGCACCACCAGGTGGAACGGCCGCCGACCGTGCCGTGCCGCATCTCGGCGCCGCAGCGCGGGCAGGTTCCGCCCTGACGGCGGGCGGCGATGACGTCGCCGGTATGTGCGCCGCCCTTGGCGATGGCGGAGTCGAGGGCGGCCTTCAGCGCGCGGTAGAGGCGGTCCGCGTCATTGCGCTGCAGGGTGTTCGTCCGCGCCGCCGGGGACACCTTCGCCTTCCAGAGGATCTCGTCGGCTAGCAGGTTCCCCACGCCGGCGATCTTGGACTGGTCGAGCAGCCGGGCCTTGACCGCGACCGACCCCCTGGTGATCAGGCTGCGGAACTCCGCCGGGGTGACCTCGGCGGCGTCCGGCCCGAGCGCGTCGATGTCGGGGTTCAGCCGGACCCGCCCGAGCCGTCGCTTGTCGAACAGCGCGAGGCTGCCGCCGTCGGCGAACGTGAGCGTGAACCGGTCCCATTCGGCCTTGCGCGGCTGCGCGTCGCGGCGCCGGGGCCCGCCGCCCTCGGCGGCCTGGCCGTCCGGGGACGTGACCACGATCCGGCCGCTCATGCCTAGGTGAATGCCCAGGTCAGGTCCCGGCGAGCCGTCCTTCCCTGAGGTCTCGCACCACATCGTCTTGCCCCGCCGGTGAGCCGCGATGAGCATCCGTCCGGTCAGCGCGGCGCGCAGCTCGCCGGGGGAGTGCGGCCGGCATACGAACGTGTCGCTGTCGTCCACGTCCACGATGCGGCGGTGCAGCGCTTCATCCGCGATCAGGCGGCGGGCGGTCTCGACCTCGGGGAGTTCGGGCACCTGCTATTCCCCGGTGAGCCTGTCCACTGATTCCCGGATGAGGTCGGCGTGGCCGTTGTGCCGCGCGTACTCCTCGATCATGTGGCACAGGATCCATCGCAAGCTGGGCGCCCGGCCGTCAGGCCAGGTGCGCCGGGCCGGCTGGTCCAGGCCGCCGTCGGCCAGCGTCGTTGTGAACAAGGAACGGGAACGGGCCACGGCGTCCTGCCACAGCGTCAGGAGCTGCCCCGGCGAGTCCGCGGCGGCGGAGTGCCAGTCCCAATCGGGGTCGGAGTCCCAGTCCACCGTGTCCCACGGAGGCACCGGGTCCTCCTCGTACAGGAACCGGGAGAACCACATGTCCTCGACATAGGCCAGGTGCTTGAGCATCCCGCCCAGGGTCATCGACGAGACCCCGACCGTCGCCCCCAGCCCGGCCGCGTCCAGTCCGCCGCATTTCCACGCGAAGGTCGCCCGCTGGTACTCCAGGAAGCCCACCAGGGTGGCGGTCTCGTCGCCCGCCAGGGGAGGTTCCGGGCGGCCCTGCTCGTCCAGGTCGGTCATGGGCGGCGAGTCTACCCCGGCGGCCCGCAAGGTGATCGGCGCGCTACCGGCCGGGCCGCGATGCGTCGCCGCGGTCGCCGCCTCATGTGAGCCCCGGGGTGTTACCCGGCCCGGTTGGGCGGGCTGTCTCACCCGCGCCGTCGAAGGCAACCCCTGGATCCCCGAAAACAAGGTCTTTCGCGCGGCTGGGGTTCTTACCCGTAGGTGGCGAGGAACATTTCCACTGCCGAGTCCGCGATGCGGTTGAGCTTGTCGGCGGGCGGGGGCGCGTCTGTACCGGCGAACATGACCTGGTTCATCGGCTGGTACATGACGAGTCCGGCGAACTGGTAGGCAGCCAGTGTGGGGTCGCTGAGGTTGTGCAGCAGGCCGCGGTCGGCGAGGTGGCGCATTGCTTCGCCCAAGATCACCAAGGTGCGGTCGAAGCCGCGGTCGAACCAGGCTCTTCCGACTTGGGGGAAGCGGTCGGCTTCGGCGATCACGAGCCGACGCAACCTTACGACGTCTGGTTGCAGCAGGCCACGCAGGAAGCCGTCGGCGAGGTCGCGGAGAGCTTTGCGCACGTCCTGCGCGTCCTGCAACGTGCTGGCGACGGCGTCGGACAGCCCGTCGACCACGTGGACTGTCGTGTCCAGGATGATCTCAGCGAACAGATGCTGCTTGTCGGCGAAGTGCTTGTAGAGGGTTTGCTTGGACACCGACGCGCGAGCGGCGACCTCGTCTGTGGTCGCGCCGAGATAGCCATGCCGCAGGAACACCTCGGTGGCCGCCTGGATGATCGCCTGTCGCCTGCGTTCGGACCGGCCGGTTTCCGCGGCGGCACTCGTCTGAACATCCACGCGTCCTCCTGAAGATTCTGGCGTAAGTACTGTACGGTACCGTAGAATTAGAGTACGGTACCGTACAGTACTCAACAAGATGAGATCTGAACGAGGGGATGACGATGGGCACAGTCCTTTCCGCGGACGGCACGACCATCTGTTTCGACGCCTGGGGCGACGGCCAGCCGCTGATCATGATCGACGGTGCGACCAGCTACCGGGCCGTGTCACAGACTGATGCGCAGGTGGGTGCGCTGTTGCGCGAGGAGTTCCGGGTATACTCCTACGACCGCCGGGGGCGTGGGGAGAGCGGCGACACTGCCCCGTACGCGGTGCAGCGCGAGATCGAGGACCTGGCCGCTCTGATCGCCGATGCCGGCGCGCCGGCGTTCGTTTGCGGCGTCTCCTCCGGAGCGGTCCTGGCCCTGGATGCCGCCGCTGCCGGGCTGCCGATTGCGAGACTCGCGCTGTTCGAGCCGCCGTTCGTGGTCGACGACAGCCGCCCGCCAGCACCGGCCGACTATGTCGAGCGGCTCGACGCGTGCATGGCCGGCGGTCGTCCCGGCGACGCGGTGGAACTGTTCCTCACCGGCGCGGTCGGCATGCCGGCGGAGTACGTCGCCGGCCTGCGGCAGAGCCCGTTCTGGCCCGCCCTGGAGGCAGTCGCCCACACCATCGCCTACGACGGCCGCATCATGGGCTCCACGATGTCCGGCGCGCCCCTGCCAACCGATCGCTGGGCCGCCGTCAGCGTGCCCACCCTGGTCATGTACGGGCGCGACACCGAACCATGGCTGATCTCCGCAGCACGTGCGCTGGCCGGCCTGCTGCCCACCGCTTCCCTGCAGGCGGTGGAGGGAGCACAGCACAACGTCGCCGCCGAGGTGCTCGCGGCCACCCTCCGGCAGTTCGCGTCAACCGAGCACACCACGCACGTCCAGTAGACCGTTCCGATCGGCACGAGGGGATCCGTCACATGCGCAAGGTGTACGCGGGGCTGTTCAGCTCGCTCGACCGCCGGGGGGCAAGATGGCCGCGAACCTGTCCGCGGCCCGGTCGAGCTGGGCCAGGATGCGCTGCCGGGCCGCGGCGTCGAGCGGGGTGTCGGGGAGCGCGATCAGCTCCCGCAGGACCGGGACCAGCGGCGCGTACTTGCCAGCCAGCTTGCGCACCCGCGGGCCGGTGGTGTGGATCAATCCGGCGCCGTTGTCGGTGAAGTCGGAGGCCTTGATGACCCGGGCCCACGGGTTGCGCCGCAGGCTGTCCGCGAGATGCTGGCGGTACTGCTCGTGCGTGTCGCGGTCCGGCGCGTACTCCGGGTTGGTCACCGCGGCGATCAGTTCGGCCACCCGCGGGCCGAACTCCGCCGTCAGCACCGCGAGCGCGTCCTCTTGGCCGCCACCCGGGGCCAGTTCCGCGGCGTGATCCTCCACCGCGTCGTGCAGCAGGGCGGCGATGATCACGTCGGTGTCGCGCACACCGTAGTGAGACATGATCCGGATCGCCACCCGGAGCAGGTGATTGACATACGGCTCCCGCTCCCTGCGGTCGCCCGCGTGCAGGCGCGCCGCGAGCTCAAGGGCCTGGTTCAGCCGGCGCCGGTCTTCCTCGGGCTCTGTCTCGATCTCAGCCGCGAACCGGGCGCGCAAACCCTCCTCGCCGTAGGTCGAGGTAATCGCGTGCAGCGGCATGGTCGCCACGAGCCGCCGCTCGCCAGTGTCCATGCCCTTAGAACTAGCACACCCCCGACGAATATGGTCAGGGCACGACGCACGTAAGCGTGATGGTAGCGGCATGCCCGGCAGTGACGGTGGCGGACGCCGGCTGCGAGCACGGCACTTCCCGGCTGCGCCCGCCGTCGACCTCCACGATGGCGGGCGAACTGCCGGAAACCCGGTACCGGCCGGGCGGCAACGGCACCGAGAAGGCGCCCGAGGACCCGACCTTGACCGTGACCGGCTGGTGCCCGGCCGAGGTGAAGGTCACCGTGCCGGCCATGGGCCGCTCACCTGGCTGCTGACCGCCCGGACCCATCGGGCCGCCCTCCATCACCAGCCTCCCGGTGAGATGTCCCGTCGTGGGCGGCTGCCCGGCGGACGCGGCGCATCCGGCCAGCAGCCCGGCCAGCAGCAGTCCTGACAGCGCGCTGGAGCCGATTCGTAGCTGGTACATATTTCCCCCTCATCCCGGTAAACGTCCTTTGGACGCATCAGGACCGCATGGCGGTTCCTCAGGATCAGACCGGGGAGGCCTGCGGCTGCTCGGCGGGCTCGCGCAGCAGCGGCAGGAAGATGGCGAACCGGGTCATGCCCGGCCGGCTGGTCACGATGATGCAGCCGCCGTGCGCGGCCACGACGGCGTCCACGATGGCGAGGCCGAGGCCGGTGCTCTTCCCGGCTGCGCTGACCTCCCGGGCGCGCCCGGTGTCGCCGCGGGTAAACCGCTCGAACAGCTCGGGCAGCAGCTCGGGCGCAATGCCGGGACCGTCGTCGGTGATGCTCAGCTCTACCCGCGGTCCCGAGGGCACCACGCCACGCTGTATCGCCGAGGTGCCCCCGGTGGTGGTGCCTGGGGGGGTAGTGCCGAGGGCGAGCGCGACGCTGACCGTCGAGCCCGGCGGGGTGTGCTTGCCCGCGTTGCTCAGCAGGTTGGCCATCACCTGGTGCAGGCGGTGCTCGTCGCCTTCCATCAGGACTGGCTCGTCCGGCAGGTCCAGCCGCCAGCGGTGGTCGCTGCGGGCGACGCGCGCGTCGCTGATCGTCTCGATGACCAGCCGGGACAGGTCCACCGGCTCGCGTTCGAGCGGCCTCCCCGCGTCCAGCCGGGCCAGCAGCAGCAGTTCATCGACCAGGACGCCCATCCGTGCCGACTCCGACTCGATCCTCCGCAGCGCGTGCGCCACATCCTCCGGGACCGGGCCGGGATGCCGCAGGGCCAGCTCGGCGTAGCCGCGGATGGCAGATAGCGGCGTGCGCAGTTCGTGTGAGGCGTCCGCGGCGAACCGGCGCAGCCGGGCCTCGCTGGCCGCACGGCGGCCTAGCGCCCTCTCGACGTGGTACAGCATCCGGTTGAACGCGGCGCCGACCCGGCCCACCTCGGTCCGCGGGTCATTGTCCGGCACCCCGGTCGGCAGCGACACCTCGCCGGAGTCAAGCGGCAGCTCGGCCACCCGGGCCGCGGTTACCGCGACCCGGCGCAGCGGCCGCAGCGACAGCCGGATCAGCGCCGTGCCGAGCACGCCGGCCAGCAACAGCACGCTGAGGAAGACGATCAGCGCGGCCGTCGCTACTTGGCTAAGCGTGCTCTCCGCGCCGCTCAGCGGAAGCCCGGTGATGAGGATGTCGTTGTCGAGCCCCGCTACCGCGGTCACCCGGTAGTCCGCGTCGACGGACGTGAGGTCCACGCTGTAGGCGGCAGTCGACCAGGGCGGCGGATGGTGCGATGGCGGCACGTACACGGGTAGCGCCCTAAGGGCCTTCTTGTCGGCCGCCGACAAGGACGGGCATGTCTGATTGTTCATGCCGTTGACGACCCCGCAGTTGGTGATCAGGCCGTCCTTGATCCGCACGCCCAGCATCCCCTGCGGCTGCCCTTGGCTGCAGGAGGTGCTGTTTGGCGGCGGCTGGCTGTCATCTTGATGGCCGCCCGGATGATTTGAGCTGCTGCCCTGGCCGGTGGCGTCCTGGTGGGCGGCCTCGATGCAGGAAGCATAGGTGCCACTGGCACTGCGCAGCTGCCCGTCGAGCGCGGAGACCATCGAGCCGCGGACCGCGAGATAGGTGACCACTCCGATGATGGCGCAGGCGCCGACGAGCAGCAGCAGGACCCCAGTGATCAGCCGTGCGCTGAGCGTACGGCCCGCCAGCCACCTCGCCCACGGGCGGTTCCCGCCAGCCCGGCGCATGCCGGACATTAGCCAGCGGGCTTCAGCACGTAGCCGACGCCGCGGACCGTATGGATGAGCGGCACCCGCCCGGCGTCGATCTTCTTGCGCAGGTAGCTGATGTAGAGCTCGACGACGTGCGCCTGGCCGCCGAAGTCGTAGTTCCACACCCGGTCCAGGATCTGCGCCTTGGACAGCACCCGCCTGGGGTTGCGCATGAGGAACCTGAGCAGCTCGAACTCGGTCGCGGTCAGGTCGATGAGCTCGCCGTCCCGGCGGACCTCGCGGGCATCCTCGTCCATGGTCAGGTCCCCGACCACCAGCGACCCCTCGGTGTGCGCGCGGGTCAGGTTGGCCCGGCGGAGCAGGCCGCGCAGCCTGGCCAGCACCTCTTCCAGGCTGAACGGCTTGGTCACGTAGTCGTCGCCGCCGGCCGTAATGCCCGCCACCCGGTCCTCCACCGCGTCCCGCGCGGTCAGGAACAGCACGCACACCTGCGGGAGCTCGGCCCGGAGGCGTCGCATGACCTCCAGGCCGTTGAAGTCGGGGAGCATGATGTCCAGCACCACCGCGTCGGGGCGGAACTCGCGCGCGGTCCGCACCGCCTCCGCGCCGCTCCCCGCGGTGAGAACGTTCCAGCCTTCGTAACGCAGCACGCTGGCCAGCAGTTCGGCCAGGCTGGGCTCGTCGTCGACGACGAGCACGCGTACCGGCGTGCCGTCCGCCCGCTGGATGCCAGCGTTACGGGCGCCAGCGCCTCCTTGGGGCTGCGCCGCGGCTGCACCCTGGTTCTCCATGTTCGTCAAGCTCGCCATCTCGGTTAGATCTGTGCCTAGTATGCCCAGGGTGAGATTCCCTTCTCAGGTTTCTCATCCAATGCGAATAGTGTAGGGCTCAGGTCAGAATCAGCTATGAATTAGCTCTGAAGGTTGTGCGGGTCCGCGCGCGGGTGGTACGGGTCCGGCTCGGCGCGAGGGAACGCCTCAGCTCGTGCCCAGGACGCGCGCCAGCTTCGACCCGGAGGCCGATGGTCTGGCGCCGGCCTCGCGCAGCGCCTTGCCGACCGTCTCGAGCATGGCCGCGGCCCCGGAGTCGGACGACAGGGCCTCCACCTCGATCTCGCGCCAGGTCATCGGTTCGCTGTCCTTCTCGCCGAACCGGATCGCCGTCACCAGGTCGTCCGCCACCTCGACCAGGGCGTCTTCCGATGGCCCGGGCAGGGTCACCACGGTCCGTTCGGTATCCAGGATGGCGACGGGGCGCAGGCTCTGGCCTGCCGTGATGTCCTCAACCCGAGTGGCCAGCCGGGCCGGCACGCTGCCTGCGGCACCCTCGTCCAGTGGCACGCGCAGCTCCTGCCTGGTGTCCTTGCGTACCGGCAGCTTGAGGTGCCAGCCCTCGTCGCCGCCGCCGACGCGCCGCCGGAGCGTGACCTTGTGCTGGATGAGGTCGAGATTCTCGGTGTCGAAGTAGGTGGCGCTCAGATAGATCCGTTTCGGATCCGCCGGCCGCCGGCCGCCCAGTTCGGGCAGGCTGCCGAACTTCGGCAGGACGAAGTCGGCATCGGCGTCGTATTTCTGCTCGGTTTCCAGATGGTCGCCCTTGCTCATCGTCACGCCTCCAAGGCTACGCGTGGTACACCATGAAGCGCGTGGCGGGCCGCTCGATTAGCAGCGCGTCGCCGGCCGCGGGCGGGGCTGGCTCATCGGGCGAGGACCGCGGGTAGGCGTCCACGTGCAGCCGCGCCGCGCCGGGCTGACCCGCCAGGTCCCAGGCCTGCACGTGGGCGGCGAGGGCGGCGCCGAGCTCGGCGCCGTGCGGGCCGAACCCGGCCACGCCCAGTGCGAGCTGCCCGGGCCGTCCGTCGACCGTCGGGGTCAGCGGCTCCGCTGTGAGCACCGCGATGCCGCCGGAGTCCACGATCCCGGCCGTGGCCATCATCTCGCCGCCGCGTAGCGGCGCCCGGGCGAGCCGGCCCGGGCCGCCCCCGGCAGGGCGCTCCTCGGCAACCCCGCACGACCGGGAGTCAGCGGTCGCGAGCCACAGCCCGAGCCCCCAGAAGAGCTGCAGGGAGCTGGTGCGGACGTCGGTGGCGAACTCCGCCGGCGGCGCGTCCATGAAGACGGCCAGCATCGCGCCGTCCACCTCGTGCCCGTCGGCCAGCGTGAGCCCGTCCGGCAGCATGACGGAAAGCCCCGGCTGGAGCACCACGGTGCGTTCGGGTCCGGCCAGTGACCCGCGCATCCGCATGAACCCGCACGGCGCGATCGACCGGCTCACCCAGTGCCCGCCGGACCCGGGCTCTGCGGACGCGGTACGGCCGAACGCCACCGCCAGCTGCGACCCGCGGACATCGAGCGGCACCACGATCCGGGCGCCGGGCCCGGCCTGGTGCAGCCAGGCCGGGGCCAGGTCGCTGACCCCGACGGTGGCGATCACCCGGTCGTACGGCGCGCCGGGCGGGTAGCCGTCCGCGCCGTCCGCGGCCACCACGGTCACGTCCGGGTACCCGGCGCTGGCCAGGTGCTCGCGCGCCCGGTCGACCAGGTCCGCTTCTATGTCGACGCTGACCACGGCGCCGGACGGCCCTACGATGTGCCGCATCAGCGCTGCGTTGTAGCCGGTGCCCGCGCCGATCTCGAGCACCCGCTGGCCGGGAGCGAGGGTCAGCTGGTCCAGCATGATCGCCATGATGGCAGGCTGGGACGAGGAGCTGATCGGCTGGCCGTCGGCGTCCCGCTTGGTCACGATGGCATCGTCGAGGTAGGCGTCCTCCGGCGGCAGGTGCGGCAGGAACAGGTGCCGCGGCACGTCGCGCAGCGCCGCAGTGATGTGCTCGTCGCGGATCCCGCTGGACTGGAGGGCCTGGGCGACGAGGCGTTCCCGCAGCCCGGCCAGCGTCGTGCCGTCAGTCACGCGCTGAGCTCCCAGGGACGCCCCCGGCCAGCGACCCGCGGGCCAGCGACCCGCGGGCCAGCGACCCGCGGGCCAGCGACAGCACCGCGGCCACGGCCAGGGCCGCCAGGCTGGCCAGCCCCACCAGCACGAAGCTGTTCCCGGCCAGCAACTGCAGGCCGTGCCAGTGGAACTCGTGGTACCAGGGCTTGTCGCCGGTGGCGAAGTAGGTGCCCGGCCCGTACCAGACCAGGCCCGCCGGAGTCAGCCCGGCCTGCGGATCCCAGAACTGCGGCCAGCAGGCGAACACGCCGAAGAGGCAGGCCGCGGCCGCCCACCACGCGGCCCGGACCAGGCCGCGCCCCGCGGTAGCGCCGAGGTGAGCCAGCAGCGCGATCCCCGGCGCCACCCACACCCAGTGGTGATCCCAGGTCAGCGGCGACACCAGCAGCCCGGTCAGCGCGCAGGCCAGCATGGCGGGCACCGGCTGCCTGGCCCGGTACAGCAGCGCCGCGGTGACCAGCCCGGCGATCCCGACCAGGACGGCCGCCGCGACCCAGGGCACGGTCCCCGAGGACACGCTGCCGGCCAGCCGGCTCAGCACGCCGCGCAGCGACTGGTTGCCCCGGGTGCCGAGGAACACGATCCGGTTGGCCTTAAGGAACAGCCCGTCGGCCCAGTAGGTGCCGGAATCCCTCGGCAGGATCGCGTAGCCGAGCGCCGCGGTGGCCGCGAACACCGCGGTGGCCGTGGCGGCCTGCCGGTACTTGCGGATGAGCAGCAGGTACGGGATGAAGATCAGCGGGGTCAGCTTGACGCCTGCCGCGATCCCGATGCCGAACCCGTGCCACCAGCGAGTCTGCCCTTCCGGGGTCAGTGCGCCGCCGGTGAGCAGATCCGCGATGACGAGCAGCATGAGCAGCAGGTTGACCTGGCCGAGGCCGAGGGTCTGCTGGACGGGTTCGGTGGCTAGCGCGAGCGCGGAGACGCCGAGCGTCGCGCCCAGCCGCACCGTTGGGCGGTGGCGGTAACCCAGCGCGCCGAACACCAGCCACAGCGACAGGCCGAGGGCGGCCATGCTGGCCAGGGTCATCGCCCAGCGCATGGCCGTCCAGGACAGCACGGAGGCGACCGCGAAGATCACCGCGGCGAACGGCGGATAGGTGAACTGGACGCCGTTCTGGCCGGTCCAGTCGTACAGCGGCGAGGCACGGTGCGCGTTATAGGCGGGGGAGACGTGCCGGGCGATCAGCCCGCCGTTCCGGTACACCACCAGGTCGCGCAGGGCGGCCATGTAGGACAGGTGCGAGACCAGGTCGGCCACGTACGCGGCCAGCACGCCGGCCAGCAGGACGGCCCCGGCAGGCAGCAGCCACCGTGGCCCCTTCTCCAGGGGCCCGGTGGCTGCTGTGGCCTCGGTTGCCGCCGCTGGCTCTGCCCGCACCGCGAACGTCCCTTCGTCAGGCACCGTCATCATCGGCTGGCACGAATGTGTCGAGCCGATGATAGTGCCACGCGGGCCGAGCGGGGCCTACCCGATGGTTCGGGTGGTGTCCTCGGCCGGGACGGCCTGGGTCTCCTCGGTGCTGACGCGCTTGGCCGGGACTGGCTCCATCCGGGTCCGGGCCGGAAGCGGACCGGCCGGCACCCGGTCGACCGGGACAGTGTCCGCCGGGACGGTGGTCTCGGGGATCTCCTCGACGGACGGGATCCCGGATGTCACGGAGGCGATCCGGCCGAGCGCCGCGGCCGCGACGAACACGATGACGACGCCGAGCGCGGTGAAGAAGCCGAGCTGCTCCATGATCCGCATGTACACCGTGCTGCTGGCCGGCGAGCCGCCCATGGTGACGTGGTTGTTCCACAGCGGGCTCAGCACCGTCCCGAGCGTGAACCAGGCGCCGGCCGCCACGGCCAGCACGGCGCCGAACAGCGCGGTGTGCCTGCCCCTGGCGATCATGAGGAGGAAACCGCCGACGAATACCGCGGCGCCGGGCAGCAGCTCCAGCCACAGCCGGCCCGTGTTGTAGGTCCAGGCCTTGTCCGGCGTGTAGGCGAAGTGGAAATACGGTCCGACGAAGGGGATGAGTGCGCCCCACAGCCCGAGCAGGATCAGCAGGAATCCGCTGAAGGCTCCTCTACTGCGCCGCATTTGCAGCATCCCAGCCATGCCTATCACTTCCTGAGTGAGTCGCGATGTCTTCTTGTGCGGGTGGTTACCATACGGCCCCTACCCGGAGAAAGACGCTATATTCCGATGCTGCGGGGTATCGTTCGCGACGTGGATACCCTGCCTCTCGGAGGGGACGCTCCCCCTGACCCCCCGCAGAGGCCTCTCGGGGGGGATGACCCCCCTGACCCCCCGAACAGGCGCCACGTGCCGCGGACCGACCTGCTGCTGGCCGATCCCCGCCTGGCGGAGGCCGAACGCAGGCTGGGCCGCGCCCTGGTCAAGGCGGCGGTGGGCCGCGCCCAGCAGCGGGCCAGGGACGGGCAGATCGCCCCGGAGGAGGTCGCCGACGCGGCCGTGGCCGAACTGCCCGCCCGGGCCGCCGCGCTGACCCCCGTGGTCAACGCGACCGGGGTGCTCGTGCACACCAACCTGGGGCGGGCGCCGCTGTCCGCCGCGGCGGCGGACGCGATCGTGGCGGCGGCGGGTACCTGCGACGTGGAGTTCGACCTGGCCTCCGGGGTCCGGGCGCGCCGCGGCGCGGGCGCGCTCGACGCCCTGGCCCGGGCCGTCCCCGCCGCCGGGGCGGTGGCCGTGGTCAACAACAACGCGGCCGCCCTGGTGCTCGCGGCCACCGCGCTGACCAGCCCCGACGTCGACGAAATCGTGATAAGCCGAGGCGAGCTGATCGAGATCGGCGACCGCTTCCGGCTGCCCGACCTGCTCGTCTCGACCGGCGCCCGGCTGCGCGAGGTGGGCACGACCAACCGGACGACGCTCGCGGACTACGCCGACGCGACCGGGCCGCGGACCGCGTTCATCCTCAAGGTGCACCCTTCCAACTTCCGCGTCGAGGGCTTCACCGCTGCCGTGGCCATCCCCGAGCTGGCCAGCCTGGGTCCCCCGGTGGTGTTCGACATCGGGTCCGGGCTGCTCGCCCCGCACCCGCTGCTGCCGGACGAGCCGAGCGCCGCCGCCGCGCTGCGGGACGGCGCCGCCCTGGTCACCGCGAGCGGCGACAAGCTGCTCGGCGGCCCGCAGGCCGGGCTGCTGCTCGGCCAGGCCGGCCTGGTGCGCAGGCTGACCCGGCACCCGCTGGCCCGGGCGCTGCGGGTGGACAAGCTGACCCTCGCCGCGCTGGAGGCCACCCTCGCCGGACCGGCACCGCCGGTGGCCTGCGCGCTAGCCGCCGACCCGGCGTCCCTCTTCAAGCGGGCCGAACGGGTCGTGGTGCGTCTGGCCGCCGCAGGCCTCGACGCCCGGGTGGCGGCGGCCAGGGCCGCAGTGGGTGGTGGCGGGGCGCCCGGCGTGGAACTGGACAGCGCGGCGGTGAGCCTGCCGGAATCGCTGGCCGAGCCATTGCGCTGGGATGATGCGGTGGCGCGGGGCGAGCGCCCGGCTGTGGTCGGCCGCCTGGAGGGCGGGCGCCTGCTGCTTGACCTGCGCTCCGTCTCACCGGACGACGACGCCCGCCTGGCCGCCGCCATCCTGGCTGTGGCGCAGGGATGATTTTCATGATCGTGGCCAGTTCGCGGCAAATAGCGCCCATTTCTGGCCATGATCATGGTCGCGGGGGGTTCGCGTGCAGGTGATCGCGACGGCGGGACATGTCGATCACGGGAAGTCGGCGCTGGTACGGGCGCTGACCGGGATGGAGCCGGACCGGTGGGCCGAGGAGCGGCGCCGCGGGCTGACCATCGACCTGGGGTTCGCCTGGACGGAGCTGCCCGGCGGGGAACGTGTGGCGTTCGTCGACGTGCCCGGTCACGAACGCTTCGTGCCGAACATGCTGGCCGGCGTCGGCCCGGTGCCCGCGGTGCTGTTCGTGGTGGCGGCCGACGGCGGCTGGATGCCGCAGTCAGCCGAGCACCTGGCCTCCATCGACGCCGTCGGCATCAGGCACGGCCTGCTCGCGGTCACCCGCAGCGACCTGGCCGATCCCGGCCCGGCGACGCGGCAGGCGCTCGACTGTGTCTCCCGTACCAGCCTGGGTGCCGTAGAGGCGGTGGCGGTGAGCGCGGTCACCGGCGCCGGCCTGCCGGAACTGCGGGACGCGCTGGCGCGGCTGGTGGCAGCGCTGCCCGTCCCCGATCCCGCCGCCCCGGTCCGGCTCTGGGTGGACCGGTCGTTCAGCATCCGGGGCAGCGGCACCGTCGTCACCGGCACGCTGCCCGCCGGGACGGTCACGGCAGGCCAGGAGCTGCTGCTCACCCCGTCGCTGCGGCCCGCCAGGATCAGGGGCCTGGAGTCCATGAACGAGCCGGTCACGTCGGCCACCGGGGTCACCCGCGTCGCGGTCAACCTGCGCGGCATCCCGGCCGGTGTCCCGGCGCGCGGCATGGCGCTGATCGAGGTCGGCCGCTGGACCCTGACCAGGCTGCTGGACGTTCGGCTATCGCTGCCCCCCGAGATGACGCTGCCCCCCGAGATGACGCTGCACATCGGCTCGGCGCGCACGCAGGCCCGGATCCGCCCCCTTGGTCCCGTCGGGTTGGCGCCGATCGCCCGCCTGACGATGCGCGACGCGCTCCCGCTGCACGTCGGGGACCGGGTGCTGCTCCGTGACCCGGGCAGCGCGGGCATCGCGATCCTGGGCGCCACCGTGCTCGACGTCGCGCCCCCCGCGCTCACCAGGCGCGGCGCGGCCGCCGCGGCCGGGGCCGAGCTCGCCGCCTGGCCGGAACCTCCCTCGGCCGCCGACCTGCTGCGCCGGCACGGCTTCCTGCGTTCCGGCGCGCTGGCCGCCATGGGCGTCCCAGGCGGCTCCCCACCCACCTCCTCATCTCCCATCACTGCGGGGGACTGGCTCGCCGACCCGGGCCGCTGGGCCGGCCTGCGCCGTCAGCTGGCCGAAGCGGTCGCGGCGCACGCCAGGCGCGACCCGCTGGCCATCGGCATGCCGCCGGAGGCCGCCCGCGCCGCCCTCGGCCTGCCCGACCGGGCGCTGGTCGAGGCGCTGGCCCAGGGCCAGGTCCAGCTCCAGGATGGCTACCTGCGGCCCGCTGAGCCACCGAAGGTCCTCCAGTCCGCCTCGTCGCTGCCGCCACGGGTCGCCGCCGCGGTGCGGACCGTCCTGGCGGACCTCGCGGCGGCGCCGTTCATGGCCCCGGAAGCAGGCCGGCTAAGGGAGCTTGGACTCGACCCGCGGACGATCGCCGCGGTCGCGCGGGCCGGCCTGCTGCTGCGGGTGGCCGAGCAGATCGTGCTGGCCCCGGGGGCGGAAGCCCGGGCGGCCCGGATCCTGGCCCGGCTGCCGCAGCCGTTCACCACCGCCGAGGCCAGGCAGGCGCTCGGCACCACCCGGCGGGTCGCGATCCCGCTGCTGGAGTACCTGGACCGGGCCGGGATCACCCAGCGCCTCCCGGACGACCGCCGCCGCCTGCGGTTAGGCGCGGGTCCACCCGCGCGGTGCGGGTCAGCTCGCGGAAGCCCACGGCGGGCAGGAAGGCCCGGAAGCCTCCGTTCGTCTCCTGCCGCCTTACCCTGTGCCCTGAAATGCCCGCGGGGACAGGCTAAATCCGGCCATGCGGCAATAAGCTATCTCCTGCAATTACAAAAGCCTTCCGAATGGTATTCGGAAGGACTTGCGAGTATCAAATAATCGCGCGAATTCCCGGTTTCTTGATACGGCCTTCGGGTATAGTAGCGTCCGGCAATGAACAAAGGCCGGCGGTAATCCAGGGGGCATTACCGGAATCTGCCGGAATCGGACTGTTCCCGGTTCTGGCCGATTTCGCCGTCGGCTTTCCTTTGGGATTAGGAGGGTAATAGCCGATGTCGATCGAGGCCGAACCCGTGGTGGGTCAAGATGGCGCTGGCGAGCGGCTGAGCCTGAGCACGGCGGCGGCGCGGAACCTGGCGACGACGACCAAGTCGGTTCCGCAGATGCAGGGGATCACGTCCCGGTGGCTGTTGCGGCTGCTGCCGTGGGTGGAGGCGTCCGGCGGTACCTACCGGGTGAACCGGCGGCTGTCCTACACGGTGGGCGACGGAGTGGTGACGTTCACCAGCACGGGCGGGCAGGTGCGGGTGATCCCGGCCGAGCTCCAGGAGCTGCCGGCGCTGCGCGGGTTCGCCGATGAGGCGGTGCTGGGGGCGCTGGCCGGGCGGTTCGAGCAGCAGGAGTTCACGGCGGGGGAGGTGATCGCGGAGTTCGGTCACCGGGCCGAGCGGGTGTACCTGATCGCGCACGGGAAGGTCGACAAGGTCGGGACGGGCAAGTACGGCAACGCGACCGTGCTCGGGGCGCTGGCCGACGGGCAGTATTTCGGCGAGCAGGTGCTGACCGAGCCG
>WNGP01000987.1_pt1 | contig 40971 bp, 35 predicted proteins | sample 5407671 | NCBI WGS metagenome assembly WNGP01 (sample SAMN13153381, study PRJNA577476) | soil metagenome | isolation source: 40 cm soil or saprolite under Garry oak tree replicate 2 | place: USA:California | collected 2016-06-15 | reverse complement strand
AGTGCACCCAGCCCACCTGCGTCCGCGCCGCCCGGCGCTGCGATTTCGAACATGCGGTGCCGCACCACAAGGGCGGCAGGACATGCGGCTGCAACGGCGGCTGCCGCTGCCGCCGCGACCACAAAGTAAAGCAATCCCCGGCTGGACCGTGACTCAGCCGAGGCCGGGCTACCACCAGTGGATCACCCCAGCCGGCCGCACCTACACTACCGAGCCCATGCGATACCCGATTTAGAGCAGCCGGTCCCGAAGGCCGGTGGGTCGATCGCCGATACGCCGAACTCAGTGCCCGACGGCCACCTGAAGGAGGGCGTCCGCCAGTTCGGCCGGGCGGGTGAACATGGACTCGTGGCTGCCGGGCACCGGCACGGGGGAGACCTTGATCCGCTCGGCGAAGCGGTCCCAGCCGTACTCACCCGGCGGCAGCGCCACGTCCGCGTCGGAGAGCACGTAGTGCAGCGGGATGCCCATGCTGCGGTAGGCCTCGTCAGCAGGCGGATCGGTGAAAGTCCGGAAGGGTTGCGGGCGCAGCACAGAGTGCACCGCCGCGGCCGCGGCGGGGTCGGCGTCACCCATGAAGCCGCCCTGGAACACCTCCAGCGGCAGCGCGACGGTATTGTCCGCGGACGCCCCGGCCAGCTGGCTGAACAGCTCCTGGTAGTGCGGTGGGACCTCGTCGTACAGCGAGCGGCTGGCCTCGGGCACGAAGGCGCTCCAGAACACCAGGGCCTTCAGCCGGGACGCCAGCCGCGGCGCCGCGCCGGCGATGACGTAGCCGCCCCAGCTGTGCCCGACCAGCGTGATATCGACGGCCCACGACGCCTCGACCTGGCTCACCACGCTGTCGACGCAGCCGGCCAGCGTCACGCCCCGCGGGTCGTCGTCGATGCCAAGCCCGGGGCAGGTCGGTGCCCACACCCGGTGGCCGGCGGCGCGCAGCCAGCTCGCCACCGGCTGCCACGCCCATCCGCCGTGCCATGCCCCGTGCACCAGCACGAAGTTCTCTGTCATGGTGACCTCCTCGTCAAGGGCGGGATTCCAGCACCACGTCCCGGACGAATGTATCGGCCGGGCCGTGCAGCGCGTCGTGGGCGGCGGTGAACAGCGCGTGGGCGCGGCGTCCCTGCCACCCCTCGGGCAGCAGCGCGGCCGGCAGGTCCGGATCGCGGAACGGCAGCGCCCGGTACGACGCCACGAGTTCCACCTGGCGCCGCAGCGCCTCCGGGCCGCGCAGCGCGGCCAGCTCGGGAGCGGCGGGCAGTTGCTGGTAGGCGCTGATCAGCTCCACGTAGTCCCGGCCGAGGCCGTCCAGGTCCCAGCAGCGGAACGCCATCTCGCGGTCCGCGGCGCGGTTCAGCGCCTGGCTTTCCAGCAGGTCCATGCGGGTGGCGGACAGGTCCGCGAGCGCGCCGCGCACGGTGTCGAGCCGTGGGTGCGGGCTGATCCAGGTGGCCGCGGCCAGCGGCCCGAACCCGTGCCAGGCGAGCGTCCGGCGGACCCGGTCGCGCTCCCCGCGGCTCTCCTCGGGCACCGCGTAGATGACCATGCGCCAGATGCCGTCCCAGTCGTCACGGCCGCGGTCGAAGATGCGCGCCCGGCCCTCGTCGAGCATCTTGATGCTCCGGGCGGTGAGCGCGTAGCTGGTCTGCCGCCCGTCGCGGCAGGTGGTGAACCAGCCCTCCCGGCGCATCCGGGATAGCGCCACCCGGCTCGTGCTCTCCCCGATCCCGAACACGTCGAGCAACTGCGTCAGCGCACGCATCGGCACCCGGCCATCATCGATGTAGCGGAGATGGTCGCCGAACAGGTCCCACAGGATGGCCCGCGGCTTCATCGGGGCTCTTTCGCCAGCACCAGACGGGGGGTTGCCATCACGAGCATGAGCGCTATTATGTTTCATAATCTCTCCGCTCGTCAATAGATCGAAACATATGGGAGTTCACGTGCGGATAGCCTGCCTCGGCGGCGGCCCCGGAGGCCTGCTGGCCGCCCTGCTGGCCAAGCGCAGCGACCCGAACCGCGAGGTCACCGTGTACGAGCGCAACCGGGCCGGCGACACGTTCGGCTTCGGCGTAGTCTTCTCCGACGCCACCCTGGACGGCATCGACGCCGCCGATCCGGTGCTGCGCCGCGCGCTGACCGAGCACGGCGTGCACTGGGACCCGATCGAGGTGCGGCTGAGGGGGGAGCGGTGGCGGTTCGGCGGCAACGGCATGGCCGCCGTGGCCCGCCGGACGCTGCTGTCGCTGCTCCAGCAGCGGGCGCTGGACGCCGGGGTGGACATCCGTTTCTTCGCGCCCACCCAGCCGGACGACCTGCTCGAAGCCGGATACGACCTGGTGGTCGCGGCGGACGGCGCGAACTCACTGATGCGGGCCCGCTTTTCCGAGGTGTTCAGCCCGAGCGTGGTGACCGCGACGGCGAAGTTCATCTGGTTCGGCACCACGTACCGGTTCGACGGGCTGACCTTCGTGCACGAGCAGAGCCCGGACGGGGTGTTCGCGGTGCACGGCTACCCCATCGGCAACGGCGTCTCGACGTTCATCGTGGAGACCGATGAGCCGTCCTGGCGCGCGGCGGGCCTGGACGGGTTCGACGTCAGCCAGCCGCCGGGACCCAGCGACGAGGTCACTCGGGCCTACCTGGAAAAGCTCTTCGCCGAGCAGATCGGCGGCGGCCCGCTGCTGGTGAACAACTCGCGGTGGGGGAACTTCCGCACCTGGCGCACGCAGCGATGGCGGCACCGGGCGGGCCGGACCGCGGTGGCCCTGCTCGGCGACGCCGCGCACACCGCGCACTTCTCCGTCGGTTCGGGCACCAAGATGGCCATGGAGGACGCGATCGCGCTGGTGGCGGCCCTGGACTCCCGCGCCCCAAGCCCCAGCCCCGGGCCCGACGCAGTAGACGCGGCGCTGGCCGAGTACGAAGCCGCCCGCCGGCCGCGGGTGACCAGGATCCAGGACGCGGCCCGGCCCTCGCTGTCCTGGTGGGAGCACTTCGGCCGCTCCTACTTGCACCTGCCGCCGTGGCAGTTCGCCTTCCACTTCTTCAGCCGCTCCCTGCCCGAGTCCAAGCTGCGCCAGCGCGACGCGGGGTTCGTCGAGTCGGTGCACGAGGCCTGGCGGGCCGCCCACGGGTCGGACCCGCTGCACACCCCGATCGACATCGCGGGCGCGGCGCAGCCAGACCGGATTGTGCCGGTCACCGGCGGCGTGGCCCGGCTGGCCGCTGGCCCGCTGCCGCTCTGCTGGCCCGGGGGGACGACCCCCCGGAACCCCCCGCTGCGCTGGCCCGGGGGGACGACCCCCCGGAACCCCCCGCTGCGCTGGCCCGGGGGGACGACCCCCCGGAACCCCCCGCCGGGTCGGCCCGGGGACGGTCGGTGGAGCGTGCGGGTGAGCGCCCCGGACACCGAGGCGGGCATCGACCTGGCCGTGGAGGCGGCGGCCCGCGGGCTCGCGGCGGGCGCCTGCCTGGTGGCGGTCGGCGACGGCACCGCCCTGACCCGGCGGCTGGTCTGCGAGGCCGCCCGGCTGGGGCTCGGCGCGGTGACCATGCTCCTCGAGAACGCAAACGAGGACGCCGCCCGCACCGCCATCCTGTCCGGCCGGGCCGACCTCGTCGGGATACCCGCGCGTCCCGCGACCCAAGGAGGCACGCGATGATCACGCCGATCGCCGACGGGATCGTGCCCTGGCCCAGAGACCTCGCCCAGGAATACAGAGCCGAGGGATGGTGGCGCGGGCAGGCCCTCGGCGCCGGGATCGCCGCCGTCGCCGACGTCAGGAAGACCGCGACGGCCCTCGTCGACGGCGCGACCCGGATCAGCTATGAATCCCTGATGGCCAGGGCCGATGCGCTGGCCGGCCGGCTCACAGGCGGGCTCGGCCTGCAGCGCGGCGACCGGATCGTCGTCCAGCTGCCGAACGGCTGGCAGTTCGTCGTGCTCACCCTCGGCTGCCTGCGCGCCGGGATCGTCCCGGTCATGGCCCTGCCCGCGCACCGCCAGCACGAGCTGGCCTACCTGTGCCAGCACAGCGAGGCCCGCGCCCTGGCCGTGCCCGGGGTGCTGCGCGGGTTCGACCACCAGGCGATGGCCGAGCAGCTGCGGGCCGGCTCGCCGGCCCTGGAGCACATCCTGGTCGCCGGGGCGGACCCGCGCCACGCCGACCTGACCGCACTGTGCGCGGAGCCCTCAGGACCCGCGGCAGAACCCGGGCCGCGCCCGGACCCGGCCGACGTCGCGGTGTTCCTGCTCTCCGGCGGGACCACCGGGCTGCCGAAGCTGATCGCCCGCACCCACGACGACTACTCCTACAACGCGCGCGCCTCCGCGCAGCTGTGCCGTCTCGGCGAGGGCACCGTCTACCTCGTCGCCCTGCCCGCCTCGCACAACTTCCCGCTCGCCTGCCCGGGCCTGCTCGGCACCCTGCTGTCCGGCGGGCGGGTGGTCATGCTCGCCTCGCCGCAGCCGCCGGACGCGTTCGCCGCGATCGAGCAGGAGGGCGTCACGATCACCGCCGTCGTGCCCGCGGTAGCCCAGCGCTGGCTGGCCCATGCCGCGGAGCACGGGTCAACCAAACTGCACACGCTAAAGGTGCTGCAGGTCGGCGGCGCCCGCCTCGCCGACGAGCTGGCCGGGCGAATAAAGCCGGTCCTCGGCGCGACGCTCCAGCAGGTGTTCGGCATGGCCGAGGGGCTGCTGAACTACACCCGGCTGGACGATCCGGACGAGGTGATCTGCGGCACTCAAGGCCGGCCGCTGAGCCCGGGCGACGAGGTGCGCATCGTGGACAGCGAAGGGAACGACCGGCCCGACGGTCAGCCGGGCGCGCTGCTGACCCGCGGGCCGTACACGCCGCGCGGTTACTACCGGGCGCCGGAGCAGAATGCCCGCGCCTTCACTGCGGACGGCTGGTACGCCAGCGGCGACGTGGTGCGCCGCCGGCCGGACGGCAACCTCGTGGTCGAGGGCCGGGACAAGGACATGATCAACCGGGGCGGGGAGAAGATCTCGGCCGAGGAGGTGGAGAACCTCGTCTAACGGATGCCTGAGATCGCCCAGGTCGCCGCCGTGGCCGCGCCCGACGCCGAACTCGGCGAGCGGATCTGCCTGTTCGTGGTGCCGCAGCCCGGGCAGGACATCACCCTGGGCGCGATCAGGGATGGCATGGCGGCGGCCGGGGTAGCGAGGTTCAAGTGGCCGGAACGACTGGAGGTCGTGGCCGAGTTGCCCGTCACCAAGGTGGGCAAGCTGGACAAGAAGGCGCTCCGCGACATTCTGACGGGCGACATGCTCGGGAGGAACACCGCATGACTGACACCGACACAAGGGCTGAGACCGGCTTCAATAGCCCCGAGCACCAGGCCAGGCTGGCCGAGCTGTACCGCGACTTCGAGGCCGCCGGGATGACCCCGCTGTGGCTGACCCGTGAGGGCCTGATGCCCTTCCACCCCCAGCCGCGGGCGGTGCCGCACCTGTGGCGCTGGACGGACCTGCTGCCGCTGGCCGCGCGCAGCGCCGAGCTCGTCCCGGTCGGCCGCGGCGGTGAGCGCCGCGCGATCAGCCTGGGCAACCCGGGGCTGTCCGGCGACCCCTACACCACGCCCACCCTGTGGGCGGCGATCCAGTACCTGGCCCCCCGCGAGGACGCCCCGGAACACCGGCACAGCCAGTCGGCGTTCCGGTTCGTCCTGCAGGGCGAGGGGGTGTGGACGGTCGTGGACGGGGACCCGGTCGCGATGCGCCGGGGCGACCTGCTGCTGACGCCCGGCTGGGCGTTCCACGGCCACCAGAACGTCTCCGACACCCCGATGGCCTGGCTGGACGGGCTCGACATCCCGCTGGTCGCCGAGACCGACCAGGGTTTCTTCGAGTTCGGCCCGGACCAGGTCCGCACCAAGGCCACGCCGGAGCGCAGCCATTCCGAACGGCTCTGGGGCGGGCCCGGGCTCACCCCGGTCGCGCTGGCCGGGACCCGCCCGGCCTCGCCGCTGGTCGCCTACCGCTGGGCGCACACCGACGCGGCCCTGACGGCCCAGCTCGAGCTCGAGGAAGAAGGCGTCGAGGGCGTACTCGAACCGGGCCACGCCGCCGTCAGGTACACCAACCCGACCAGCGGCGGGGACGCGCTGACGACCATGCGGACGGAGTTCCACCGGCTGCGCGCGGGCGCCGCCACCCGCCCGTCGCGCACCTCCGCGTCCTCCGTCTGGCAGGTCTTCGACGGCGTCGGCTCGGTCCGGCTGAACGACCAGCAGCGCCCGCTGGAACGCGGTGACATCATCGCGGTCCCGGCCTGGACCGAGTTCGCTCTGCAGGCCGCCAGCCAGCTGGACCTGTTCACCTTCTCCGACGCCCCGGTGTTCGAGAAGCTGAACCTCCTCCGCACCGAGGTCAGTTGACGATCTTGATCGCGCTGGACCAGTTGGTGCCCAGGGTCTGCTGCAGGGTCATGTGCAGGAACTGGAAGCCTTCGAGCTCGCGGGCGCGCTTGAGCGGTCCGGCGTCGATGGGGCGCAGGCCGCCGGAGGCGGCCAGGTCGGCGACCGCCTGCTTGGCGCCGGCGTCGTCGCCCGCGATGAACACGTCCAGCGGAGCGCCGCCCACCTCCCCGGCCACCAGGGTGCCGGCGAACGTGGTGTTGAACGCCTTGACCACGCGGGCGCCCGGGGCGGCCGCGGCGATCTGCTCGGCGGCCGACGTGCCCGGCGACACGACCAGGGAGTCGAAGGTGGCGAAGTCGACCGGGTTGGAGATGTCGACCACGATCTGGCCGGCCAGCTCCTCGCGGTTAGCCGCCGCGACCTGCTCGGCCGCCGCGAACGGCAGGGCCAGCACGACGATCCCGGCCAGCCCAGTGCTAGCCAGCCCAGTGCTAGCCAGCCCAGTGCTAGCCAGCCCAGTGCTAGCCGACACGGTGCCGGCCTCGGCGACGTCGGCGCCGGGCACGCGCTGGCGCAGGTCCTCGGCGAGCGACTTGGCCTTGGCCGGGTCGCGGTCGGTGAGCCGGACGCTGTGCCCGCCGGCCAGGGCGCGGGTGGCGATGCCGGACGCCATATTGCCGGCGCCGACGATGGTGATCTGCATGATCGTGCTCCTCCTCGGGTAGTTCAAATTTGAACATCTAGGCCAACCGTACCCGATAATTCAAATTTGAACAACCCTTGGACCCGAACGAGCGTGGTGCGTGCCCCGGCGCCGGCCAGGTCCGTTCGGCTCCGGTCAGTCTGGCCGGGTGGCGGCGCGGCGGCTGACCTCGCCGAGGGCGTCGGCCAGGACCCCGAGCTGCTCCGGCGTGAGCACGTCGATGAGCAGTTCGCGGACCAGGGCGACGTGGCCGGGGGCGGCCTGCTCGAGCCGGCGCCGGCCGGCCTCGGTGAGGACGGCGAAGACGCCGCGCACGTCCGACGGGCAGGACCGGCGGGCGACCAGGCCCGCCTTCTCCAGCTGCGTGACCTGATAGGTCAGCCCGCTCTTGGAGGTCAGCAGGGTGTCGGCCAGGTCGGTCATGCGCAGTTCGCCGTCCGGGGCGGCGGCCAGCCGGACCAGGATCTCGTACTGCGGGTGGGACAGCCCGACGGCGTCCTTGAGCTGCTGGTCGACCCGCCGGTCGATCAGCGCCCCGGCGGCCAGGAAGGCCTGCCAGGCCCGCATCTCGTCCTCATCCAGCCACTTCACCGCGCCCACACCCGTATCCTACGCCAGTTGTACAAATTTGAATCACCATGCACTTCAGGCCGGGCGGTAGCGGATGTGGATGTTCTTCTGCTGGGTGAAGTCGAGCAGTTCGTCCAGGCATTCCTCGCGCCCGATGCCCGACTGCTTGTATCCGCCGAAGCCGGCGCCGGGGAAATGCCTGGCGACCTCGTTCACCCAGACGTAGCCCGCCTCGGCCGCGGCGGCGGTCTCGTGCGCCACGGCGAGGTCATTGGTCCAGATCGAGCAGGTCAGCCCGTACGGGGTGCTGTTGACGTCGGCCAGCATGGCCTGCGGGTCGTCCCAGCGGAGCACGCAGAGCACCGGTCCGAAGATCTCCTCGCGGGCGATCGTCATGTCCTGGGTGACGTCGGCGAAGACCGTCGGCTCGATGAAGCAGCCCTCGGCCAGCCCGGGGTCGGGCGGCGGGCCTCCGCCGGCCACCAGCCGCGCGCCTTCGGCCTGGCCCTGGGCGATGAAGCCGAGCACCCGCTCGTAGTGGCCGCGGCTGACCAGGGCGCCCATGGTGGTGGCCGGGTCTTCCGGCGGCCCGGGCCGGATTTGCTTCAGCTCGTCCTGGACCCGGTCGAGCACCTCGTCGTGGATGGCGTCGTGCAGGAAGGCGCGGCTGGTGGAGCCGCACGACTGGCCGCACCAGCCGAAGTTCATGCCCGCGACGACCGCGCGCGCGACCGCGCCGGGTTCGGCGTCGGGATAAGCGATCAGCGCGTTCTTGCCGCCCAGCTCGAGCAGGACGGGCCGGATGTGGTCGGCGCCGGCCCGGATCACCGCCCGGCCCGCGTTAACGCTGCCGATCAACGCCACCTTCGCGACCCCGGGATGGCCGGCCAGCGCCGCCCCGGTCGCGCCGTCGCCGGTCACCACGGAGAAGACCCCGGCCGGGAACAGGTCCGCGACCAGCTCGGTCATCCGCAGCGCGGACAGCGGCGCCTGCTCGGGCGGCTTGACGATCACCGCGTTGCCGGCCGCCAGGGCCGACGCGGGCTTGCCCGCGCAGAACATGAACGGGTGGTTGAACGGGATGATGCGGACCACGACGCCGAGCGGCTCACGCACCGAGAAGTTCACCACGCCCGGCCCCATCGGCACCGACGTGCCCTTCATCTCGGTCACCAGGCCGGCGAAGAAGTCGAGCTGCGCGACCGCGGTGTCCACGTCCTTGCGCAGCTCGCGCACCGGGCTGCCGCCGTCGACGGCGTCGATCCAGGCCAGTTCCTCGCGGTGGGCCGCCAGGCGGCGGGCCATCTCGCGAAGCACGCGGGCGCGGTCGAGCGGGGCGACCTGGCGCCACTCGGCGAAGCCCGCCCGCGCCGCGGCCACGGCCCGGTCCACGTCCTGCGCCCCGGCCACGGCGAAGCTCCCCAGCGCCTGGCCGGCGGACGGGCTGACGGTCGCCGCCGTGCCCCCGGCGGCCTCGTGCCACCCGCCGCCGTAGAACAGGCCGCGGTGAGCTGGTAGCTGGAACTGGTTCATGCCTTCCTCTCCCGGCCGAGCAACGACGACATCGCCTCCCGCAGACTACGCTCGGGGTCTTCCGGCAGGCCCATCGAGCGCCAGCCGACGTGCTTGTCGGGGCGCACCAGGATCGCGCCGTCCTCCGCCACCTCGCGGATCCGGGCCCAGTCGTAGTAGATGTCGGTGACCTCGCGCCCGGGGCCGATGATCACGGCCTCGAGCGGGACGCCGAGGTCGTGCGCGACCTTCCCGGCGGCGCCGGCCCACCCCTCGCCGGCGATCCCGGTGATCAGCGTGAACCTGGTGAACGGGGCCAGGTCGAGGGTGGAGAGCTTGCGCATGCTGTCTCCCACCCAGACGTGCGGGAGCCTGGACCCGGGGACGGTCGACGGCTGATAGTAGAGCTCAGGGTCGCGGTCCGGCTCGGGCCGCGCGGACCCGTCGGGGACGATCGCCGCGGACTGGTAGAACTGCCCGAGCTCGACGCCGTGCGCGTTGAACTCGTAGTCCTTGAGCTCCATCGCCGTGACCAGGGCCGCCCGCTTGGCCGCGCCCCGGGCCGTATTGGCCTTGCGCTCCTCGATCTGCTCGGCCATCTCCGCTTCTGTCTTCGCCTCGGTCATCCCGAGCGCCTCGAAGAACTGGCCGAACTCCCGGCTCGACTGGTTGGCCCGCAGCACGATCTGGCGGGCCACCGGCGCGCGTTCGGCCGAGTAGGTGTCGAGCAGCGAAGGGGCGGCCTGACCGCGCAGCACCGCCGCGAGCTTCCAGGACAGGTTGTAGGAGTCCTGCATCGAGGTGTTGGACCCGAGCCCGTTGCTCGGCGGATGACGGTGGACCGCGTCGCCGGCGCAGAACACCCGGCCCGCCTGCAGGTGCGTGGCGTACATCTCGTTGTTGCCCCACAGCGAGGTGCCGGTGATCTCGACCTCGAGCTCGGGCAGGCCGACCAGGCTGCGGACGATCTGCGTGGCGGCCTGCTCGTCGACCACCGGCGGCGGCTCGCTGATGTCGTAGCCCCAGACGATGAGCCACTCGTGCCACGGCCGGATCATGCGGACCAGGCCGGTGCCGATCCCGCCGACGTTCGACCCGGGCTGGATCACCCAGTAGAGCACCGAGGGGCGATGCCCCACGTAGGCGGAGATGTCGGCCTTGAAGGTGATGTTCATCGAGCCGGCGATGTCCATCTGCCCTTCCATCGGCAGGCCGATGTCCGCCGCCACCATCGACCGGGCGCCGTCGGCGCCGATGAGGTACTTCGCCCGGATGGTGTAGACGGCGCCGGTCAGCCGGTCACGCACGCGGACGTCGACTCCGTCGGCGTCCTGCTCGTGCGACAGGTACTCGGTGGAGAACCGGGTCTGGGTGCCCCGGGCGGTCGCGGCGCGCCACGGGCAGCCCGGCGGTCGAGAAGACCCCCATCTCAGGCATAAGGCGGCGTTGCCCTTCGTGCGCCCAGACGAACTCTTGTCCGAAATTTTCTACCAGCGTACAGGGGCAGCGCCCGGCGGCTGAAGCCCGCTATTCCGGTGGTATACCAGTACCGGCACGAAGCATCAGGAAGCCGGTGAAATGTGTCCGTGGACGCAGAGGAAAGCCTTATCGGCAAGGTCGGGCGGGTCACGGTGTCCATCCCGGCGCGGGGGCCAGGCGAGGTGCTGCTGCCGGTGCGCGGCGGGACCGAGGCCTTCGCGGCCTGCTCCGACGAGCCGATCGCACGGCACAGCCGAATCGTGGTGGTCGAAATCCTGTCGGCTCGTTCCGTGTTCGTGACCCCCATCCAGTAGTAACCCACCAGGGCCCGGCCCGAGGGGAGCCCGTCATGTTCTTCTGGCACGTTCCTGCGCCCAACGAGGCGCTGCTGATCTCCGGCTCGAAGCGCGGCAACGAGGGGACGCAGTTCCGCATCGTCACCGGGCACGGCTGCTTCGTGGTTCCGGTGAAGCAGCGGGCGCGCAAACTCTCGCTCGCCCTGCAGGAGGCGGAGATCGTCGAGGAATGCATCACCAACCAGGGCATCCGGCTGAACGTGCGGGCGGTCACCGCGTTCAAGGTCGGCGATGACCAGGCGTCGATCGCGAACGCGGCGCGCCGGTTCCTGTCCGAGCAGGACCGCATGGAGGTGCTGGTGGGTCGGGTGTTCGCCGGCCATCTGCGGTCCATCATCGGCGGCCTTACCGTCGAGCAGATCATCAGGGAGCGGGACCGGGTCGCCCAGGAGGTCAAGGACGGCAGCCACGGCGAGATGGAGAAGCTCGGCATCGTGGTGGACGCGCTGGAGATCCAGGAGATCGAGGACTCCTCGGGTTACATCAGCAACCTGGCCGCGCCGCACGCCGCCGCCGTAGCCAGCCAGGCCCGTATCGCGAAGGCGAAGGCCGATCAGGAGGCTACCGAACGGGAGTTGGCGGCTGCCTCGATGAAGGCCCAGTTCGAGCGGGACGTGGCGATCAAGCGCGCGGGCTTCCAGGCCGAGACCGAGGAAGCCAACGCCCGGGCGGCGCAGGCCGGCCCGCTCGCCGAGGCGCAGGCGTCGCAGCAGGTCATCCAGCAGCAGACCGCGCTCGCGCAGCGGCATGCCGAACTGGCCGCCCAGCGCTTGGAGGCCGAGGTCCGCCGCCCGGCGGACGCCGAAGCCTACCGGAAGCGCACCCTGGCCGAAGCCGACCGCGACCAGGCCAGGTTCGCCGCGGAGGCGACGGCCTTCAGCAAGCGGACCATCGCCGCGGCCGAGGCCGAGGCGAACAAGGCCAGGGCCGCCTCGCTGCGGGAAGGCAACCAGGAACTAATCGCCGCCAACCGCCTCATCGAGATCCTGCCGGCCCTGGTCGAGGCGGCCGCCCGCGGCCTCACCGACTCCAACCTGACCATCCTCAACGGCACCCAGGGCGTCAACGAGGTCGTCGCCGGCCTGCTCGGCCAGGGCCTGTCGATCCTCGACACGCTGAAGAAGTCCGCCGCCGTGGCCGGCCACGGCACGTCCCCGGCGCCCGTCTCCGCGGCTCCGGGCGTTTACGATCGAGCCGATGCGACGTAATTCCAGCACCGTGGTGGTCCTGGCCGGCCCGGCGCCCGGCGAGGTGCTCGCCGCCGTCGGCCGGTCCATGAACGTGGCCTGGCCGAAGACGACGCCGCCCTGGCAGGCGGCCCTGCCTCGCCGCCGGCCTGCCCCGCCCCCCGGCCTGCCCCGCCGCCGCTTTCCCGCATGCCCCATGAGTCCCGCGCGCCCCGCCCGGAACCCGGAAACACCCGCCCGCCCGAGGCAGCAACCACGCCGATGTCACATCGGCGTTGCCATAGCCACGTCGATGTCACATCGGCGTGGCTTCTCTTTGGGGGTGAGGAGTCAGCGGGCCGGGTCCGGGCCGGTGCTCAGCGGCACTCAGCGCAGCGCCACCGGAAGGCGCGCGGGCCCGCGCAGGTTGATCCGGCCGTTCCAGGTGACCTCGCCGTCCAGGGCGAGTCCGGGGAACCGGGCGGTCAAGCGCCCGAGGGCGATCGAGGCCTCCATCCGGGCCAGCGACGCGCCCAGGCAGTGATGCGGCCCGGCGCCGAACGAGACGTGCTGGCGTGCGTTCTCCCGGTCGATCCGGAGCTCGGCGGCGTCCGGCCCCCAGTAGCTCTCGTCCCGGTTGGCCGAACCGAGGCTGGCCAGGACGAAGGACCCGGCCGGGATGGTGACGCCTGACATGCTGACCTGTTCCAGGGTGATCCGCCTGGTCGCCTGCACCGGGCTGTCGTAGCGGAGCAGTTCCTCCACCGCGTTGCCGATCAGCGCGGGATCCTCGCGCAGCAGCGCGAGCTGGGCCGGGTGGCGCAGCAGCGCGAGGGTTCCGCCCGCGATGAGGTTGACCGTCGTCTCATGCCCGGCGATGTACAGCAGCAGGGTCTGCGCGATCAGCTCATCGTCGTCGAGCACGTCGCCGTCGTCCTCGGCGTTGACGAGCGCGGTGAGCAGGTCATCGGCCGGGTTGGCGCGCTTCCACGCGATCATCCCGGCGGCGATCTGGGTTAGCTCGGCGTCGGCGGCCGCGATGGCCTCGACCATGGCCGGGTCATTGACTGGCTCCAGCGAGCGGACCACCGTGCCGGATAGCTGCCTGATCCGCTCGTGGTCGGCCGGCGGCGTGCCGAGCATCTCGGCGATCACCGCGAACGGCAGCGGGAACGCCAGCGCGTCGACCAGGTCGACCCGGCCCTGGCCTTCCGCCGCGTCGAGCATGTCGTCCACCAGCCGGGTGATGCGCGGCCGCAGCGCCTCGATGGCTCGCGGCGTGAACGCCTTCGACACCAGCCGGCGCAGCCGGGTGTGGTCCGGCGGGTCGCGGTCGAGCATGGACAGGCCGCCGGAGCGGGTGACCTCGTCGCCGTACACCTGTTCGCGCAGGTCGAGCAGCTCTCGGTCGAGGATGTTGCGGTCCTCGACCGAAAGACCCGCCCGGAGCAGCCAGGACACGTCCTCGTAGCGGGTGAGCAGCCAGAACCCGATCGGGTGCCGGTGGACGGGCGCACCGGCCCGCACCGCCGCGTACTGCGGGTAGGGGTCGTCGGTGAAGCCGGGCGCGAACGGATCGAACAGCGGCGGTGGCAGGGTCTGGGGCATGGGCTTCCTTCCGGCCGTCATACACCTACGCCGAGATTGTCACATACGCAGAGTATGTTACTACACTCTACGCATGCCACAAGTCAGGAGCCGACGGGAGCTGTACTCCGAGGCCACCAGGGCGGCGCTGCTCGACGAGGCGACCCGCCTGTTCGCCGTGCGCGGGTACGCCGGGACTTCGCTGGAAGACGTCGCGTCGGCCAGCCAGGTGACGCGCGGCGCGGTGTACCACCACTTCGAGGCCAAGCAGGCCCTGTTCGAGGCCGTGCTCGAGGCGCAGGAGGCCCGGGCGATCGCGAAGATCACGGCCGCCGCCACGTCGGCCGACCCGCTAGAGGCGGCGCTCCAGGCCCTCGACGCGTTCCTCGACCAGTGCTGCGACCCGGCCTACGGGCGCCTGGTGTGGCTGGAAGGTCCGGCCGCGCTCGGCTGGCACCGCTGGCGGGAGTGCGAGCGAAAGTACGCCTACGGGCTCGTCGACCGCTTCATCACCGCCCTGGTCGACGCGGGTTACCTGACGAACCGCGCGCTGGGCAGCCTGGTCGGGTTCTCCTTCTGGATGCTCGGCGGCGCGGGGCTCGCGCTCGCGGAGGCGCCGGAAGCCGACAAGCCCCGGCTGCGCGAGGAATGGCGCTACCTCATCCGCCGGACCATCTCCGGGCTACGGGCGCGCTAGAGCACGCGGTGATGCTCAGCGGGGTGGCGGGAGCCTGGCCAGAAAGACCTTGAGCGCATCCGGCTGCAAATGCCCGTTGCCGGTGAAAGGATAGTCCATCTCCTTTACCACCAGCAGCGCTAGAGTGATCAGCAGGGTCAGTAGCGAGACGAGCAGGATGTGCCCTTTGATATTCGAGAACTCGAAGAGGTAGGTGAAGAGAATCGTGATGGCCCCGCCACCGATCAGGCAGATCCAGAGGAACGGCGGTACGGCTCCGCTGAGGAAGTTCAGCCGTTCCCTGCGGGTGTCGGCCAGGTTATTGACATAGGTGGTGGCCTCGGTAAACAGGACCTGCTCCCGCAGATTGACCGGGTTCATCTCGAAGGCCTGATCCCGGATCTCGTAGACAAGCTGGGTGGCGGCCTGATCGGCCTGGCCATGGGCCGTCTCCGGCCACTCCTGATCGATCACGGTATGCGCGTACTGGAGCGTGAGTCGCTCCAGCGGTCGGCCTTGGTCGAGCGGCAGTTGGCGGGACAGCCAGTAGATACTGGCCACGCTGTTGGCCTCCTGCAGGGCGGTGTCCTGGGCCTTACCGATGTTCTCCCAGACCGAGACCACCACAAATGCGAGCAGCACGGCATACAACGCTCCGACGGTAGCAAAGATAATCCCCGCGACATCGTTATGATCGCGTTCCAGCGGGGCGGGTGCTAGTCTGCGGAAAAGGAAAAGCAGGATTCCGGTGGCCATGACGGCCAGGCAGAGGAAGACGATATCTCCGGCGCTCATCGGCTGCTTTCGGCTGGTGGCCCCTGGCAGTGCTCACAGCTCGCCCTTAATCGGTGTTACCCCACATCACATCATTAAAACTATATCGCTTCCTGTCTGTCAACCTACGGCGGCCCGCGTCCGGATTTATTATCTAAGATCGACTACTAACGATCTATTTCTATTCAAGCGCCAATAGCCTCAATTGTCATGTCAATTCATTATCTTCGGGCCTGGGACTGGGCCGCCGCGTACCCGGAGCTCATGGGGTCCGTGATGCCAGACGGACTGGAGTTGTCCCGGTTGCCTGAGCGGTGTGCTAGCACCCGCGTCCCGTGTAACGACGTCGTAATACAAGGACAGAACGCCCGAAATAGCTCTCGTATTTGCTGGCCAGCATGGCTGTCCTAGCTTCTGACCAGGCGTCGGTTCCGGATGCGGCCACCTCACGTGCCCATCCACTCGAACCACTGACCGCTGCCGAGATCGAGGCGGCCGCGGCGGCCGTCACCGCCGCGGCCGGTCTCGGACCCTCGGCGCGTTTCGTCTACATCAGCCTCTACGAGCCGGCCAAGGCCGAGGTCATCGCGTTCGAAGCCGGCGGCCCGGCGCCCGAGCGCCTGGTGAAGCTGGTGCTCAGGGAACGCGCCGAACGAGCCAGCTACGAGGGCATCGTGGCCGTCGACCGCGCGGAGGTGCGGTCCTGGCGGCGGGTGGACGGCGTGCAGCCGTCGGTGATGTTCGAGGAATTCCTGGCCGCCGAGGAAACCGTGCGGTCCGATCCCCGCTGGCAGGAGGCCATGCGGCGGCGCGGCGTCACCGACTTCTCGCTGTGCATGATCGATCCCTGGTCCTCGCCCAACGTCGCTCCAGGCCTGGGGCCGGACGACGGGCGCTTCGTCCGGCCGCTCACCTTCGTCCGGTCCGCCCCGGACGACAACGGCTACGCCCGGCCGGTCGAAGGGCTGGTCACGCTCGTCGACCTCGACACGATGACGGTGGTGGACGTCGAGGATCACGGCGTGGTGCCGCTGCCGGAGCATGCCGCGAACTACTCCGCCGAGGCGCTGACCGCACCGGGCAACCTGCCGAGATTCCCAGAAGGCCCGCGCCAGGACGTCCGCCCGCTCGATATCGTGCAAGCCGACGGTCCCAGCTTCACCATCGACGGCCATCACCTCCGCTGGCAGAAGTGGGACCTGCGGATCGGCTTCACCGCCCGGGAAGGGCTCGTCCTGCACCGGATCGGCTACCACGACGTCGGCGGCCTGCGGTCCGTCATCCACCGCGCGTCGCTGTCCGAGATGTTCGTGCCCTACGCCGACCCCGCCGCCACGCACTACCGCAAGCTGGTCCTGGACGAGGGGGAGTACGGCATCGGGCTGCTGACCAACTCCCTGGAGCTGGGCTGCGACTGCCTGGGCGAGATCCGCTACCTCGACGGCGTGGTCAACGACAACGACGGCCAGGCCATGGTCATACCCAACGCCATCTGCCTGCACGAGGAGGACAGCGGCATCGCCTGGAAGCACACCGACTTCCGGACCGGTTACGCCGAGGTCCGGCGGATGCGCCGAATGGTTATCTCCTCGATCGTCACCGTGGGCAACTACGAGTACGGCTACTACTGGTACCTGTACCAGGACGGCAGCATCGAGTACCAGGTCAAGCTCACCGGCGTCATCTCCACCGGAGCCGTCCCGCCCGGCACCCAGCCCGGCCACGGGACGCTCGTCGCGCCCGGCGTGTACGGGCCGCATCACCAGCACTTCTTCAGTGTCCGCCTGGACATGGCGGTCGACGGCCCAGCCAACCGGGTCTACGAGGTCAGCCCCGTCGCGCTGCCCGAAGGCCCGGGCAACCCGGTCGGGAACGCGTGGCGGACCGAAGAGGTCCTGATCGAGAGCGAGGCGGCCGGCGCCCGCAGCGCCGATCCCCTCGGCGGCCGGTACTGGAAGGTAGTCAACAACACAGTCCCGAACGGCCTGGGTCACCCGCCCGGCTACAAGCTGCTGCCCGAGCACGCGATCGCCGCCTTCTGCCATCCCGGCTCGGTAGTAGCCAAGCGCGCCGGCTTCATCACCCGCCAGCTGTGGGTGACCGCGTACGACCGCGACGAGCTGTTCGCCACCGGCGACTACCCGAACCAGTCGGCCGGCGGCGGCGGGCTGCCCGCGTACATCCAGGCGGACCGGCCCCTAGTCGATACCGGCGTGGTGCTCTGGTACACGTTCGGCACCAATCACGTGGTCCGCCCGGAGGACTGGCCGGTGATGCCGGTACACCCGATCGGCTTCCGGCTCGTCCCGGCCGGATTCTTCGCCGGCAACCCGGCCCTGGACAACCCCGCTCCCGCTCACTGCCACCCCGGATAGGAGACGCCATGGCCGCCACGGTCGAATCGGACCTCACCGAGGGCATCACCCTGAAGAAGAAGGTGCTGTCCACCCCGGAGGTACTGGCTCAGTCGGTCGCCAACATGGCGCCGAGCGCGGCGATGGCGCTGCTCCCGCTGTTCGTCTTCTACTCGGCCGGCAACGCGCTGTGGCTGTCGTTCGGCCTCGGCCTGGTCGTCATGCTGATGGTCGGCTACTGCGCGGCCCAGTTCGCCAAGCGGGTCAACTCCGCCGGCTCCTTCTACGTGTGGGTGACCCGGGCTCTCGGTCCGGGCGCGGGCCACGCGGCCGGCTGGGGCCTGGTGCTCGGCTACCTGTTCACCGGCGCGGCGTGCGTGCTCGGCTTCGAGATCTATGCCGACCAGTTCCTGGTCGGCCTCGGCCTATCCCCGGGCAACCACGCCGTCCGGGCCATCTTGTACCTGGTCGGCGGCCTGGCCCCGGCGCTGGTATCGGTCCTGGACATCCGGATCTCGCAGCGCGCGGCGTTCATCCTCGAGGCCGTGTCGGTGGCCATCATCTTGATCCTCTGCGTGGCCGTCTACGTGCACCACGGGGGCGTCTTCGACCACGCCCAGCTCACCCTCAGCGGGTTCAAGCCGGGCGGCCTGGTGGTCGGGATGGTGCTGGCCATCTTCGCCTTCGTCGGGTTCGAGAGCGCGGGCGCCCTGGGGCAGGAGGCCAGGAACCCGGCGCGCAGCGTGCCCCGCTCCATCCTGTGGAGCTGCGGCGCCGTCGGCGTGTTCTACCTGATCGTGACCTACGCGCAGCTGTACGGCTTCGGCGCGGCCGGCTTCGCCAAGGCCAGCGCGCCGCTGCCGCAGCTCGCGGACCGGGTGGGCCTCGGTCCGCTCAGCCACTTCATCGCCATCGGCATCACGTTCAGCATGTTCGCCTGCGCGCTGGCCTGCCTCAACGCGGGTTCGCGGATGCTGCTGAGCTTCGCCCACGACGGCCTGGCCCCGAAGGCGCTGGCGCACACATCCCCGCGGACCCGGGCGCCGGACTTCGCCATCTGGGCGGTGGCAATCCCGATGACCGTGATCCCGGCCGCGTTCATCATGGCGGGCAGCACCGACACCATCCTCAGCTCCGAGGTGGGCACCCTGGCCACCTACGGCTTCATGCTGGCCTACGCTCTGGTCTGCCTGGCCGCGCCCTTGTTCCTGTTCAGGCGGGGCGAGTCGCCGGTGATGTCCGCGATACTCGGCGGCCTGGGTGTGCTGACGATGGCGTTCGTGTTCTACGTCAGCTGGGTCCCGCAGCTGATCCCCAACGACATCTTCGCCGCCCTGACCTGGCCGTCGTGGGCTCTGCCCTACGTCTTCCTGGCCTGGACCGCCGTGGGGCTGGCCTGGTACATGGCCGTCCGGCGCACCCGCCCGCAGGTGATCGCCAGCGCCGGGCGCTGGGGCGACCAGGCAGCGTCCCCCGAGCAAGTCGGGCTGCCGAGCGCAGGTTGACCGGGCAGGGCACTCGCGGGCAGGGCACTCGCGGGCAGGGCACTCGCGGGCAGGGCACTCGCGCTCGACGCCGTGGCCTCCATACGGAAATGGCAATCTCACTGAAGATATGTTTATATGCAAATTTGAGAATTCTACTTGTAACAACTGTTCAATCGAGTTACCGTCTGGGCACCTGACTCAGGGCACCCATCCTGAGTCCGTCGTGAAAGGTGCCGGGTATGGGCGTGAGGCGCAGCTGGACGAGACAGGGCCGCCGAGGTCTGGTGATGGCAGCCGTGGTCACTACCTCACTGCTGCTCGGGGTCGCTCCCGCGCTTGCCGCGCATGCCAGCGGCAAGGGCCCAGACCAGCCGCGCCCCGCCGCGCCGAGCCCGACCGTCACCGGGCCGGTGACCGGCGGAAAGGGTGCCATCGTGCTGCAGGGAACGAGCTTCGACCTGGGTAGCGTGGGATACAGGCAATCAGAGTTTTTCCTGTCCGGGAACGCCTCGTCCTATGCGCCGGCCGCGTCCCAAGGTCCCCTCGGCTCCGACGGGCGCTGGCAGGTGACGTCGGCGAGCACGGCGCCGTATGCCACCCGGATCGTGGTGTACCGGCCAGCCAATCCGGCCCGCTTCAACGGGACTGTCATCGTGGAATGGCTCAACGTTTCCGCCGGGCTCGACGTGTCGCCGGATTGGGTCTACGCCCACAACGAGCTGATCCGCGACGGCTTCGCCTGGGTCGGCGTCTCGGCCCAGGCTGTCGGGGTGGCCGCCGACAAGGCCACGGACCCGGTTCGTTACGCCGCCCTGTCCCACCCTGGCGACAGCTACTCCTACGACATCTTCTCCCAGGCCGGCCAGGCCGTGCGGGACTCCGCGGCCAAGATCTTCGGCGGCCTGCGGCCACGCACGGTGCTGGCCGAAGGCGAGTCGCAGTCCGCGTTCCGCCTCACCACGTACGTCGACGCGATCCAGCCCCTCGTGCACGAGTACGACGGGTTCCTCATCCACAGCCGGGGAGGTGGCAGCGCGCCGCTGTCACAGGCACCCCAGGCCGACGTCCCTACCCCCCAGGTCGTCTATTTCCGCCCGGACCTGGGCGTACCGGTGCTCGCTGTGGAAACAGAAACCGACCTTATGCTGCTCGGCTACCTGTCGGCCCAGCAGGCTGACTTCCCCGGCTTCCGTCTGTGGGAGGTGGCCGGCACCGCGCACGCCGATGACTACATCGCCAACCTCGGCGCTGGTGACAACGGCAGCGGAGCTGCGGGCAGGCAGGAGCTGGATTCCATGCTCAATCCCCCGGCCGGCACACCCGGCTTCACCTGCGCCACGCCGATCAACACCGGCGAGGGCCACTATGTCGTGGATGCCGCCGAGTACGCGCTGAACCGCTGGGTGACAGCAGGGGTCCCCCCGGCTGGGGCGCCCTTCCTTCAGGTGACAACATCTGGTTCCGCGCCCTCGTTCGTCCTCGATGCCAACGGAAACGTCAAGGGCGGCGTCCGCACGCCGGCGGTCGACGTCCCGGTGGCCACCCTGTCCGGCCTGGGCCAGTCCGGGTCGTTGTTCTGCTTCCTATTCGGCACGACTACCCCGTTCAGTGCCCCGAAGCTGGCCGCGCTGTATCCCACCCACGCGCAGTTCGTCGCGCGGTGGGCGGTCAGCACCGCGGCTGATGTCGCCGCCCGGTTCATCCGCCCAGCCGACGCGGCTGAGCTTGTCGTGGCCGCCATCAAATCCGGCGTCGGCGGCTAACACAGTAACCGGGCAGCGGTCACATGAGGTCGTGCGACGGGTAAGCGCGCGCGCCGATCTCGGCGTCAAGCGCGGTGGCCTGCTCCGGGTCGAGCAGGACGTACGCCGGGGAAAGCGCGCGCCCATCCGGGCGCCACCACACCGGGTCGCTCGTGTTCCACCGTTCGGCGGCCAGCACCCGGGTGAGCACCTTGAACGTGGCCGTCCGCGGTAGCTGGCTCGCGACCCGGACGAAACGCGGATGCTGCTTTGGCCCGATGTCGCCCTGTCCGGTGAGGAAGGCGCCGAACTCCGCGGGTGTCAGCGATACTCCGTCGCGCAGCACGATGCAGGCCATGATCTGGTCGCCGGCCACCGGGTCCGGCACGCCGTACACGGCCGCCTCGGAGATGGCAGGGTGGCGCCGCAAGGCCCGCTCCACCGGAGCGGTGCCGAGGTTCTCTCCGTCGACCCGCAGCCACTCACCCGCCCGACCGGCGAACCAGCAGAACCCGCGGGAGTCCGCGTACCCCAGGTCACCGCTCCAGTACATGCCGTCGCGCATCCGGCTCGCGTCCGCCTCTGCGTCGTGGTAGTACCCGGCGAACAGGCCCGCGCCTTGCGTGTTCACGAACTCGCCGACGGCCTCGGCCGGGTTGAGCAGCTCACCGCCGGGGCTGAACCTGGCGGGCGAGCGCGATCGCCGCGCCCGCGGCCAGGCCCACCGCCCAGCCCGCCATGATGGCGTTGGAGTGGAACATGGGCATGGACACGTACACCGTGTCCGCGGCGGTGAGCCCGAACCTATCGGCGAGCATCCGCCCGGGAACGGCGATCTTCCCGTGGGTACACCTGACCGCCTTCGGCTCGCCGCTCGTCCCGGACGTGAAGATCAGCATGAGCAGGTCATCGGCCGCGGCCGGCCCAGCCTTCAGCGGCCCAGCCTTCAGCGGCCCAGCCTTCAGCGGCAGAGCATCCAGCGGTGCCTTTCCCGGCAGTTCCAGCCCGTCGAAGGGCAGCACCGGGACGTCCGTCGCGGGCAGCAGGGCCGCGTACTTCTGCTCGGCGAGCACGTACTGGCAGTCGGTGCGGGCCACGTCCCTGGCCAGCGCCGCACCGCGGCGCACCGGGTTGAGCGCGACGAGTACCGCGCCCGCGAACGCGCACCCGCCAAGCAGGAAGGAGAACTCGGGCACGTTGTCGGCCAGCACGCCGACGTGGAACGGCGCGCCGGGTCGGCGCCGCGCGCGTAGCGCAGCCGCATAACGCGCGCACTCGCTGACGTGCTCCCGCCAGCTCCACCGCCGGTCCTCGAAGACCAGCCCCGGCCGCGAGCTGCCGGCCTGGGCCAGCAGCAGCTCAGTAACCGTCGGGGGTGTGGACGTGCTCACAGCCGGGCGCTACTTGCGCCGCCGTCGCGGCAGCCAGCCGTCCACCCGCCACTTCGAGCCTGGGCGCCCGGGCAGCACTATGACGATCAGCAGCCCGACGGCCGACAGGATCAGGCCGAACGTCAACCCGACCCGCTCGCCGTAGCCCTTGCGCTCCGACATCCACGACGCGGCGGCCGCCGAGATCAGCCATATGAACAGGAAGTACAGCGCCTTGGCGCCAATCGCGCCGCTCATCTGCTCGCTCCATAACCGGTCATGTCCCCAGGTACGCCTTCTGCACTTCGGGGTCGTCTTGGAGGATCGCCGAATCGTTGGCCAGGGCGACACGCCCCGTCTCCAGCACGTAGCCGATCCCGAGCGACGGCTCGTCGAGCAGCAGCAGCTTCGGCCGGGCCATCAGCGCGCGCCCGATCGCGAGCATCTGCTGCTCGCCGCCGGACATCGTGCCGGCCTTCTGGCGCTCGCGCTCCTTGAGCCGGGGGAAAAGATCGTAGACGCGATCAAGGTCTTCGGCAATTTCCGGGCCGCGCCGCCGGTGAGCGCCCAGGTCCAGGTTCTCCCGCACGGTCATCCGCGGGAAGCAGTGGCGGCCCTCGGGGGCGAGCGCGATCCCGCGGATGACGACCTCGTGCGGCGGGACGCGGGTGATGTCCTCTCCGGCGAACGTGATCTTCCCGGCGCTGGCCGGGGTGAGTCCCGAGATAGAACGCAGGGTGGTGGACTTGCCGGCCCCGTTCGAGCCGATCAGCGTCACCACCTCGCCCGCGTCGACGGTCAGCGAGACGCCCTTCAGCGCCTCGATCGCGCCGTAGCGAGTATGGATATCCGAGACCTCGAGCAGGGCCATCACGCCTGCTTTCCGAGATACGCCTCGATCACCACGGGGTCCGCACGGACCTCGGCCGGCTCACCCTCGGCGATCTTCTTGCCGTAGTCGAGCACCGTGACGCGCTCGGAGACGCCCATCACGACCTTCATGTCGTGCTCGATCAGCAGGATCGTCAGCTTCAGCTCGTCCCGCATCGCCCGCATGAACTCCGTCAGCGCCTGGGACTCCTGCGGGTTCATGCCGGCGGTCGGCTCGTCGAGCAGCAGCAACCTCGGCTGGGATGCCAGCGCCCGGGCGATCTCCACCCGCCGCTGGTCTCCGTACGGCAGCTGCGAGACGAGCCGGTCGAAGACGGGCTCACGCAGGCCAACGTACGCCAGCAGCTCGCGGGCATGTACGCGTGTTTCCCGTTCCTCGCGGCGGACCCAGGGCGGGCGGAAGATCGACCCGAAGAGCCCCGCCCGCATCCGCGCATGGTGCCCGACCATCACGTTCTCGACGGCCGTCATCGCGCCGAACAGGCGGATGTTCTGAAAAGTCCGCGCGACACCGTACCTGGTGATCACGTCCGGCCGCGCGTGCGTGATGTCTCGCTCGCCGAGGAGGATCCTTCCCTCGGTCGGCCGGTACAGCCCGGTCAGCATGTTGAACAGGGTCGTCTTCCCGGCGCCGTTCGGCCCGATCAGCGACACGATCGAGTGCTGCGGAACGTCGAACGAGACATCGTTGACGGCCACCAGCCCGCCGAACGTCTTCGTGACGTGCTCCGCGCGCAGGACGCTGAGGGCGACGGCGGGCGGCGCAGGCGGGGGGGCCTCGATCGGGCTCACGTCGCGCCTCCAACGGTGCCCGGAGCCTCCGTGAGCTGGGCGTCCGCCGCCGCGATCTCGGCCGTGAGCTCGAGCCGGCGTCGCCGCTCAGGGATCAGGCCCTGCGGCCGGAGCAACATCATGATCACCAGCAGGAACCCGAAGATGCCGAACTCCACCTGGGTCAGCTGGAAGTTGAACCCCAGCTTGGCGGGGAGGTCATTCAGGACGTCGGGAATCAGGTAGTTGTTGATGTAGCCCAGCGCCAGCCCTCCCACGACCGCTCCCCAGATCGACCCGAGCCCGCCGATGATTACCATGGCGAGGATGAAGATCGAGAACCCGAACTGGAACTGCCCGGCGTTGACCGTGGTGTAGTACGTACCGAAGAACGCGCCCGACATGCCGCCGAACGCGGCACCGATCGAATACGCGAGCAGCTTCGTCTTCACCAGCGGAATGCCCATCGACACGGCCGCCACCTCGTCCTCGCGCAGCGCGACCCAGGCCCGGCCGAGCCGGGAGTCGCGCAGGCGCAGGTTGACGAACAGGACGACGAGCAGGATGGCGAAGATCAGCCAGTACCACGGTCTCAGGTTCAGCAGGTTGAACGACCCGATCCCGCCGCCGACGTGAACGCTCTGGCCGTTGACCGCCACCACGCCGATGATCTCGCCGAACGCGAGCGTGACGATCGCGATGTAGTCGCCGCGCAAGCGTAGTGTCGGCAGCCCGATCACCACTCCCGCCGCGGCGCAGATGAGCGCGGCACCGATCAGGATCAGGATGAAGTTCAGGTGAACGCCGGGCAGCGTGCTCGCGACCGGCGAGACGAGCACGTGGATGTGACCCTTGAAGAAGAACCCTGAGCCCAACCATCCGAGCGAGTACGCGCCGAGCGCATAGAAGGCGACGTACCCGAGATCGAGCAGCCCGGCAAACCCCACGACGATATTCAGGCCCAGCGACATCACCGCGTAGGCGATCGCGATGATCGTCGCGTTCAAGAACCCGCTGGACGAGGAGAACAGGAACGGCAGGACGATCCCGATCACGATGAGCAATCCCGCCAGCGTCCGGCTCGACCACGGCGGGAGCCGCTTCTGCACGGCCTCGTTCCACCCCCGCAGCCGCGCGCGCAACTCGCTCATCCCGCCTCCCTCGTCTCCTCGCCGAGCAGGCCGCGCGGACGAAGGACCATGATGGCGATCAGGTAGCCGAACACGACCGCCTCGGTCCACTGCGGGCCCAGGCGCGAATCAGTCAGCGACTGGATGACGCCGATGATCAGTCCGCCGAGCACGGCACCACGGACGTTGCCGATGCCTCCCATGACCGCCGCCGTGAACGCGATCAGTCCGGCCTTGAAGCCCTGGAAGTACCAGACGTTCGTCTCATAGAGCGCGTACACGAGCCCCGCGGCGCCGGCCAGCATGCCGCCGAGCAGGAAGGTGAGCGAGATCGTGGCGTTGACGTTGATGCCCATCAGGCGGGCCGCCTCGGGGTCCTGGGCGGTGGCGCGCATCGCCCGGCCGGCCCGCGTCCGGCTGATGAACCAGGTCAGCGCGAAAACGAGCGGGACCATCACGGCGAAGGCGAGAAAGTATCCGCGCAGGATAGGTACGCCGGCGATGGTGAACACCGGTTGCTGCCCGTGGATCAGGTCGGGCACGCTCTGCGGTGAGCCTCCGCGCCAGAGCAGGCCGACGTTCTGCAGGATGAACGAGAAGCCGACCGCTGTGATCAGCGATGCGAGCTTGGGCGCGCCCCGCAGCGGCCGGTAGGCGACCCGCTCGATCAGGACGTTCAGCGACCCGGTCACGATCATCGCGATGATCAGCGTCACGAGCAGGCCGCCGACCAGCCCCAGGGCCCCGGTGGTGAGCCCGAGCCCGAGCGTCGCCCACAGGCCCACGGCGGTGAAGGAGCCGATCATGAACACGTCGCCGTGGGCGAAGTTGATCAGCTCGATGATTCCGTAGACGAGGGTGTACCCGATCGCGATCAACGCCCAGATCGCGCCGTTGGACAAGCCCTCGGCGAAGTTGAAGCCCAGCTTCGACAGATCGTGATGGATCACCGCATGACCCGCCACGAAGCCGGCCAGGTAGCCGTGCGTCAGATCGGTGATGCCGTAGTAGATCGGCAGCGCCGCGAGCGCCGCGACCAGACCCCAGCGGCCGACATAACGGCGAACCGCCGCGAGCGGGTGTGCCGCCACCGCAGGTGGGCTGGGCGTGGGCGAGATCGTTGTGGTTTCCACGGGTTCCATCTGACGTACGGACAGAGTGTTGATGCAGCCTAACGGTCGTGGAGGGGGCGCTGTGCGCCCCCTCCACGATTCCCTAACCTTGGACGGTCTTGGTGGGTGTGATCGTCTTGTAGAAGACCGGCTCGCCGTCGGACCCGACCTTGTACAGGCCGTAGGCCTTCAGTGTCGTGTCGCCGTTCTTATTGAACCCGTAGGTGCCGAGCACCGACGCACGCGCGGTGGTCGAGAACAGCGCCTTCAGCACGGCCGACTTGCTGTTGCCCTGCGCCCCGAGGCCCTTGATCGTGTCGAGCCCGAGCTTCATCACCTCGTATCCGTAGATTGCGTACGGGTCGGGATTCGCCGTGCCGTACTTGGCCTGGTAGGCGGCGAGGAAGTCCTTGCCGCCCGGATACGCGGCCAGGTCCAATGTCGCGACCGTGCACTGGATCAGCGGGTCGATCGCGGCCGGAACGCCGCCCTTGGCCGCCGCGGTGTAGGTGTCCGAGCAGACGCCGTCACCGCCGAAGATCTTGGCCTTGGGGATCGCCGAGTTGACGTCCTTGGTGATCTGGACGGCGCCATTGGCGGTAATGCCGGCGAAGAAGAAGCAGTCGGCACCCTCGCCCTTGACCGTCGACGCGAAGGAGCGGAAGTTGGGCGCGGTCGGATCGATCCCGGTGTTGCTCGCGATCGTGACCCCGTAGAAGCCCTTCTCCAGCTCGAGCAGCGTCGCCAGGCCGGCGCCATAGGCCTCCTTGTCATTTGCGACGGCGACCTTGGTGCAGCCGGCCTGCTTCATCGCGATCAGGTCGGAGGCGGCCTGGATCGAGTCGATCGGCACGATCCGCAGGTAGGTGCGGGTCCCGCTCGGGTAGAACTTCTGCGGCTCGCCGGGGGCGCTGCCAGGAAGGTTGGTCGTCAGGCCGACGTAGGTGTTCGCCGGGCTCACCTGGGGGAGTCCCGCCTGGTTGAGGATCGGGATCGACACCTGGCTGGCGCCCGAGTTGAACTCGCCGATGTAGAAGACGGCCTTGGGGTCGGTAGCCGCCTTGCGCGCGTTGGCGGCCGTCTGGCCCGGGTCCCACTTGCCGGCCGCTGCGGTCGAGTCGTCGAGCGACTGGTAGTTCACCGTCCACTGCCCGGCCTTGCCGCCTGCCTGAGCGAGCGCGAGCTTGATTCCGTTGACCAACGGATTGGTCTGCGAGGTCGAGGCTCCCTGCAACGGGAGGCTCGAGTAGATGTCGACCGTGCTGCCAGATGAGCTGCTTGATGAACCGCCGCCGGGGCTGCTGCTGCTGCTACCGCTACTGCTACAGCCGACAACGGCAAGGGCGACCGCGGCCAAGGCCGCGATCGCAGGAGTTCGTCTCATTATCTTCCTCTCGTTGATGTGAATCGTCCGGCTGCCACGGAGCACACTGACCGACCGGTCCGGGCTTCAAAGCAGTGCGACAGCCGAGGGATGAAAACAGTTTGACCACGTCCTTTGCGTCGGCTGCACCTGCCGATCTCCTCCAGGTCGGCCCGCAGCCGGTGCTGATCCGCCAGCCTGCCACAGCAGCAGCCGGCTCAACCACGTACACGCCCGAGGCGCGGGATAAGTCGTTCCCTGTCAAGCGTTCGGCCCCGCCGCAGTGGGCTCGTTCGGATCTGGCCGTCCTGGCACGGGGAAGAGCTTGCCAGATTCCTGTATCGCTGAGATTAACCGCTAGGTCACGAAACGGTCACCAGCAGGAGGATCCACCCGGGCCGTCGGCGTCCGCGGGCGTGCGACAATGAGGTCGTGCGATGTCCCGCCGTGCGGGGCTGGTTTGCGCCGCTGATGCTGGCCGCGGCGCGGATGCGGCGGCGCCCAGCCCGGTGGCTATTGCCTGCGCTGGGCATTGCGCTCGCGGTGGCGTTCGCCGCGGGCGTGGCGGCGGAGTCCCAGATCGCGGGGGACGAGAGCGCCCGGTCTGTGCTTGACAGGACATCACCGCTGGATAGCGCGGTCCGCGTCACCTGGCAGGGAGCAGTCAGCCCAGGCGTGGCGGACCAGGCGCGGGCCCTGCTGCGCAGCCTTGGCCTGGGGGCGCAGACCGAGGTGGTGCTGATGAACCCGGTGCGGCTCGAAGGAATGGTCGTGCGTCCCGCCGCGATTGCCCCACTGGGCCGGTGGCTCCCCGGTACTGGGCTGGCCGGTACTGGGCTGGCCGGTACTGGGCTGGCCGGTACTGGGCTGGGCCGCTTGGGGCCTTGCCGCCCGGAGCGCTGCCCGATGCTGCTCCTCGGCGGCGGTCCGGTTCCTTCGACATTGGCCGCGATCGGCGTCCGTATTCAGGTCGTCGGCTCGGCGTCGCTGCGCTCGCCGGTGCCCCTCGGGTTCGTGCCGTCCAGCGCGAGTGCCGCGCCGGTGCTCGTGACCACCGATGTCGCCGGATTGGCATCGCTGCCGGGACTGAGCGGCCTGTACCGCACGCACAGCTGGCTGGCGCCGCTCGTGATTACGCGCCTGCACGGGTGGCAGCTGGCCGACGCCGAGGACCGGCTGGCCCGCTCGCAGGCCCGCCTGCTGCTGACCGGGAGCCAGTTCAGCCTGAGCGCGCCGTTCACCGCCCTGGACGAAGCGCGGGCCCAGGCCAGCGCGGCGCCGCAGCGGCTGCTGCTCGCCGGCGGAGGCGCGATCGCGGCGCTGGCGCTGTTCATCGTCCTGGCCGGCGGCGGTCTTCGCCGCGACCAGCGGGCCGAGCTTGACCGGCTCCGCAGCGCGGGCGCCCGCACGCGCCACTGCGTCCTGTTCATAGCAGCCGAATCCGGCTGGCTGTGCGCAGGGGCGCTGGGCGTCGGCGCGGCCGGAGGGATCGGCGCCGCGGCGCTGCTGGCGAGCAGCGAAGGGGAACCGGCGGGCGCGATCCTGACGCACAGCCTGATCACCCCCGCGGGGGTGATCGCGCTGGCGGCCGGATGGCTGGCGGCCACGGCGCTGCTCGCCGCCCTGGTGCTGGTGCGCAGCGCGAGACTGACGGACGTGCTGGCCGTCGCGGCGGCGTCGGCCCTGGTGGCGACGCTGGTCGGGGGAACGGGCGGCGATCACGCGCTGACGCTGCTGCTCGCGCCGCTTTGCTGTGTAGCCGTCGGGGTGCTGACGTTTCGCGCGGCGGGGGTGGTGCTGCGGGGAGCGGAGCGCATGGCCCGGGGCGGCCCGGTGCTCGCCCGCCTCGCCCTCGTCAACCTGGCCCGCACTCCCTGGCTGCCGGCGCTGGCCATCGCGTTCATCGCCGTCGCCGTCGGTCTCGGCGGCTTCGCCCTCGCCTACCGGTCGACGCTGATCCGCAGCACGGCAGATCAGGCGGCGGATCGCGTCCCGCTCGACGCGCTTGTCTCGCCCGGGCCGGATTTCAGCACCCCGCTCGAGGTGGCTCCGCTGCAGCGCTGGCGGGCGCTCGCGGCCGGCCCCGTACTGCCCATCCGTCGGACCGATGCGGACTACGCCAGTGGCGGGGGGACCGTGACGGTTCCCGCGCTCGGCGTTCCCGCCGACGGGCTGACCCAGATCCACGGCTGGCGGGAGAGCGACGGCTCGGCCCCGCTGACGGCGCTCGCCCGGCGCCTCGAGCCAACGGGCCCGGTCCGGGTGCCAGGGCCGATGCTTCCGGCCGGCGCACGGTGGCTGTCGCTGCGAGCTTCGTCGCCGGGCCTCGCGGTCGACGTGACCGCGGACCTGCGCGATCCCCGGGGAGCGATCCGGCAGGTCGCGTTCGGAACAGCCGGCGCCGGCGCCGCGTGGCTGCGCGCCCCCGTGCCGCCCGGACGGTGGGAGCTGGAGGCCCTGGAGCTCGACGAACCCACCGGCGTCGCCATCACGAACGGCCATCAGAACGGCGAGAACCCAGGCGCCGCAACCCAGGCTCAGACGCGCGTCGCGCTCGGGCCGCTGCTCGCGCTGCCCGCCCGCGGGGGATCGCTGCTTAGCGTGCCGCTCGGCGCCTGGCGCGGGGTGGGCGCGGCGGCGACAACGGCTCCCGGGCGCAGCGGTGCCGTCGCGGCGGTCGACTTCGCCATGAGCGGAACACCCGGCGTGCTCCGGCCGGCGCAGCCAACCGACACCCACCCGGTCCCGGTGCTCGCCGATCCGCAGACGGCCGCCTCCGCCGGACCCGGTGGCCGCATCGCCCTGACGGTCGACGGCCTCCCGGTGACCGCGAGTGTGGTCGGGGTCCTCAGCCGCTTCCCTGCGCTTCCCCCCGACCCGGCCGGCTTCGTCATCGCCGACGAGGCGACCCTCGCCGCGGCCCTGGACGCGCAGCTCCCCGGGCAAGGCCGGGCCGACGAGCTGTGGATCGGAACCGGGCACCTCGCGGGGCTGCGCGCCGCGCTTGGGAGCGGCGCGCTCGCCCAGCTTGACTCCTCTTTCCGCGCCGACATCGATCATCAGCTGCGGGACGCGCCGGTGGCGCGCGGGGTGCTCGGAACGCTGATCGCGGCGACGGCGCTGTCCGTGGTGCTGGCCGCCGTCGGATTGCTGGCGGCGCTGCTCGGCGGAGTCCGCGACGAGCGGGTCGAGTCAGACCTTAAGGAGCAGGGCGTCGGTCCGCGCGGACTCCGGGCCGAGCTGCGAGTCCGGCTCGCGCTCGCGAGCCTGCTTGGTGTGGTCGTCGGCGTCGGGATCGCGGTGCTGCTGACACGGCTGGCCGTCGCGAGCGTTCGCGCCGCGGGTGCGGTCGCCGATCCCCGCCCGCCGGTGGTGACGGTGGTTCCGTGGGCGGCGCTGGCCGCCTGGAGTGCCGGCACGTTCGCGGTGCTCGCGCTGGCGGGATGGCTGGCGCCGCGGCGGAGCGTCGTGCGATGAGCGAACCGGTCGTCGAGCTGCGCGATGTGTTCTGCGTACATCGCACGAACGAGGGGGACGCGGCGGCCCTGGCGGGGACGAACCTCGAGCTGGCCCGCGGCGAGGTGCTGGGCGTACTCGGTCCGAGCGGCGCCGGGAAGAGCACCCTGCTGCGCGTGGTCGCCGGGATCCAGCCGCCGTCAGCCGGGGTCGTCCGCGTGCTAGGCCGCGATATCGGCCGGATGCCAGCGGGCTCCCGGTCGCGGCTCCGTCACGAGCTGGTGGGGTTCCTCGGGCAGCACACCGAGACCGCGCTGAGTCCGGATCTTCGTATGCGTGACGCTGTCGGGCTGCCGCTCGCGCTGCGGGGAGTGCCGAAACGGGAGCGTCGTATCCGGGTCGGTGAACTGTTCGCGGCCGCGGCGCTGGCCGACCGGGCTGACGCGTTGCCCAGGGAACTGTCCGGTGGCGAGCGCCAGCGGTTCGCGCTGTGCGCCGCCCTGGCCCACCGGCCCGCGCTGCTGCTCGCCGATGAGCCGACCGGCGAGCTCGACGACGCCAGCGCCGACGCCACCCGCGCGCTGATCGTCGAACTGGCCCGCACCAACGGCACGAGCGTCATCCTGGTGACCCACGATCCGGCGACCGCTGAGATCGCCGACCGCACACTGCGGATCCGGGACGGGCGGATCGTCGGCGACCGGCGCGGCGGACAGGAGACGCTCGTGGTCGACGACGGCTGGCTGCGGCTTCCCTCCGAACTGCTCACTCAGTCCGGTATCGGGCCCGGTAAAGGGCAGCGCGCCCGCGTGCGGCCAACCCCGGACGGGGTGATCGTGACGCGGGCGGACAGCGATTCCGGCCCGACCGGATCAGCCGGTCCGGCCGCAGCCAGCGCCCGGCCGCAGCCGCCGGTCCCCTGGGCCCCCGTCCAGGTCGAGCTTCGCTCCGTGGCGCGCACCTACGGGCGCGGGCCAACCAGGCGCGACGTGCTCGACGGGCTCACGCACGACTTCGCACCCGGCCAGATGACCGCCATCACGGGTCGCTCGGGCGCGGGGAAAACGACGCTGCTGAAGCTGGTGGCCGGGCTGGACCGCCCTAGTTCTGGCCAGGTCATGCTCGACGGGCACCCGCTCGGTGACCGCGACGGTGAGCAGCTCGCGAGCCTGCGCCGGGAGAGGATCGGATACCTCTCGCAGGAACCCGCGCCGATCGGGTTCCTGAGCGCCGAGGAGAACGCCGTGCTCGCACTGCGGATACGCGGCTGGGACGCGGACGCCGCCGCCGAGCGCGCGGCTATGGCGCTGACCCGAGCCGGGCTCGCCGACCGAGCCCGCCAGCGCGTCCACCGGCTCTCGGCCGGGGAAGCCCAGCGCCTGGCGCTAGCCCGGGCACTCGCGAGCGCCCAGGGGCTGCTGATCGTCGACGAGCCGACCTCGCGACAAGACGAGAACAACGCCCGGGCGGTCGCGGCTCTGCTGACGGCCGCCGCTCACGAAGAAGGCCAGACCGTGATCTGCGCCACGCACGACCCCGCCCTGATCGGCCAGGCCGACCAGGTTGTAGTCCTGGACGGATAGCAGCGGACGCGGCATTCACGCCAGCGGGCTGATCCTGGGCGCATTGTCCGGCCCAGTCAGACCAAGATCCAGGGACCAAACGGGCCGGGCCGGGGGCCGTGGTGTCGGCCCAGCGCGTCATCAGGACGGCGACCAGGGCTTGGCTCACGTCAGAGCTTGGGGGCTATGTGCGGGGTTTGATGTCGAGGTATCCGTCATAAGCGCGGATCGTAATCAGGAAATGATGCATGAAACCCTCGAGTCCGGCCAGGCCGAAGGGGTGAGGCCATGGATCGCAGAACCAGACGGGCGCGTCCCAGGAGAACTCATCAGTGCCGTCGGTCACTGTGAGGCTGATGCGGGCTAGCGCGCCAGCGGTCTTCAGCCCGCCGACATAGAACTCCTCGGTGAGGCTTCCGGCCAGCTCGATTCCGGCTAGGGGGGCGAGTTCCGCGCTCATGCGGGTCCGCAGCGCGCCGGTGTCGAGCAGGCATTCCATCGGGGCATCTGCCAGTCCCTCGAGGGCGATATCGACGACGGGCCGCGGTGTCAGCGCGCCTCCGCCGGCAGCTGGGAGGGCCCGGAACGCGAACCTCATTGCGGGGCCGCGCCGGTGATCGCCTGCTCGGAATCCGGGACGCGAAACATCGACTGCGCCCGCTGGCGGTGCCGAGCCAGCCAGGCTACAACTTCCTTAGGCGAAGGGGCGGCAACGAGGACCTCGTCACCGCGCACAGCCACCCACAGGCCGATGAAAGGTCGCAGCGCCTCGACCAGTGGCTGCGGTCGCTCGGTGGCCTGGGCAGGTGCGGATGGCGATGACGCGGCAGCTGCGGCGTCCCCGGCATGGCGCACCCTGGCACTGGCCGTCCTTCCTGCGGGGAAGCCGAGGCGGGTGAGGGCGCGACGCGCTTGATGGGTCGTGAAATCGGCCCTGTCGAGCCCGGTTACCAGGGCTAGGACCTGCTTAGGTGGCCAGCGCCGCCCGTTGACCACGATGAAGTGCTCAGTGATCGGTTCTGGCAGCTCTCCCTGGAGGGCTTCCTCAACATGCCGGGCGTCCAGGTCGTACCTCTGGCCTGAGATCGTCATCGCGGTCATCGGCGTCTCCGATCAGGTTTCTCTGAAAACTCTTCTCTGATATGTCTCTACCGTACGATACCTGCCAGACTCAGACAACCGCCAGCTCCAGCGACCGTTAGCGATGATCCCGGTACGAGCGGCTTACCTGGTCCCGCAAGGAGCACGACCGCGGCTAACTGCCCGTCACGTGGCCGCCGGGCAGGCCGGCCTGGTAGGCGAGGACCACGAGCTGGGCGCGATCGCGGGCGCCGAGCTTGGTCATGGCGTGGTTGGCGTGCGTCTTCACGGTCAGCGGGCTGAGCGTGAGGTGGTCGGCGATCTCGGCGTTGGACATGCCGGTCGCGACCAGGGCGACGATCTCGCGCTCGCGTTCGGTCAGCGCGTCCAGCAGCCCGGGCGCCGTGGCGGGACCGGGGTCGTGCAGGGTGAGGAAGCGGGCGATCAGGCCGCGGGTGGCGGCGGGGGAGAGCAGCGCGTCGCCGCGGGCGACCGTCCGGATCGCCTCGATCAGCACCTCCGGCCGCGATCCCTTGCCCAGGAATCCGCTGGCGCCGCAGCGCAGCGCCTCGAAGACGTACTCGTCGATCTCGAACGTGGTCAGGATCAGCACCCTGACGCCGACCAGGTCCTCGTCGGCGGTGATCTGCCGGGTCGCGGCCAGGCCATCGAGGTCAGGCATCCGGATGTCCATCAGGACAACGTCCGCCCGGGCCTCGCGGGCCAGCCGGACCGCCTGCCGGCCGGTTGCCGCCTCCGCCACCACGGCCAGGTCGGGTGCGCTGTCCACCATCAGCCGCAGTCCGGCGCGGACCAGTGCCTGGTCGTCGGCGAGCAGCACCCGCACGGCGCCCCTGGCCGTCACCGCGCGCCAGCCGAGGCCGGGGCCGCCAGCACGGCGGTCATGACGCCGCGCCAGCCGAGGCCTGCGCCGGCAGCTCGGCCAGGACCCGGAACCCGCCGCCGCGGCACGGCCCCGCGGTCAGCCAGCCGCCGAGCGCCGCGGCGCGCTCCCGCATGCCGATGATGCCGTGCCCCTCGGCACCCTCGGCGCCCGCGGCCGCGCACGGGCCGTCGTCCTCCACCGCCAGTGCCAGCACCCCGGGCCCGAAGGCCAGCCGGATGACCGCCGAGGCCCCGGCCGCGTGCTTGGCGGTGTTGGTCAGGGACTCCTGAATGACCCGGTAGGCGGTCAGGTCGACCGCCTCGGGCAGCTGCCTGACCTGGCCCGTCACGTCGCAGGTGACCTGCAGGCCGGTGGCCGCGAAGGAGTCGATCAGCTCGTCGAGTCGGCCCAGCCCGCCGGCCGGCTCGGTCGGCTCGCTGTCGCCCGGCTGCCGGAGCAGGCCCACCGTCAGCCTGAGTTCCTCCAGCGCGGATTCGCTGGCCCGCTGGATGTGCGCGAGCGACTCCCTCGCCTTGTCCAGGTCGGTATCCAGCAGGTACCCCATCGCGCCGGCCTGCACGCTGATCAGCGCGACGTGGTGCCCCACCGCGTCGTGCAGTTCCCTGGCGATCCGCAGCCGCTCCTCCTGGATTCGGCGGCGCGCCTGAAGTTCCCGGCCTTCCTCCGCGCGCCTGGCCCGCTCCTCGAGCATGACCTGGTGGGCTCGCTTGGCCCGCACCGCCTGGCCGACGGCGGCCGCCACGGCGGTCCACGGCACCACCGCGAGATCGGACCAGCCCGTCTTCGTGTCCAGGCTGAACCCTAGGTGGCCGATGAGCAGCACCGCGACGACCGCCGCAGTCCCGCCGATCACCGGTGTCTTCTCGCTGCGCAGCGAGAACACGAACATCGACACGACCAGCGCCGGGCCGATCAGGACATCCGGCATTCCCGCGGCCATCGACACGACCGCCCCCGCGGTGGTCAGCGCCACCGGGAGCCACGGCGGCCACCGCATGATCGAGATCAGGGCGAAGCTCAGGTAGGTCACCGCGGCGATGGTGATCTCGGCCGGTGACAGCGCGGTCCGCTGGTGCATGGCGGCGAACAGCCCGCAGCCGAACAGCGTGGCGCAGGCCGCGACCCAGGCCGCCACGCGGTGCGCGGCCGTCTTCCGGCAGAACCAGTCGCGCGCGGGACCCTGGCGGGCACCATACAAGTCGCCGACGCCGATGGCCAGGTCGCGAACCCTCACATAGGGACTGTAAACAGCCATCAGGCCGGTCGCCAAACAAGCTACTGCCAGCGCAGTAGGCGGGGCCGCCGACGGCCTGGGCGGGCGCCTGCGATCGCGGTAGCCCGCCGGCCGCCCTACCGCGATCGCGGTCCACCAAGACACCACGCCAGGCCGACGACGGGAGCACCCCGGATCCCGAACGATGGAGGACGTCACATCGACTCATACGGGGAGAATCATGTCTGCCATCGCGAGGTGGTGTTATCACCACCGGTTTGTGGTCATCACGGCCTGGGTGGTCGCGCTGATCGGCCTCGGCGCGCTCTCCCAGGCCGTCAAGAGCGACTACAACAACTCCTTCTCGCTGCCCGGCACGGGCTCCACCACCGCGCAGCAGCTGCTGGCCAAGGCCGTCCCGGCCCAGGCCGGAGACTCCGACACCATCGTCTGGCAGGTCAGCCACGGTACGGTGCGGGACCCGGCCGTCACGGCCCGGATGAGCGCGGTGCTCCGCCAGGTCGCCACGATGCCCGAGGTCGCCGCCGTGGTCAGCCCGTACGGGCCGCACGGAGCCGCGCAGGTCAGCCGGGACGGGCGCACCGCCTATGCCGCGGTCGACTTCGCCAAGCAGGCCAACAACCTGGCCAAGGCGGACGTCACCCGGGTCATCGACGCGGCCGAGGCGGCGCGCGCGCCCGGGCTCAACGTCCAGCTCGGCGGCCAGGCGATCGAGAGCACCGAACAGGCGCCGCTGTCCACCAGCACGGCGGTCGGCCTGCTGGCGGCCGCGGTGGTGCTGTTCATCGCGTTCGGCTCCGTGCTGGCGATGCTGCTGCCGCTGGTCACGGCCATCGCCGGGGTCGGCGGCGGGCTGCTGGCGATCACGCCGCTGACCCACGCCATGAACGTGGTCGACTTCGCGCCGATCCTCGGCGCCCTGATCGGCCTCGGCGTGGGCATCGACTACGCCCTGTTCATCGTGACCAGGCACCGCCGCGGATTGCTGGCAGGGCTTACGCCCGAGGAGGCAGCGGTCCAGGCCATCGACACCTCCGGGCGCGCCGTCCTGTTCGCGGGCAGCACGGTGTGCATCTCGCTGCTCGGCATCCTGGTCCTGGGGGTCGGCTTCCTGAACGGGCTCGCGGTCGCGTCCGCCCTTACCGTCGTCTTCACCGTGCTCGCGGCGGTCACCCTGCTGCCCGCGCTGCTCGGCGTGTTCAAGCTGCGCGTGCTGAGCCGCCGCCAGCGGCGCCGGCTGCCAGGTGGGCCAGGGGGGCCAGGTGGGCCAGGGGGGCACGGGGGGACGGGCAGTCCCCCCGTTCCGGGGGGTCACCGGGGGGTCGCCCCCCGGGAGCTAACACTGTGGGCGCGCTGGGCGGGGACCGTCGAACGCAGGCCCGCGGTCCTCGCCGTCGCCGCCACGGTCGTCATGGCGGTGATCGCCATCCCGGTGCTGAGCCTGCGGCTCGGCTCCTCCGACCAGGGCAACGACCCATCCTCTAGCACCACCCGGCAGGCGTATGACCTGCTCGCCGAGGGTTTCGGGCCGGGCTTCAACGGGCCGCTCGTGCTGGTGGCGCAGACCCGTTCGGCCGCGGACCTGGCCGCGCTCCGCACGCTGGAAGCCGGCCTGCCCCGGGTGGCCGACGTGGCCAGCGTGCGGACGCTCGCCGCCACGGGCGGCACCGAGGTCGTCCAGGTGACCCCGGCCACGTCGCCCGAGGCGAAGGCGACATCCGACCTCATCACGACCTTGCGCGACGAGACCATCCCGGCGGCCGAACGCGGCACGACGCTGCGCGTCTACATCGGCGGCGTCACCGCGACCTTCGCGGACTTCGCCTCCGTGGTGACCGCGAAGCTGCCATGGTTCATCCTCACCATCATCGGGCTGAGCTTCCTGCTGCTGGTGGTGGCGTTCCGCAGCCTGCTGATCCCGGCGACCGCGGCGGTGATGAACCTGCTCGCCGCGGCGGCCTCGTTCGGGGTGCTGACCGCGTTCTTCCAGTGGGGCTGGGGGACCAACGCGTTCGGCCTGGGCCAGGCCGGGCCGGTCGAGGCGTTCCTGCCGGTGGTGACGCTGGCCATCTTGTTCGGCCTGTCCATGGACTACCAGGTGTTCCTGGTCAGCCGCATGAACGAGGAGTGGGTACACGGCCGCCGGAACGCGGTCGCGGTGCGCACCGGGCAGGTGGAGACCGCTCGGGTCATCACCGCGGCGGCGACGATCATGATCTGCGTGTTCCTGACGTTCTCGTTCATGGGCTCGCGGGACGTCGCCGAGTTCGGCATCGGGCTGGCGGCGGCGGTCGCGCTGGACGCGTTCATCCTGCGCACCGTGCTCGTGCCGGCCGCGATGCACCTGTTCGGCGACGCCAACTGGTGGCTGCCCCGCTGGCTGGACCGCCGTCTGCCGCATCTGGCCATCGAGCCCCCAGAGTCCGCGCCAGCCTCGGCCGTCCCGGTCCCCGCGGTCCGTTAGCCTGCCGCGGTGGCTAGCGGGAGTCGGTGGCTAGCGGGAGTCGGTGGCTAGCGGGAGTCGGTGGCGGCTCCCTATGGCGTTATGTTCTGGTTGATGTGGAAGAGGTTATTGGGATCGTACGTCCGCTTGACTTGAACCAGCCGATCATAATTTTGGCGGTAGTTGACCTGGATCTTGCCGTAGTCGTCGTCCTGCATGAAGTTGATGTATCCGCCCGGCTCCGCATACGGAGCCATCGCCTGGTAGTAGTCGCGCACCCATTGGATCCGCTCCGCATCCTTCGCGGGATCGTTCCAGGCGGCCAGGAACACCATCCCGTAGGTGGCCTCACGATAGGCAAAGGCCGTGTCGCTGGGTCCGACACGATGGCAGGCGCCGTTGATGGGATAGAGGTGCATCGTCGCGCTCACCTCGGGAACCCGGGAACCGTGTTCGACATGAGCCGCGATGGCGGCCTCGGGCAGCTCCTGGACGAAGGCGCCCTTCCAGTAGGCACGGATCCCCTTGGGGTAGAGTCCGTCGAACGCACCGTTCAGCGCGGGATACGGGAGCGGACCCGTCCCGTTGGCGACGATCGGAGCGACATCCATGAACGGTTTGAGGGCCTTCTCCGCCTGGTCGAGCGGGCCGGCCCAGTGCACCACGGCGAGCGCAAGGGTGTCCCCGTGCCGGTTCTCAGGGATGAATGGCAGCGGCGGGGCGATCTGAAACGCCGGGAAGCCACCGAACTGCTCGGGTGCATCCCGGATGAATTCGTCGAACATGCGGAACAGCGACTCGGCGTCCTCGAGGTTGTAGAAGATCGGTCCGGCGAACACCTGGTCGACCTCGTGCAGGCGATATTCGAGCGAGGTCACGACGCCGAAGTTGCCGCCCCCGCCGCGAAGCCCCCAGAAGAGATCCTCGTTCTGGTGCTCGCTGGCGGTGACGAACTTCCCGTCCGCTGTGACCACATCGGCCGAGACCAGGTTGTCGATCGACAGCCCGTATGCACGTGCGAGGTAACCGATGCCACCACCTAGGGTCAGGCCCGTGATGCCCGTGGTCGAGATGATCCCGCCCGTCGTCGCCAGGCCGAAGGCATGCGTCGCGTGGTTGAAATCGCCCCACGTGGCTCCGGCACCGGCGTGCGCGGTCTTGCTCCCCGGGTCAACACGCACCGTGCGCATCGGTGTCATGTCGATGACCAGTCCGTCGTCGTTGGTGCCGAATCCGGGTGCGCTGTGCCCGCCATCTCGAATGGAGAGGTCCAGCCCGTTGTCCCGAGCGAAGTTGACGCCGGCGATGACGTCAGCTACCTGCTCGGCGCGAAGCACGGCCAGCGGACGCTTGTCGAACATGCCGTTATGCACGGCGCGCGCCTCGTCGTAATCCTCGTCATCAGCAGTTATCACGTGGCCTCGTACCTGCTCGCGCAGGTGCCCGACCTTGACTCCCGCTATCGGCCCCTGGACCGTGGTGTCTGCCATTGTTTATCTCTCCTGCGCTCTCTAGACCGGCAGGCCCCCGAAGCCAAGACGCACGCCGACTGCGTGAACGCCGGAGGCTCCGTCGTCACTTTGCGTTTATGCATGACTAAACTGGCTGATCAGGGAAGCGTCTATACGCACATTGCGCACTGAGCGCGGTAGCCCGGGGGTGGGGACGTGCATGTCTCGCTGGAAACCATGCGGCGGGCGGTCAGGCTCGCGGACAGCCTCGCCGAACTCGACGATCCAGCTGGCTTCGCCGGGATCGTGCTCCCCAGCTTGGCCGCCCTGGTGGGTTGCGATGTCATCACCTACAACGAGATCGGGCCAGCCCTCGGCCAGACGCGCTACGCGGACTACCCGGCCGGTGCTCGCGACCCAGCGACCCAGCCGGTGTTCGCGGCGCATGTCCACGAGCACCCGCTGGTCAACCACTACCGTGCCACCGGCAGCGGGGAGCCGGTGATGATCAGCGACTTTCTCACCCAGCAGCGATTCCACCGCCTCGGCCTGTACGCCGAGTTCTTCCGCGGCATACCCGTCGAACACCAGGTGGCGATCAGCCTGCCGGGTCCCGATCAGGAGGTCATCGGCGTTGCCATGAGCCGGGCCCGCCACGACTTCTGCGACGAGGATCGCGCCCTGCTCAGCGTGCTCCGGGCCCCGCTGATGGCCGCCCTGGTCCGCGCTCGCCGACGCCGGCAGGCCGGGCAGGTATACGCCGCCATGGCCTGCAGCGGGCTTGCCGATCTCACCGAGCGAGAGATCCAGATCCTGCGGCTAGTCGCTGACGGCCGCACTAACGTCTGCATCGCCCACACACTGGAGGTGAGCCCTCGGACCGTAGCAAAACACCTCGAGCACATTTACCGCAAATTCAGGGTTAGCAGCCGTGCGGCAGCCGTCTCACGCATGACGGGCCACCTGATCGGGCCCAGGTGGCGCTCACCTTGACGCTGTCCCTGGAGGGCGCGGCGCCCGCCGCCGAGCGACCTGGGCAGGCGTCCTGGATTCTTGAATTCGATTCTAATGCGGAACCTGCACTCCACTCAGGTAACGCATGCACATATTCAATAGAAGATGATCTTGTCGGGTCGGCCCGGTAGTGCTTGACTCGAATCGCTAGGCGCACTCCGCGGCCCGAGCCAGAGAGGGAAATGACAGACGGTGACCCGATGTGTCACAAAGTGATACGGGTTAACGCCAACAGCAGTGACGGCAAATTGTCGCTCCTGCCGGCCGGGTAGCACGCTCACGAGTGCCGCGCTGCGGACGACCGTACCGATCACGCAGCCGCGGTTAGATCGCCGGCGACGCGCGAATGCAGGCCGTGGCTTGTTCGCCGGCGGGCGCGAATACCTGACCGCAA
>WNGP01000241.1_pt1 | contig 40987 bp, 38 predicted proteins | sample 5407671 | NCBI WGS metagenome assembly WNGP01 (sample SAMN13153381, study PRJNA577476) | soil metagenome | isolation source: 40 cm soil or saprolite under Garry oak tree replicate 2 | place: USA:California | collected 2016-06-15 | reverse complement strand
AAGCTGGCATTCTACCCCTGAATTACGCCCGCAGTCTGGGCGGAATGTGTTCTCACACCCCACCCGCTGTCAACGTGGGATTGTGCCAGCCGCTGTGCACCGCGATCAGCGCGTCGGCCTCTTTCGGTCCCCACGTGCCCCGCTTGTATGGGATGGCCCGGGGATGGGACGTGAGGACGGGATCGACCGCCCGCCAGGCTGCTTCGATCGCGTCCCATCGCGTGAAGAGCGCGCCGTCGCCGCTCATGGCGTCGCTCAGCAAGCGCTCGTAGGGCGGTTGGGCGCCGACCAGCTCCTCGACCAGATACAGCTCGCGTTGGTCGCCGACGAACTCTTTGCCCGGGCGCTTGACGCGCGCGGCCAGGGCGACCGCGGCGTCGGGCGAGAGCCGGAAGCGCAAATAATTCGCCGGACCGGCCGGCGGGGCCGAGTCGGCGAACAGCTGCGCCGGCGGCGGCTTCAGCGCAACCAGCACCTCGGCGGCCGTTTCGGGGAGACATTTTCCCGAACGCAGATACCACGGCACTCCCTCCCACCGCCATGAGTCGATGCAGAGTCGCACGGCACAGAAGGTCTCGACATCGGAATCGCGCGCCACGCCCGATTCCTCCCGGTAACCGGCGTATTGACCACGCACCAGATCACGCGGTTGCAGCGGTCGCATCGCTTCGAAGACCTTCGCTTTTTCGGTGTGGACCGCGCCAAAATCCCGCGTGACGGGCGGTTCCATGGCCAGGAGCGCGACAATCTGGAACAGGTGGTTTTGAATCACGTCTCGCAGGCACCCCGTGGTCTCGTAAAAAGCGCCCCGGCCGTTTACGCCGAACTGCTCGGCAAGGGTGATCTGGACGCTGGCGACGTAGTTACGATTCCAGATCGGTTCCAGGAAAGAATTGGCAAAGCGGAAGTAGAGGATGTTCATGATCGCCTCCTTCCCCAGGAAATGATCGATCCGGAAGATCGCGTCCTCGGGGAACACCGCCCGCGCGACGGCGTTGAGCTCTCGCGCGGAGGCCAGATCGCGGCCGAACGGCTTTTCGACAATGACCCGCGCGTTGTCCGCCAGACCGGCAGCGCCGATCCCTTGAATCACCGTTTCGAATAGCGCGGGAGGGATCGCGAGATAGTGCGCGGGCCGTTGCGACTTGCCCAACGCATTCTTGAGTGCCGCGAAGGTCTCCGGGTTGTTGTAGTCCCCGGACACGTATTGGAGGAGGGACAAGAGGCGACTGAGCGCGCGCTCTTCCAGCGGGGCGCCGGACTGCGTGACGCTGTCGGTGACCCGCGCCCGCAGCTGCGTCACACTCCACGAACGGGAAGCCACTCCGACCACTGGAACGGTGAGGACACCGCGCTGGACCATCGCGTAGAGCGCGGGAAAGATCATCTTGTGGGCGAGGTCACCGGTCAGGCCGAACAACACCAGGGCATCGGACGCTGCCGGACGGTCAGTCATCCGGCGAGCGCGCTGTCGACAATCACCTGCGCCTCCTGCACGATGCGGTTCAACTGGTCCCTCCCCCGAAAGCTCTCGGCGTAAATCTTGTAGAGATCTTCAGTGCCCGATGGCCGCGCGGCGAACCATCCGGTCGCGGCGCTGACCTTCACGCCCCCGATTGGTGCGTGGTTGCCGGGAGCTTCGTTGATGACGCTCTGGACCTTCTCCCCGGCGAGGTCTGTGCATTGCACCTGGCCGGGTGAGAGCGCCGCGAGCCGCCGCTTTTGTGCCGGGGTCGCCGGCGCCTCGACCCGATCGTACGCAGGCGCACCGAACTCGCGCGTCAATTCAGTGTAGAGCTCTCCTGCGTCGCGGCCGGCCCTCGCCATGATCTCGGCCGCGAGCAGTGCTAGCGCGATGCCATCCTTGTCCGTCGTCCACGCGGTTCCGTCGCGGCGCAGCAACGTCGCCCCGGCACTCTCTTCCCCGCAGAAGCCGAGGGACCCGTCGCCGAGGCCCGCGACGAACCACTTGAAGCCGACCGGAACCTCGTGGAGCCGCCGGCCAAGCTTCGCGCTCACCCGATCGATCATGCCGCTGCTCACAACTGTCTTCCCGACCCCGGCGTCCGCGCCCCACTGCGGCCGGTGCTGGAAGAGATGGTGGATGGCGACGGCGAGATAGTGATTGGGCGGCAGCAGCCCCGTGCTGCGCGTAACGATCCCATGTCGATCGTGATCCGTATCGCAGGCGAAGGCGATGTCGAAGCGGTCCCTCAGGCCGATCAGCCGCTGCATCGCATAGGACGATGACGGGTCCATCCGGATCCGACCGTCCCAGTCCACCGACATGAACCGGAAGGTCTGATCCACCACGTCGCTCACGACCGTCAGATCGAGATGGTAGTGCTCCGCGATGGGAGCCCAATACGCGACGCCGGCCCCACCGAGCGGGTCCACGCCCAGGCGAAGCCCCGCGCTCTGGATCGCCGTCATATCGATGACGTTCCCCAAATCGCGGACGTACGCGTTGAGATAGTCGTGCCGGTGCGTCGTGGCGGCGCGGAGCGCCTTCTCGTATGGGATGCGTTTCACGCCTTCGAGGCCGCGCTCCATCAACTCGTTCGCCCGGGCTTCAATCCAGCTCGTGACACCGCTATCGGCCGGTCCCCCATTGGGGGGGTTGTACTTGAAGCCGCCGTTGTCCGGCGGATTGTGCGACGGCGTGACGACAATGCCGTCGGCCAGCCCCCCGCCCCCCCCGCCCGTGCGCCCGCGGTTGTAGCTCAGGATGGCGTGCGATACCGCGGGCGTCGGTGTGTATGCGTCCTGCTCGGCGAGCATGATGTCGATGCCGTTGGCCGCGAGCACCTCGACGGCGGTGGTGCACGCCGGCACCGACAGGGCATGCGTGTCGAAGCCGAGAAACAGCGGGCCGTCAATCCCCTGCTGGCGGCGGTAGCGACAGATGGCCTCGCTGATCGCGAGCACGTGCCATTCGTTGAAGGTCTTCTCGAACGACGACCCGCGATGGCCCGAAGTGCCGAAGGCGACGCGCTGGGCGGGCACCGAAGGATCGGGAATCTCGGCGTAGTACGCCGTGACCAGCTTCGCGACGTCGAGCAGCATCGCCTGCGGAGGCGGATGGCCCGCGAGCGGACTGATCTTCATGGCGTTAGGTCAGCGGCCGCCGCTGCGTCCACGCACCAGCGCACGCGGCCATTGGAGGGCGCGATCGCCTGCGCCGGCAACTCCTGCGGACGGCGGGGGCCTTCGATCACTCGGCGGAGAATGCCCGCTTTGGCGTCGCCGGAGACGAGGAACAAGACCTCGGCCGCGGCGTTGATGACCGCCGGTGTCAGCGTGATCCGCCACATCGACGCCGCGACCGCGCGTGCTGCCATCACCCAGCGTGTCCGCTCGTGAACGGCGGCGCTTCCGGGAAAGAGCGATGCGGTATGCCCGTCCTCACCCAGTCCCAGGAGGACGAGGTCGATGCGCGCTCCCGCCGGCGTCCGGAGCAAGGCCCGCAGCATCGCTTCGTAGACTTCCGCAGCGGTAGCAGGATCGTCTTCACCATGGATCCGGTGCACATTCGCCGCCGGGATCGGTACGCGGTCGAGTAGCGTTTCACGCGCCATACGGTAGTTGCTCTCCACGTCGTGCGGCGGTACACACCGTTCGTCCCCCCACAGGACCTGAACTCGCGACCACATCACCTTGGACACGAGAGCCCCCGTGCCGAGCCGGAGGTAGGTGTCACGCGGCGTCGAGCCGCCGGAGAGCGCGACAATGAACTGTCCACGCGAGGCAATCGCGTCCCCCGCGGCCGCGACGAAACGTCCCGCGGCCGCGTCGGCGAGCGCGGCGGCGCTGGGCAGCACCGTGAGATCAGCTGGCATCGACCTGAGCCATCATCGCTTCAAGAATAAACGGCCGCCGCTCGTGAGCGACGGCCGTTGCGTCTTGGGAAGACACTGGCGGAATGTGTTTCCACACCCCGCCCGCTGTCAACGTCATTGCTTCCGATAATAGCGCCAGGCAGCGATGGTTCCGCCCGTGGGCTTCATCCCGAACTGCTGGCTTTGCCCCGGCGGCGTCGTCGCCACATCCACCGTATCGGTCGCCACGACCGCGCCCTTCAGGTCGACGAACTCGAATACCAGCCTGTACGGTGCATTCGGCTTTTCTCGCGTGTTCGTCACGATCCCCTTCACTTCGCGGCCCGTATCCGTCGAGTCGAACTGGCTCACCGCAACATCCCCAACCAAGAGCGAGTCGCCCAGCTTGTAGTAGAACAATGCGGAGTCGATCTTGCCGTTTTGCTGCTGCGCGTACGCCATGATCTTGATGCCGGTGCGGTTCATCGGATCGACCGCGAGCAGGCGGCGGGACATCGTCAGCGCCGTCACGGAGTCGTGCAGCCCCAGCGCCGTGTTGGCGCGGTAAATCAGCGTCTCGCGGTAGTAGGGATTGACCTTGAGGCTCGCATCCAGCGCCTGCGCGGCAAGGGAGAACGCCTCATGCGAGTTCGCGAGGTAGGTCTTGGCGATACCCGACGTCACAGAGTCGCAATGCATGCGAATCCGCACCACGGTCATCGGCGGACGCTTCGCCCGTGACTCGCGGCGGCAGTTACCACCCGCGATCGACGTATCGGGATCTTCAGGGACGCCACTGGAAATCTCGGCGCCGACCTTGTAGAGCTGGTAGTACCCCAACGAGTCGCCCTTACTGATGATCTGCCGATACAGCGTGAACGCGCTGTCGCGGTAGGTGCTGTCCTTGGCGCCTTTCTGCATGTACACGCCGCCCAGCGCCGCCATGATCTCGGCATCCCCGGGGTACAGGGCCAGATACTCGCGATAGGTCTTCTGCGCCTCGGGCAGCTGCTGCATGCTCTGCTGAATGCGGCCGAGGTTGAAGAGCGCGTCCTTACGATCCTGGGCAAATTTGGGATCCGCGGCGGCGACGTCTGCCGCCCTGCGGAAAAACAGCAACGCCGAATCGCCCTTCCCCGTGTTGTAGTACAGCGTGGCGATATACTTGAGGCCTGTCGGCTCGCCGGGCAGCATCCCGCTGGCGCGCCGGAACGATTTGATCGCGGAGTCGAGGTTGTTCGCCTGCCACGCCGCGATCCCGGCGTTGAAGGCCGGCACCCACACGTAGCGGCGCCAGATGTCGATGTCGCCCTTGCAGTCGGGCTTCAGCTGCTCAGCCTTCGTGAACGCCGAATCGATCCCTTGCCCGTCGCCAGTCATGACGTAATAGCGGGCGAGGTAGTACCACGCTGCGGGATTCTTCTCCTGCCCCCCGGTCGTCAGCGCCTGGGTCAACACCCGCTGCGCGTCGCTCAGATCTTTCTTCTTTTGATCCTCGAACTTGCCCATCGTCGCGCTCTTCAAATACCCCATGCCCTGGTTGACGAGGGGGTTGTTCGGTTTCAAGTCGCATTTCGGATCCGCCCAGCGGTTCGGCGCCTGTTGCTGCTGCTGAGCCACCAGCGGGACCGAAACGACGGTGAACAAGATTCCCACAAGAGTACGCAACGTTCGCACGTTCACTCCTTGGATTTCGCGATAAGGGCCTCGGCGTCGCGCTCGACGGCGCGCGCCACTTCCAGCGGCGGGCGTCCCAGCGCCTGCGCCGCGGCCAACACATCATCGTATTCTGGCTTCACTCGGACAGTCTCGCCATCCAGTACCTTCACCCGCACCGCCACGCCATCCAGCCGCACCGTCAGCTGATGTCGCGGCAGCGTGGCCCGCTCCGCGATCCAGCGGCGCACTCCGGCCGTGGTACTGTGGCGGAACAGCTCGGCTGTCACGGCCTCCGCCAGCGCCTCGGGCGCCATGACTTCCACCCGGAACCCCTGCCGGCCTTTCTTCATCTGTACCGGCCAAGTCTGCACGTCGAGCGCGCCGGCCTGGACCAAGGCCTGGCGGAGCGGCTCAACGTACTCGGGACTCATATCGTCCACGTCAGTCGCGAGCACCACCACCCGACCTGCCTCACTCGCCGCCTCGGCGAGGAGAATCCGCAGCGCGTTCGGATAGTGCTTGGGATCGCGCTGGCCGGCGCCCCACCCGCTGCCAACCATCCGCCAGCGATCCGGCGGCGCTCCTGTGGACAGCACCCGGAGCAAGGCCGCGCCGGTCGGCGTCGTCGCCTCGCCTTCCACGGGGCCGGCGCTTGCGATCTCGAGTCCCTCCAGCAGGATCGCGGTGGCGGGCGCGGGGACCGGCAGGCGCCCGTGCGCCGCCTCGACCCAGCCCTGCCCCACCGCGACCGGAAAATGATGGACGGCTTGGGCGCCGAGTCGTTCGAACCCTTCAATGGCGCCCACGATATCCAAGACGGCGTCCACCGCTCCGACTTCATGCAGGTGGACTTTATCGGGAGCGACGCCGTGGACTCGACCCTCAGCCTCGCCCACCAACCGGAACGCGCGGACGGCGCGCTCCTTCACCCAATCGGACACCGGCGCCCGCTCGACCAGTCGCACCAACTCGCCCACATGACGGCCGTGCGGTTGCGGCGGGATGTCGAACTCGACTTGCTTGCACGTGACCCCGGCACGGCGCACGTCACGGACCGTAACACGGACGTCGCCCACGCCCAGCCGTCCCGGCAGCTCCTCGAGCCAGGAAACCGGCAGGCCCAGCGAGAGGAGCGCCCCTAACGTCATATCGCCGCTGATACCGGCGGCGGGATCCAGGATGGCTATGCGCATGGGCCGAAGTGGCGAAATATAAACGGCTTAGGCTCTGTAGAGCCACCCGGCCCCGGTGTTAAACAGGACGATGCGCTGTTCGGGACGGAGGACGCCTCGGTTCTTGAGCGCCACGGCACCTGACAAGGCCGCTCCACCTTCCGGCGATGCGTCGATCCCCTCAGCGAGCTGCAGCTCGTGCGCGGCCGCCCCCAGCGCCTCGTCGCTCACGGCGACGGCGCCCCCCCCGCTCTCGCGCAGCGCCCGCAGCATGAGCCTGTCGCCCAGCGGCGCAGGCACGCGCAAACCAGCCGCCACAGTTGTGGGATCGGGCCACGGCTCGCACCGCTCGGCGCCCGATTCGAAAGCCTGCACGACCGGGGCGCAGCCGCTCGCTTGCACGGTGAACATCCGCGGGAGCGGCCCGCGCAGCCAGCCGCTCTGGCGCAGCTCCTGGAACGCTTTCCACATGCCGATCAAGCCCGTCCCGCCGCCCGTCGGATAGATAATCGCGTCGGGAAGTGTCCATCCCAACTGCTCGGCCAACTCGAGCCCGAGCGTCTTCTTGCCCTCGATGCGATACGGCTCTCGCAGCGTGGAGACGTCGATGGCGCCGGTATTGGTGGCGTGCAACCGAGCCGCAATACCACAGTCGCCGATGTGACCATCGAGCAGCATCAGATCGCCACCAAACGCGCGGATCTGATCCAGGATGGGGCGCGGCGTCGTCGCAGGCGCATACACCCGCGCCGACGCCCCCGCGCGGGTCGCGTACGCGGCGAGTGCGATCCCCGCATTGCCGGCGGTCGGTACGACGAACTCTGTCGCGCCTGCCAGCACCGCGCGCGTGACGGCAGCGGCCAGACCACGGGCCTTGAACGATCCTGTGGGATTCGTGCCTTCGTCCTTCACCCAGAGTTGGTCGAAACCTTGGCGCGCGCCGACTCGCTCGACTTTGAGCAGCGGCGTCCCACCCTCGCCGAGTGTGACGGGGTGCTCGCCTTCCGCGAGTGGCAACCATCCGTCATAGCGCCACATCGTCCAGCGTCGGGCGCGTAACAATGTCTTGGCTTCGGGAGATGGCAAGGCAGCGTATCGGACCAGATAGGGAGACCCGCACACCTCGCACACGCCGGGGAAGCCGTCGGTGTCGCGCGTGCGGACGGGGTCGCACGCCGAACACTCCAATGTCCAGGGTGTCACGCGCGCTGGTGCAACCGATCGAGGATCCGGTCCGCGAGCGTGGTGGAGAATCCCGGCAGCGCCGCGATCTCAGCCGGTGTTGCGGTCCGCACGCCCGCGAGCGAACCGAAACGCTCCAGCAGGACGCGCCGGCGTGCCGGGCCAATGCCCGGGATGCGCAGCAGTTCCGACGTGATGGTGCGCTGCGCCCGCCGCTTGCGGCTGTAGGTGACCGCAAAGCGGTGGGCTTCGTCCCGGGCGCGCTGCAGGAGCTTGAGCGACGGGCTGCGCCGCGACAGTCGCAATGGCTCACCGGAGTCCTGCAGGAAGACCTCTTCTTCCCGTTTCGCAAGACTCACCATGGGGAGACGCTCGAGTCCCTGCGCGCGCGCCGCTTCGACTGCGGCAGCCAATTGGCCCTTTCCTCCATCGATCACGATCAAGTCCGGAATCTGTTTGTTCTCCGCAATGCGGCGTGTCAAGAAGCGGCTCACGACTTCCTTCATCGCCGCGAAGTCGTCGATTCCTTCTACACCCTTGATCCGATATCGCCGGTACTCGGCTTTGCGCGGCCGGCCGCCTTCGAACCAGACCAGCGACCCCACCGTGTCCCTGCCCTGGTTATGCGAGATATCGATGCACACCATCGCGCGGGGCACGACCGGCAGGCCGAGGTCGCGGCCCAGCGCGAATACCGGGTCGGCGGCGCGCTCGTCGATGTCGAACGTCTCGATCTTGAAGCTATCGAGCAGGTGCCGGGCGTTCTGATCGGCGAGCTCGACGAGCTTCGCGGCCGAGCCGCGCTGCGGCACCACGAACTCGATGCCCGGCGCCAGCTCGCGGAGCGCATCCAAGTCGGCCGGTGCAAACGGGAGCACCACGCGCTGGGCCCGCTGATCCAGCGGCAGATAATAGCCCACCAGGAACGTGCGCAGGACGTCGCCTTCGGGGGCATGCTCGACGTGCTCCAAAAAGCGATGCTCGCGCGCGACGAGCCGGCCGTCCCGAATGCGCAGGATGACGCCGACCGCGTCGTCGCCGTCGCGGGCGAGGCTGATCGCGTCGGCGTCGCCGCCCCCGACGACCTCCACCGTTTGCGGCTGCTCGAGCTGATCCAGCCACTTCAGCGCGTCCCGGAGCTGGGCGGCGCGTTCGTAGTCCTGGGCGTTACTGGCCTCGTGCATCCGCTGGCGCAGCCCGGACCGCACGTCGAGTGTCTTTCCCGACAGGAACAGCAACACATCGTCGATCATGCGGCGGTAGTCTTCCCGGCTCTGATAACCGACGCACGGTGCCTTGCAGCGCTCGATATGAAAGTCGAGACAGGGCCGGTCTGGTGCGTCGTCGGGCAGATTCCAAGTACAGGACCGCACCGTAAAGATCCGGCGGATGATTTTCAGCGTCTGCCGCAGGGTCGCGACGTCGGTATACGGGCCGAAGTACCGCGCCCCCGGGATCGTCACCCGCCGAACGACGAGGACGCGCGGGAACGGCTCACCCAATGTCACAGCGATCTGCGGGTAGCTCTTGTCGTCGCGCAGCCGGATGTTGAACTTCGGCTGGTTTTCCTTGATCAGCGTGTTCTCGAGCAGCAGCGCCTGCGCCTCGGTCGGAACGATGATCGTCTCGAGGTCGGCGATTTGCTCCCGCAAGAACTCCCGCTCCGTGCTTCCCTGCTCGTCCGCGAAGTACGCGGGCACGCGCGAGCGGAGGTTCGCCGCCTTCCCGACGTACAGAATCTCCCCGGCGGCGTCTTTCCAGATGTAGACGCCGGGGCGAGCGGGAAGTGCCGCTAGTTGGCGGGCGAGCCGGTCAGAGATTGCCATGCGCGTATCGCGTCGGGGTGGCGGAACGCCAAAGTGAGCGCCCCGTATGCCACCCCAAAGATACCCAGCACAGCAATGGCGCGAGGGATGGGACGCCACCCGGCGGCGACAAGCTGATCCACGCCGCTGCCGAGAACGACGGCGATCAGGGCCGCGACGACGACGAGCCCGACGATCCGCCAGTCGGTGCGCTGCAGGATCGTTCCGATGCGCCGGTCGAGGTCGTACAGGTGCAGAACGGTATTGAGCGTGCCGCCAATCGACGAGCCCAGCGCGATGCCCGCGGGGCCGAGGCGCCGCATGAAGAACCACGACAGGACCCCCGAAATCACGAGCGAGATGATGGCGATTCGCACCGGCGTGCGTGTGTCGCGCATCGCGTAAAACCCGGAGGCAAAGAGTTTCACGGTCGATTGCCCCAACAGCCCGATGCCGTAGGCGGCCAGGACGCCACCCACCAGCATCGTGTCGTCTGCGTCGAAGCGGCCCGTCTGGAACAGCGCGCCGACGATCTGCGGGCCGAACGCGGCAAGCGCAAAAGCAGATGGCAGGACGAAGTACGCGATACGGCGAAATCCGGTCGCGATCCGCGCGCGGAGCTGTTCGTTCGCGGTCTCGGAGATCGCGTCGCGGGCGAGATCGGGGAGCGCCACCGCAGTCACGGCCACACCGAACAGACTGATCGGCAAGACCTGGACGAGCTGGGCATAGCCGAGGCTGGCGAGCCCGCCTACGCCGGTGTACGAGCCGAGGAATGTGTCGACGAGGCCGGAAAGCTGGGCGACGCCGGCGCCAACGACCAGCGGCAGCCAGGCGACGATCACCTGACGCACGCCCTCGGGGGCGAGGCTCACGCGGAGCGGAATGCCTCCCAACAGACGCCAACACGTCGGCAGCTGAATGGCGATCTGCAGCAGGCTGCCCGCGACCGTTCCCCATGCGAGCGCGAGCGACAGACCGTACAGCCCCTCCCCCTTCAACCACGCGGCCGCCCCAACCATCGCCGCGATCCCGGCGATGTTCCACAGCGCGGGCGCCGCATACGGGAGAAAAAAGCGGCGGTGCGTGTTCAGAATCCCGAGGCACCATGCCGAGACGACCATCAGGCCGGTCATCGGGAAGAGGATGCGGACGAGGACGGTCGTGAGCTCGCGGCGCGGTCCGTCGAACCCCTGTGCGACGGCGGCGGTGATTGCGGGCGCAAAGGCGATGCCGATCACCGCCAGGATCCCGCTCGCGAGCAGCAGCAGGCCGAGGACCGCGCCGGCTAGAGCCCGCGCGGCCGGTTTGTCCTTTTGATCTAATGATGCATAGACTGGAATAAACGAAGCAGACAGCGTTCCTTCGCCGAGCAGATTGCGGAGCGCGTTCGGGATGCGCAGCGCCGCGCGGAACGCGTCGGCGGCGGCGCCATTGCCGAAGTAGTGCGCGAATACTCGTTCGCGCACGTAGCCGAGGACGCGAGTGACGAGGATGCCGGCCGCCACCCGTGCTGCGTGACGACCCCCCCCGGTGCTGCCTTTCAAGACGTGGGTTTCTTGCGGCGAGGATCTTCCAGCAGGCGTTGCATGAACTGCAGCTCTTCCCGCATCCCGGCGACCGAGCGGTTGAGATCCTCGATCTCCGTCTCCATCAGCTCGACCCGGCGCTGCATGTCACGCACCTCAGGCGTCGCGCCTGCCCCGCCATCGACGCGTCCTTCCATGCGGCGCGCGACGGACTTGCCGAGCGGCGAGTCCACGAGAATCGCGACGACCGGAATCATCAGCGCCACGATCAGAATTACGGCGAGCACCCACATGGATCGGATTTTAGAGACCCTGCGCCCAGCGCGCCACCTCTGCGTCGATTTGGTCCAGCAGCGAGCCGCTATAGCGCGCCAGGAACGACGCGACAGTGAACACGCGCTCCTGTGGCTTGCCGTCCGGCATCAGCGCCGCCCGCGCGCGCGTGAGCTGGCTCACCAACGTGCCCTGCGTGCGCTTCAGGCTGGCGATGAGCTTTTTCTCGATCTCATTGGTGCCGGCCAGCGCCGCGTTGCGCGCCGACTGGACGGTGCGCTCCAGCGTGGGATCGAGCTGCTGGACCTCGCCGCTGATTCTCGCGAAGCGCGCTTCCACGTCGGCGCGCAGCGCCTTGAGCGATTCGGCGAGGGCGGGCGGCAGCTCACCTTTCGCAATCTGGGTCTCGAGTGCGCCGGGCGGGCCCGCGAAGTGGACAGGTGTGAGCCCGTGCTTGGTCAGCACCTTCTCGACGCGCGCCTCGATGATGACGCCCGACCAGCGCGGCACGTGAGCCTGCGGCGCGACGCCCAGACTCGCAAACAGCGGTGCCGCCTCGGGGAGATACTCCATCTCTCCCGGACCGCCGACGTACGCGAGTGTGGGGAATAGCGCCGCTTCGATCACCGGCCGCAACAGCACGTTGGGTGAGAGCCGTTCGGGCGTCTCGGCAGCGATTTTTTCCAATCCGTATCGATTGAATCCCTCGCTGCTGCGGCGCGTCACGTAGAGGGGCCCGCCGTTCCGATCCCGACCACCGTCCTTAACCAGCCGGTCGCGCCCGAGCTCCCCTTCGACCATCACGGGCGTCAATCCATCCGGCAGCGTCACGTCCAGCGCTTTCAGAATCCACGGGGCGGCCGCCCGCTTGGCACTGCGGTCGTACGCGCGAAAGACGGCGAGACCGCGCCCCCCGAGCAGCTGGTTCAGCGCGTCGGCCCCGGCGTCCGCCAGGTTCGCCTCGGGGCGATAGTGGGTCTCGAGCCACTGCTTCACCTCGGGCTTGCACTCGGAATCGGGGAGCGCGGCATCGAGCGCCGCGAGCGCGGTGCGGATCTCGGGACCGAGCAGCTCGCGAAACAGCGGCAGTTGGGGCGCTTCGTGTGGCCGCTCGCGCAGCACGATCTTGACCAGCTCGCCGTCGCGACCCAGCACCGCGGCGTGGTTCGCCTCGGCGAAGTCGTGATCGTCGCCGGCGACCCAAAAGACCGGCACGACCGGCACACCGCGTTCCCGCTCGATCCGCTGCGCAAGCGCGACGGCCGACAAGGCCTTGTAGATCGTGTAGAGGGGTCCGGTAAACAGCCCGGGCTGCTGGCCGGTCGTGATCGCCAGCACGTCCCCAGCGGCGAGCCGATCGCGGCCTGGCCCTGGTAGGACGGAGGCGAGCACGTCCGGATGCACGCGGCGCGGCATGCCGGCGGGGAGTTTGCCCGCCTGCATCGGAAGGGGCGTCGAGAGGATGCGCGAAATCATGCGCGCGCGGCCGGCGTGGCCACCAGGATCACGCGGGGTGCGTCATGCCCGGCGGCAGCGCCGTCGTAGTCTCCGAACCGCGCCACGACGCGGAGGCCGGCGTCGCTGAGCAATGCGGCCAGCTCGTCGGCGCCATACAGGCGCACGCGTTCCTCAAACCGGCGACCCTCATCCCGCAACTCGATCTCCTTGATAACGAAGCGATCGGTGCCGTCGATGCGGCGTCGCACCACCACATCGCGGCCCTTGGCCTGCTCGATCACCTTGAGCGTGCGCCGGACGTGCTCTGCGTTGAGATAATCGAGCACGAAATGACCGCCCGGCGCGAGCGCTGTAGCCACCTGACTGACGACCCGGCGGTTCTCCTCTTCGTGCAGAAAGTAACCGAATGATGTGAACAGATTGACTGCCAACGTGAAACTGCCGGCGCGAAACGGCAGCGCCCGCATGTCCCCCCGCACCAGTGCCCCCCTCCCGGCACTTCGCTCGCGCGCACGCCGCAGCATGGCCCGCGACAGATCGAAGCCCACCACCCGGCTGCTCCAGCGCGCGAGCTCCGCGGCGTGGCGTCCGGGTCCGCACGCGAGATCGAGAATGCGATCGCGCGGCCCCCACGGGACGACACGCCGGATCAGCGCGACGGCGCGGCGCGCGTCCTCATCGTCGCGATGGGGATAGAGGGCATGATATTCCTCGCCGAACCATTGCTCGAACCACTCGGTCATTCGACGAAGACGTCCGCTGTGAACGTGAAGACGCGGGTGGCCGGTTCCCGCCAGCTGCCCGGTGCCAGTCCCGCCTTGTGACACACGGCGTTGAGGAACGCCTCGGGCCCGAATCCATGCTCGACCGCCACCTGCGGCAACAGCACTGCCTGCGCGCGCCCGCGGCGCACCAGCAGGCCGTCGCGCCCGATCACCAGGCGCGGGAGGAGCGCTGTCTCAACCAGCACCGGCTCATTCAGGACGGAGATCTCGATCCGGAGCGCGGGCAGCTCGTCGAGCTGCACCGCTGGGAAGCGGGGATCGGAACGGGCCGCGGACACGGCGATGTGCCGGATAACTTCGCCGAGCGGCCGATCGCCGGATACGTGGCCGATGCAGCCCCGCAAATCGTGTCCATCCTGTTCCTCGAGCGTCACGAAGGCGCCGCGGCGCAGCCGGGCACCCGGCACATCAGGCAGCTGCGGCGGCGGGCAACCCGCCAGCGCGGCTTCGATGGCGCCACGCGCCAACCCGAGCAGTGCCGTGCGGTCGGCCGGGGTGAGGCCAGTCTCAGGATCCGCGATGGTATGGCTCTCCCCGCCGGATCGTGTGTGCGCGGTACAACTGCTCGTACACGACGACCCGCGCCACCTCGTGGGGGAGCGTGAGCCGCGACAGACTCCACAGCCGCTCGGCCTTGCGGAGCACTTCGTCGGGCAGCGTGTCGGCACCGCCGATCGCGAACGTGATGTCCCGTCCTTCCATCTCCCACCGGCCCGTCCACTCGGCGAGCTGCCCCGACGTCCATTCCTCCCCGCGCCGCGTCAACGCGACGAGGCGCGTGCCTTCGGGCACCGCCCCGAGGACCCGCGCCTCTTCCTTCACTTCCCGCTCTTCCACCGTGGTGTAGTGTCGCAGCCGGTCGATGTATTCGTCACACGCGGCACGGAGCGCCGGGTTCTTCATGCGCCCCACGGCGACCAGGCGATAGCGCATCAGGCATACATGCCGCGCAACCGGTGCATCGCCGCCACGCGGTCCACCGCGACGATGTACGAGGCGACACGGTTCGCCACTTTGTGCTTCGCCGCCATCGCCATCACCTCGCTGAACGAGCGCACCAGGATGGCCTCGAGCCGCCGATTGACGGTCTCCTCGTCCCAGAAGTAGCCGCCGCGGTCCTGCACCCACTCGAAGTAGCTCACCGTCACCCCACCGGCATTCGCGAGGATGTCGGGAATCACGAACACGCCTTTGTCCTCGAGAATCTTGTCGGCGGCGGCGCTGGTCGGTCCGTTCGCGCCTTCGCAGATGATCTTGGCTTTGATGTGGGGAGCGTTCTTGCGAGTGATGACATTTTCGGTCGCCGCGGGGATCAACACGTCGCAGTCGACGGTCAAGACCTGCTCGTGCGTGATCGTTTCGGCCTTCGTGTAGCCCGCGAGCTGGCGGTGCTCCTTCGCCCACTTGATCAGGTCCTGAACGTCCAAGCCCTTGGGATTGTGGAGCGCGGTGGATTTGTCCGAGACCGCGACGATGACGGCCCCCTCCCTGGCCATCAGATCGGCGGCCACGGAGCCCACGTTGCCGAACCCCTGCACCGCGACGCGCGTACCCTTGAGGCTCATCCCCAATTTTGCCAGCGCTTCGCGCGTCACGATCATGCAGCCGCGCCCCGTCGCCTCGCGCCGACCCAGTGATCCACCCATCTCGACCGGCTTCCCCGTGACCACCGCGGTGACGGTATGGCGCTTGTGCATGGAGTAGGTGTCCATGATCCACGCCATCACGCGCTCGTTCGTGTTCACGTCGGGCGCGGGGACGTCGGAATCGGGACCCAGGATCTCGATGATGCTGGAGGTATAGCGGCGCGTCACTTTTTCCAGCTCGGCCATCGACATCGTCGTCGGATCGCACACGACGCCGCCCTTCGAGCCGCCGAACGGGATGTTCACCAGCGCACACTTCCACGTCATCCAGGCGGCCAGCGCTTTCACCTCTTCGAGCGTCACGTTGAGGTCGAAGCGGATGCCGCCTTTCGCCGGTCCGCGCGACGTGTTGTACAGCACGCGGTAACCGGTGTAGACCTCGACTTCGCCCGAGTCGCGCAGAATCGGGACGGAGACGATGATCTGTTTTTCGGGATTGCGGAGCACCTTGTAGAGACCACGGTCCAGGTTCAGCAGCTTGGCGGCGTGGTCGAACCGCTCCATCATCGCCTCGAAGGGATTCTCCTCGGCGAGGAATGTCTGCTTGTCGGGACGAATAATCGCTGGTTCGCTCATACGACCCTTTTCAGTATTCCTTCCAGGACGCGAACGACCGCGTCACCGTTGAATTCCCAGCGCAAGGCGAGCTGCGCGACGAGCGGTTCCGGCGCATCCGCCGGCCACCGGCTCCGCAGCTTCACCGCGTCCTTCTCGGTGACTACAACATAATCGGCGTCTTGCGCGGCCCGCGCGAGCCGGGCGACGTCGCCGGGTGGATAGGCGTGATGGTCTTGATACGCCGTGAGTTGCACGCTGGCGCCAAAGGCGCGGACCTGCGCGGCGAAGCTGACGGGATCGGCGATCCCCGCGGCGACGATCACGCGTTTCTTCGCCAGCGCGGCCAGCTCGACGCGCCGGCCCGATTTGAGGCCCGCCAGTCCGTCGAGCGCGAGATGCACGCCGGCCACGACGGCCCGTGGCCACCGCGCCGCCAGGCGTCCTGCGAGCGTGCGGGACTCGGCGACCGCCGCGCGGCGCCGCGTCACGACGATCACGTCCGCGCGGCCGAGCGCGCTCCAGTCCTCGCGCCAGGGACCCGCCGGCAGCGGCCAGGCCACGTGGCGGGGGGGCGAGCTCTCGGTGCTGACGACGGCGATGTTGACGTCCCGGGCGACATTGAGGCGCTGATACGCGTCGTCGAGCACCAGCACCCGGGCGCCCTGCGCGCGCGCCTTCGCGGCACCGGCCAGGCGGTCGGGATTGGGCACGACGACAGCACCCGGAACCAACCGCTGATGCACGGCCTGTTCATCGCCCCGATAGCCCCGCAGCAGGACGCCCGGTTTGACACCGCGGCTCGCGAAGAACGCCGCGATCCACGCTGCCAGCGGCGTCTTCCCCGCTCCGCCGACCGCGAGGTTGCCGACGGCGATGGCCGGCACCGGCAATGGACGTTGCCGCAGCCAGCCTCGGGAGTACGCGCCCGCTCGGGCGCTCATGATCGTGCGATACAGGAACGCGACGGGCAACAGCACACCGCGCGCCGCGCGCGCGGGCGCGGCGCCGCTCCACCACAGCCACTGGGCGATGCGCTGGGCGCTCACGACGTTCCGTTGACTTCGTGGAGGCTGCGCGTCACGGCGTCAATTCCTGCGCGCAGGCCTTCTTTCTTCGGACCGATCTGGATCGGCGCGCCATAGCGCACATCGATCGCGGCGAACGGTTTGGGAATGCACATACGATCCCAGGATTGCGTATACCACGCTGATGAGGCTCGAGCCCCAGCCGCCACGATCGGCACGCCGGCATGTTGCGCGGCGGCGACGGCCCCCGGTTGTACCCGCTCGCGCGGGCCCCGCGGGCCGTCCGGCGCTATCGCGACGATCGCGCCCGCTTGCAGGGCGCGGACGATACCCAGCAGTCCGACCTCACCGCCGCGCTGCGTGGAGCCACGCACCGACTTGTAGCCCCATCCGTCCGCGAGATCGGCCAGGTACTCGCCGTCGCGGTGCCGGCTGATGAGCAACACCAGCCCTTCGCCCTTGTGCAGCGCGAGCAACGGGAGGAGCCGCGAATGCCAGAGCACGAAGATGAATGGCGGCTTCCAGGGCTGCCCGCCGCTCTCGCGAAAGCGCCACGTCGCCGCGAGCGTCTTGATCGCGGGCGGCCCCACCGCCTTCGCGATCGGCTCCGCCCACCCCAGCTTCATCGAATCAGGCCCGCCGCCAGCTCGGCGACGCGATCGGCCGCGCCCGGCGCGCCCAGGCGATCGCGCACGAGCTGCAACCCTTCGCGCTGGCGCCGGGTCACGGGGTTCGCCGCGTCGAGCAACGGGAGTACGCCGTCGGCTAACGTCTCCGCCTTGGCCCGGCCCTGGAGAAATTCGGGCGCCACTTCGTAGCCCGCCACGAGGTTGACGAGACCGACCCACGGGACCTGGACCAGACGGAACGCGATGAACGACGAGATCGGGTGCACGCGGTACGTGATCACCATCGGGAGGTCGGCGATTGCCGCCTCCAGCGTCGTTGTCCCGGACTTGCAGATCCCGGCGTCCGCCGCCGCGAACACCAGCAGTGGATCGCCGAGGTGTACCTTGATGTTGCCTGGGTCGGGATACTCCGCGCCTGCGGTACCGGCGACGATGATTTGCAGGTCGCGCCGCACCGCAGCGACGCGCGCCGCGGCCGTGCGGAACATTGTCCAGTGCCGCTTCACCTCCTGCTCCCGGCTCCCCGGAAACAGGCCGAGCGTCTGCCGGCCGGGATCGAGCCCGAGCATCCGCCGCGCTTCCGCCCGCGGTGGCGGCGGCGGCCGGTCCTTCAGGGGATGCCCGACGAACGTGGCGGCGACGCCGCGCTCGCGGAAGAATTTTTCCTCGAACGGCAGGATGACGGCCAGCTGATTCACCGGCGCGAGTTTGCGCACGCGCTTGGGCCCCCATGCCCACATTTGCGGCGCGATGTAGTACAGCACGGGAATGCCGGCGGCGGCAGCGGCCGCTGCTGCACGGAGGTGATAGCCCGGGTAGTCAACGAGGATCACCAGATCGTAGCGCTGTGCCGCGAAGGACTGCTTGATCCGATTCAGCAGGCGGTAGTGCGCAGGGATCTTCGCGAGAGCCTCGACGAACCCGACCACGGAGTACGATTCCATGCGGTCCAACACGCGGACACCCGCGCGCTCGAGCAACGGCCCGCCGAGGGCCTCCAGCTCGACTCCGGGAAGCCGGCGGCGCAATGCGGTCGCGACCGGGGCGGCATGCGCGTCCGCAGAAGGCTCCCCTGCCGAGATGTAGATCCGGGGGGGGGTCACGGCCGCGCCGCGGCGAGCGGCGAGGCATTTATGGCGTCGGCGACGCGATAGGCGAGGGTCAGGGCGTGCAGCCCGGCGGCCCCGGTGACCACGACGTCCCCGTCACCGCGCACCGCGCGCAGGAAGCTCTCGAGCTCGAGTTTGAGCGGCTCCGCTTCGGGCGCATCGAGCTTCACGTGCTCCACGATCTGTTCGATCTTATTCGCGCCGAAATCCTGCCAACCCGATTTCAGCTTGTAGAAATGGCCGTTGCCCTGCGCGAGATCGAGCGAGAAGTATCCTGTCTGCTGGAAGATGCGCAGCTTGCGGGTGCGCTCCCGCGACACCCGGCTGGCGGTGATGACCGCGACGGCGCCGTTGGCGAACTCGACACGCGCGTTCGCGATGTCCACGTGCGGCGTGAGGATCGGCACGCCCGTCGCCCGCACCTCGCCGACCTCCGACCGCACGAGCTCCAGAATGAGATCGAGATCGTGAATCATGAGGTCGAGGATGACCGCGACGTCGGTGCCGCGCGGTTGGAACGGCGCCAGGCGCTCGGTCTGCAGGAAACGCGGCTCCTCCAGATATGGTGTCGCGGCGCGCACCGCTCGATTGAATCGCTCGACGTGGCCTACCTGGAGGCACAGGCCGCGCTCCCGGGCTATCTGCACGAGCTGCTCGGCACCAGGCAGCGTGTCGGCCAGCGGCTTCTCGATCAGCGCGTGGAGATCGTGCTCGAGCACCGCCAACCCAACCTCCACGTGCGCAGGGGTCGGGACGACCACGGTGACCGCCTCGACGCGGTCCAGCAGCGCCGCGAGTGAGGGAAAGGCCGTGGTCTCGAGCTCTTTGGAGACCTGCGCCGAGCGCGGGGCATTGTGGTCGTAGAAGCCTACGAGATCTGCGCCGTCGATCTTCTTGAGGAGTCGGATGTGGTGGAACCCGAGCGCGCCGGCCCCGACCACACCCACGCGGACCGGCCGGAGCGCCGCACGTGTCACACCATCACCCCGCGTTGCGACGCCTCGATGAAGCGCAAGAACGTCTCCACCTCCGGCACCTGGGGCAGCTCCGTGCGTGCCCGCGCGACGCCCTGGCTCACCGTGAGATCGGAGTTGAACACCAGGCGGTAGGCGCGCTTCAGCGCGAGCTTCGTATCGGGGGCGAATCCCGCGCGTTGCAGCCCCACGGAATTGAGCCCATAGAGATGCACGGGATTGCCCGCCGCCTTCGTGTAGGGCGGTACGTCCTGATTCACGCGCGAGCCGCCACCCACAAACGAATACGTGCCGATCCGGACGAACTGATGGATCGGCACGAGGCCGCTGATGATGGCGCGGTCGTCTACGGTGACGTGCCCCGCCATCTGTACGGCGTTGGCGATGATCACGTCGTTGCCGATGACGCAGTCATGCGCGACGTGCACGTAGGTCATGAGGAAGCAGCGCGCCCCCACGGTCGTCCTGCCGGTCGCGGTGCTGCCGCGGTTGATGGTGCAGTATTCCCGGATGATCGTGCCGCCGCCGATCTCGACCCATGTTTCCTCACCCTTGTATTTCAGGTCCTGCGGATCGTTGCCGATGATCGTGCCGTAGCCGATCTTCACGCCCTCCGCGACGCGCGTGTTGCGCTCGAGGACGGCGTGGGCGGCGATGCTGCAGCGCTCGGCCACGGTGACGCGCGGGCCAATCACGCAGTACGGCCCGACCGAGACGTCGGCGCCGAGCTCGGCGGTCGGATCGATGAGCGCCGTTCGGTGGATCACTTATCGACCACCATCGCCATCATCTCGGCCTCGGCCACCACCTGTCCGTCCACGTACCCCGCTCCCTTCATCCGGCACGTCTTGCCGCGGAACTGCAGCATCTCGAGCTCGAAGCGGATCTGGTCGCCCGGCACGACGGGCCGCCGGAACTTCACGTGATCGAGCGACATGAAGTAGACGACTTTGTTCGCCGTGTCCTGGCCCTCGAAGTGACTCATTAACAGCATGCCGCCGACCTGCGCCATCGCTTCGATAATGAGCACGCCCGGCATGATGGGATGACCCGGGAAATGTCCTTGAAAGAACGGCTCGTTGATGGTCACGTTTTTGATGCCCACGATCCGCTTGAGCCCTTCGACCTCGATGATCCGATCGACCAGCAGGAACGGATAGCGGTGCGGCAGGTAGTCCATGATCTTCGCGATATCCATCGCCGGCATTCCGGTGCGCCTCCCTGCGCGAGCGAGCGCCCGCGCCAGTGCGATGTTCCCGCCGTGGCTGGGCCGCGTCGCCACCACATGAGCCTGAATCCGGGCGCCGGTCAGCGCCAGGTCCCCCACGATGTCCGCCGCCTTGTGCCGCACGAACTCATCCGGCCAGCGCAACTTCCCGCCGTTCACCACGCCGCGCTCATCGAGCACGATCGCGTTCGCTTCCGACGCGCCCTTGATCAGCCCGCGTGCCTGCAGCTCCGCCACCTCGTGCGTGAAGCCGAACGTGCGCGCCGGCGCGAGCTCCGCGGCAAAGTTTGCCGGCGTGACTTCGTAGGCGCCGGCTTGCCGCCCGATCAACGGATGCTGCCATTCGATCGACACCGTCAGCCGGAGCGTCTTGGCCGGCGCGACCACGTACGTCGCATCCTTGTCGGTGACCGTGAAGGGCGCCGTGACGGTGAGCACCGCCGGCTCGCCGCCGACGGACGCCGGCTCGGCCTTGGCCAGCGCATCGAAATACGGCTGCACGCTGCCGTCGAGAATCGGCGGCTCGGGACCCGTGAGCTCGATCGTGAGGTCGTCGATCACGTGCGCCGCGACCGCCGCGAGCAGGTGCTCGACGGTATGGATCGTGGCCGCGCCATGGCCGATCGCCGTGCGGCGCTCCACCGCCTCGACCTCCGTCAGCCGGGCGGGAACCTCGGGCTTCCCTGCCAGGTCAGTGCGGCGGAACACGATGCCCTGCCCCGCGGGCGCCGGCAGGAATGTCGCCTCCGTGGTGACGCCGGTGTGAAGCCCGGTACCACGCAGCGCCGCGCTGCGCGTGACGGAACGTCTAGTGATCTGGGCTATGGGACGCCGGCTTTACGAGCGCTTCGAGCTCGTCCACGATCCGGGAGAGGCGGTACATCGCCGCCTGCGCGCGCAAGAACTCACGATGCGGCCGCGCCGGATATCCGAACATCGTCGCGCCGGCGGGCACGTTGCCGATGTAGCCGGACTGTACGAGCAGCCGCGCGCCGCGTCCAATCGTGAGATGATCCGAGATGCCAACCTGGCCGGCGATGATCACATCGTCCTCCACCTGCACGCTGCCCGCGATGCCAGCCTGCGCCATGATGAGACAGCGGGCGCCGATCCGTACGTTGTGCGCGATATGGACCAGGTTGTCGATCTTCGTGCCCGATCCGATCACGGTGTCGTCTACACTGCCGCGGTCGACACACGTGTTCGCGCCGATTTCGATGTCGTCCCCGATCAGGCAGCGGCCGACGTGCGGAATCTTGCGGTGCGCTTCGCCGCCCTTCCCGGGGACGTATCCGAATCCATCGCTCCCCAGCACCGCGCCCGCGTGCACGATCACGCGCTTGCCCAGCGCCGTGCCCGCGTACAGCGTGACGCCGGGATACAGCTGTGTGTCGTCACCGACCGCCACGCCGTCGCCGAGGACGCAGCCCGCGCCGATCCGCACGTTGCGCCCGAGCTGCACGTCGCTGCCGAGACTGGCGTGCGAGCCGATGGCTACCGGCTCCTGCCACGTCGTCCCCCGGCCGATCACGGCCGTCGGATGGACACCGGCTTCCCAGACGGCCTGCGGATACAGGACGGGAAGCACGACCAGCAACGCCGCGTACGGTTCGGGAACGACGATGCGCGTTTCGGGCCCGCCGGCCGTGGCTTCGAGCTCCGGCGCAACGAGCACGACGGACGCGCTGGTGCGCTCAAAGTAGGGGGCGTACCGGGGGGAGGCAAGAAAAGAGAGGTCGCCGGGACCCGCGCGCTCGAGCGGCGCGACCCCGGCGACCGTTACCGTGCCCGGCCCCACCAGCCGTCCGCCGGTGAGCGCCGCGATTTCACTCGCGGAGAGTGGCCGCGTTCCCGCCGCATTCATCGGGGGCGGAGCGCGAGCCGCCCGGTTACTGCGCCTGAGCGAGGCGCTGCAGCACCCGGGGCGTGATGTTCAGCGCCGGGTCCGCCGCGGCGACGAATCCCCCGGCGGCGTCGGCATCGAAGATCACGGAGTAGTTCATTTCCGCGCGGATGCCCTGGATCACGGAAGTGATGCGCGCGCGGAGCGGTCCCAAGAGCTCCTGTTCCCGTTGCCGCAGGCGGTCCTGCAGCTCCTGGGAGCGCTGCTCGATCCGCGTCTGCATCGCCTGCAGCTCCTTCACCTTCGCCGCCCGCGCGGCGGGCGACAGCACGAGCGACTGCTGGTCAAAGACCTGCTGCGCCGAATCCAGCTGCGCCTGCAGCTTCTGATATTCAGTCTGCGACGCTTGCAGCTCTTTCCGGTACGTCGATTCGGCCGCCGCGTAGCCGGGCGTCCTCTGCAAGATTTCCTGCGAGCTGATGAACGCGATTTTCACCGGCGCCGGTGCGGACTGCGTACCCTGGCTCAGCAGGGCGGTCGGGGCCGCGGCAAGCGCGGCGACGGCGGCGAGCGACACGAGGACGAGACGCTGCATAACGCTGGAACTCCCGATGTAGGGTGTGGGCCCGAGCTTAAAAGAAATTGCCGAGCTTGAAGTGCAGCTTCCAGCCGGGTTTGGGCCGTCCGAACGCGTCCAACCGGTCGAAGCCGTATGCGTAGTCGATGCCGAGTGGCCCGAGCGGCGAGATGACGGCGGCGCCGAATCCGGCGCCGCGGAACAACCGCGTAGGATCGTACAGCGCCGGGCGCGCCCAGACGTTCCCGGCATCGAAGAACGTCGAGAGATACAGCATCTGGGACACGCGCATGCCCAGCTCGCCGGTCATCGAGAAGAACGCCTTGCCGAACGCGTTCGGGTTGATTTGCGTGCTGGCGTTGGGATCGTACCCGAACGGCGTGATCGAGCCTTCGTCATAGCCGCGGAGCGGGATGAAGAACTGGGTACCGCCCAGGGTGAACAGCTGCTCGAAGAACGGCGAATTGCCGAAAACGAACCCGGACCGCGTCGAGAACCCGAGCACGAACTTCACGGGAGACGACACCGGATTGCCGAGCGCGCCGATCGGCGCGTAGAAGTGCCCCTCGAGATCGGCGCGCTGGAAGTTCCCCGATCCGCCCAGCAGCCCGCCGCTCTGTGACAGCCCCAGCTGGATCATCGTGCCGGCGGTGGGGAACGGCAGGTCGATCCGTGTATCGCGCATCAACGACGCGCCCACCGTCGACCGGGCGCAGTTGTTGCACCGGAACAGCGCGGGGGCCGTCGGATCGGAGCCCGTGAAGCTCTGCTGGTCGATGCCGTAGGACAGGAACAGCCGCGTGTAGTTGTCGCCGAACACCGGGAAGCCGAGCTGCAGGCTCGCGCCACGGCGCCGCAAACGGCCGAAGTTGCCGACGATGTAGCGCACACGCTGGTTGTGCACGCCGATCGTGGCCGAGATCCGCGACTCACGCACGGCCGGATCGGTGAACGACACGTCGAAATCGTTGATATTCTTGCCGAACTGCCACTGGAACCGGCCGCGCTTGCCCTGGCCGAACAGATTCGGCTCGTCCAGGCCGAGGAAGCCGCCGACGCCCGTGCCCTGCCCGACCGACGCGCCGAAGTTGATGTTGCCGGTGCGCTTCTCCGAAACCCGGAACACGACATCGATATCACCCTGCTCGTTCGCCGGCTTCGTGTCGGGGAACGGCATCGGCTGATTGAAGAAACCGAGGTTCGAGACCCGCTGGTACGAGGCGATCAGCGCGTCCTGGCGGAAGACGTCGCCGGGCACCATCACGATCGCCTCCCGGATCACGCGGTCGTGCGTGACGTCGTTGCCGCGGATCTCCACGTGGCTCACGATCGCCGGCTGGCCTTCGGTGATCACCCAGCGGAGGTCCACGACCGGCTTGCCATCGGGCCCGAGGCGCCGCAGCACGTCGGGCCGGACGTTCACGTAGATGTAGCCGTTGTTGTAGTACAGCGTCTGCAGCTTGCGGGTGGCGTCCTGCCAGGCCTGGTCGTCGAAGTAGACGATGCGGTGTTTGCCGCCGAGTCCCAGCAGGCCCGTGCGCTGCTCCCCCGTGAACGGATAGAACGTCTGCAGCTCGTCGGTCGAGAAGCGCCGGTTGCCGACGATCTCGAAGGTGCCGATCCGGTAGGGCTCGCCCTCGCTGACCTTCACCACGAGCGTCGCCTTGCCCGTGGGCTCGTGCATGACGAGCGTGTCGTCGAGCACCTGGAAGTCTACGTACCCCTGCTTGCCGTAGAACGACGGCAGCTTCTGATGCAGATCGTCGCCGAGCTTGTCGTCGTTGTACTCGCCCGAGTGGAACCACCAGAACCCTTCGGGGCGGGTGCTCATCTGCACGGCGAGCTGCGCGTCGGTGAAATGCGTGTTGCCCTGGAAATCCACCCGGGCGATGGCGACGCGGTTGCCCTCGGCGACGTCGAAGATCACGCGGACGGCCGACGAATCCCGCTCGTACACGTACAGCGGCTTCGTCTGCGCGAGGTAGTAGCCCCGCGCGTGATACAGCGAATCGATGCGGGCGCGGCCGCGCTCTACGCCGGCCGGATCGAGCGGCCGACCTTCCGCGAGCGCGACCTTGTCGCGCACGCTGTGCTCGGACAGGCGCTGGACGCCGCGGACCGCCCACCGCGCGAGGATGGGCCGCTCGTGCACGTGAATCACGAGCACGTTTTTGCCGCCCCCTTGCGCCTGCGTCATCCGGATGTCGTCGAACTGGCCACTCGTATAGAGCGCCTGGATGGCGCGCTGGACATCGCGATAGTTGATCGGGTGGCCGGGCTGGAGGCCGCTGATTTGAATGATGCTGGTGGCGTTATTGCGTCGCTGCCCGACCACCGCAATCGAGTCGGGGACGGGCGTTTGCGAAGCCCCCGCGGCTCCGGCCTGTGCGGCGCACAGGCCCGGGGCGGCGGCGGCGAGACTCAATAAGAATGGAAGAGTGAGCCGGCGGATCACGCCTTCGAGCCGGAGAGTGCCCTGAACGCCAGGCGCTCCTTGTCGGGGGCGACGTCCACCTCGATCTCGTCACCCTTTGCGAAATCTCCGACGAGGATCTTCTCCGACAGCGGGTCCTCGACGTATTTCTGAATCGCGCGCTTGAGCGGCCGCGCACCGAAGTGTTCATCGTAGCCGTGATCGACCAGGAACTCCGTCGCGCCCGGCGTCAACCGCAGCGTCAGCTCTTCCTCGCCCAGGCGCTTCTGCACGTCGCGCGCCAGAATCGCCACGATCAGCGCAATGTGTTCCCGGGTGAGCGCGTGGAAGACGATCACGTCGTCGAGGCGGTTCAGGAATTCCGGATTGAAGACCTTGTTGATCTCCTCTTTCACCTTCTCCGACATCCGGTCGAACTCACTGCGTGCATCGGGCTGCCCGAAGCCGAGGCTCTTGCCCTTGGCCACGTCGCGCGCGCCGACGTTCGACGTCATGATCACGACCGTGTTCTTGAAGTCGATCACCCGGCCGTAGTTGTCCGTCAGGTGCCCTTCGTCGAGCACCTGCAAAAGGATGTTGAACACGTCGGGGTGCGCCTTCTCGATCTCGTCGAGCAGCACCACGGAATAGGGTTTGCGGCGGACCGCCTTGGTGAGCGTGCCGGAGTCTTCGTACCCGACATACCCCGGAGGCGCGCCGATCAGCCGGCTCACGGAGAACTTCTCCATGTACTCCGACATATCGACGCGAATCAGCGCCTGGGCATCCGCGAACAGGAAGCGCGCGAGCGCGCGCGCCAGTTCGGTCTTCCCCACGCCCGTGGGACCGCTGAAGATGAAGGAGCCGATCGGCCGGTTGGGATCCTTGAGACCCGCCCGGCTGCGCCGAATCGCCCGCGAGATCACCTGAATCGCTTCGTTCTGCCCCACCACGCTGGTGTGCAGCTCGTCTTCCATCCGCAGCAGGCGCGCCGTCTCCGCTTCCTGGAGCCGAGTCACGGGGATGCCGGTCCAGCGCGACACGATGAAGGCGACGCCTTCCTCGCTGATCGTCGGCCGCCGGGTCTGGCGCTCCCGCTCCCATTCCTCCTGCTTGCGGCGAATCTCCGCCTGCAGCTCGCGCTCGGAGTCACGCAACGACGCGGCCTTTTCGAAATTCTGATCGCGCACCGCGGCTTCCTTGTCGCCGTTGATCCCCTCGAGCTTGTCTTTCAGCTCGGCGACCTCGGGCGGCGGCACCTGAGCCGCCAGCCGGGCACGGGCCCCCGCCTCGTCGATCACGTCGATCGCTTTGTCCGGCAGGAACCGGTCGGTGATGTAGCGCTCCGACAGCTTCGCGGCCTCGATCAGCGTCTCGTCGGGAATGATGACGCGATGGTGGTCCTCGTAGCGCTTCCGCAGCCCCTTGAGGATCTCGATCGTCTCGTCGACGGTCGGCGGATCGACGATCACCGTCTGGAAGCGGCGCTCCAGCGCGCCGTCCTTCTCGATGTACTTGCGGTACTCGTTCAGCGTCGAGGCGCCCACGCACTGCAGCTCGCCGCGCGCCAGCGCCGGCTTGAGCATGTTCGACGCGTCCACCGCGCCTTCGGCCGCGCCGGCGCCGACGAGCGTGTGCAGCTCGTCGATGAACAGGATGATGTTCTTGTTCTGCGCGATCTCGTTGATCACGGCCTTGAGCCGCTCCTCGAACTGTCCGCGGTACTTGGTGCCCGCGATGACGGCGGCCATGTCGAGCGAGAGCACGCGATGATCCTTGAGCGCGTCGGGACACTGCCCGCTCGCGATCAGCTGTGCCAGCCCCTCGACGATCGCCGTCTTGCCGACGCCGGGCTCCCCGATCAGGACCGGGTTGTTTTTCTTGCGGCGCGACAGGATTTCCATCACGCGCTCGATTTCCTTTTGCCGTCCGATCGTCGGATCGAGCGCGCCCTCGGCCGCGAGCTGCGTCAGGTCACGGCAGAAGTGGTCGAGCGCCGGAGTCTTGGATTTCTTTTCGCTCTTGGGCGGCGTCGGCTGGGCGCCGGTGCCACCGCCGGCCGGTGTCGCGGGCATCTCGCTGCCGAGCAGCCGCAGCGTTTCGGCACGCGCCTGCTCCAGGTTCACGCCCGCGTCGGTCAGGACCTGCGCGGCGATCCCCTTCTCTTCGCGCAGCAGCCCGAGCAACAAGTGCTCGGTGCCGACATACGAGTGATTGAGCTCCCGCGCCTCGCTCATCGCCAGCTCGAGCACCTTCTTGGCGCGCGATGTATAGGGAAGATCGGGGCCGGCCGCCGCCGCCGCTTTGCCCTTCTTGACCGTCTCCTCGATCTTCTGCTGAATCTCTTCCAGATCGACGTTGAGATTGGTCAGAACCGCCGCGGCAACGCCTTCGCCCTCGCGGATCAACCCGAGCAGGATGTGCTCGGTGCCGACGTACTCGTGATGCAGACGCGCCGCCTCTTCGCGCGCCATCTGCAGAACTTTCCGAACGCGATCCGTGAAATTGTAGCCGTTCATCTAGGTCGAACTCACCTTTCGCCGTTCAACTGGATTCCGCTTCGAGCAGGCGTCGCACGAACGCCGCACGCACCGTGGGCAACTCGCGATCGCCGGTAGACCGGCCATCCATCGCCGCCAGGTGGGCTGGCTGGGTGTAGATCAACAGCTTGTTGAGCGTATAGACTCCCGGTCCTGGAAGCAACTTCAGACCGACACCCAACCGCACGCCGCTCAACAAGTTCATCGTCTCTTCGAACGACACCTGGCGCGCATGCTTCAACAGGCCGTACGCACGCCACGTCTTGTCTTCCACTTCCTCGGGTGCCGTTCTCAACAGCACGTCCCGTGCCTGTTCCTCGTACTCGACGACCTGCCGCACAATCTTCCCAAGATGATCGATCAGCTCGTCTTCTGTCTTCCCTAAGGTTGTTTGGTTGGACAGCTGGAAGAAATTGCCTACGACCTCGCTGTTTTCCCCGTATAAGCCCCGAAAGGTCAATCCGACCTGCGAGAGTCCTTGCAGAACTTTGTTGATTTCCTTGGTCAAAACAAGGCCCGGCAAATGGATAAGGACGCTGGCCCTGAGTCCCGTGCCCGCATTCGTGGGACAGGACGTAAGATAGCCAAATTCCGGATGAAAGGCGAAAGGAACGAGCCGGCCTAACTCCGCATCTATCGCTTCCACCTCGGCATACGCGTCTTCCAAATCGAATCCCGACCACATTCCATGCAATCGCAGATGATCCTCTTCATTCACCATCACGCCGACCTGGTCCTGCACCAGCAGCGCGGCGCCCGGACGCGGACGTGACTCGCGCTCCAGTCCTGCCAATTCCTTACTGACGAGATGCCGTTCGTGCAGGAGTTGCCGTTCCGATCGATCCATCTGGTCGAGATGGAATGCCACCGCCGATCCCAGATGACCCGATGACGCCGCGGCGTCCATCACGCGCTCCAGCACCGCCATGCGGTCGGCGTCTTTCGCCCGCTGGCTGAACGGAATGCCGCGGACGTTGCGCGCCAGCCGGATTCTCGTGGACAGGACGATCGTGGACTTCGGCCCGGAGGCGTCCAGCCACCTCATCCCGCCGTCCGGAAGGAGTGAGAGATCCATTATTCCAGCACCCGAATCCGATCCCGCAGCTCGGCCGCGAGCTCGAAGTTCTCCCCCTCGACCGCCCGACGGAGCTGCGCCTTCAGCTCGAGCAAGCGGCTGCGCGGATCATCATCGCTCAGGCCGCCGCCGCCTTCGCCGGGGAGCTCGTAGCGCTCGCCCACGTGCTGGCTCGAGCCGTGGAGTCGCCGCAGCAGGTCGCGCAGGTGTGTGTCGAAGGACTCATAGCAGCGGTCGCAGCCGAGCCGGCCGGAGTCGCGGAAGTCGCGCAGCGTGCTCCCGCAGGCCGTGCATCGCAAGGCGTCGCCGGACGCGGGAACGAGCGCGCCCGGGGTGCTGCCTTTCACGACAGCGCCGAGGAAATTGCCCAGCGGACTCTTGAGGACCGCGCCACCCGTTTCCACGCCCTTCTGCTGGGCGCACTGCTCGCACAGGTGGAGCGTGACTTTGGAGTCATGCTCGACCTGGGTCAGGTTGATGATGGCGTCGCGTTCCTTACAGTTATCGCACAGCATCAGGGAATCGCATCGACCGAGCCCACCGTCGTGACCCGGCCGTCCTCCAGTAACAGCACTCGGTCCGCCCGTCCCGCCAGCTGACGGTTGTGGGTGACCACCACGACCGCCGTTTCGTATTCCCGCGCCAGCCGGAAAAAGATCTCATGCAGCCGCTCGGCATTCGCATGATCGAGGTTGCCCGACGGCTCGTCCGCCAACACCACACTCGGGTCGTGGACCAGCGCACGGGCCACCGCGCAACGCTGTTGCTCGCCGCCCGACAGCTCCGCCGGCCGATGACTCATCCGTCCCGCCAGTCCGACCTCGGACAGCACCTCTTCGGCGCGCGAGCGGGCCTTGCGCGGTGCCGCGCCGCCAATGAGCAGCGGCATCATGACGTTTTCCAAGGCCGAGAACTCGCGCAGCAAATGATGAAACTGAAACACAAACCCCAGCTTCCGGTTCCTGAGTTCCGCCGCGCCCCGGGCGTCGAGGTCGGCGTACCGCGACCCATCCAACCAGATGTCTCCGCTCGTCGGAGCGTCGAGGGCTCCGAGCAGATGGAGCAGCGTGCTCTTCCCCGCTCCCGACGCGCCGACGATCGCGACGAACTCGCCACGCCGCACGTCCACATCCACGCCCCGCAGGATCTCGAGCAGCTGCCCATCGCCGCCCGCGAAGACGCGCCGGATCGCTTTGCCGGTGAGGAGCGCGTTCATTCGTACCGGATGGCGGTCACCGGCTCGAGCCGGGCGGCCTGCGTACTTGGGTAGAGCGGCGCCAGCGTAGCGATCACCAGGCTCGCCCCGATGACGGCCAGCGCGTCGAGCGGATTGTTCAGCACCGGCAGGTGGTCGATGAAGTAGATCGAGGGATCGATCGGGATCAAATGCCCGTGATTGACCATCGCACCGACGATCAGCCCGAGGACCGCGCCGAGCGTCGTCCCGACCAAGCCGATGAATACGCCTTGGATGAGGAAGACACGCCGGATCCGCGTGCGCTGCATCCCCATCGCCATGAGGATGCCGATCTCACGCGTCTTGTCGCGCACCACCATCGTCAACGTCCCGACGACGTTGAAGGCCGCGACGACGCAGATCAGGAACACGACCAGCCCCATCGCGAGCTTCTCGAGCTTGAGCGCAGAGAACAGCGAGCGGTTCTGGAGCTGCCAGTCGAGCGCCCGGTACGGGTAGCCGAGCATGTCTTCAATCTGCTTCCCGGCCTCGGTGGCGCGCTCCGGATTCGCCAGCCGGACTTCGATTCCCGTGACCGCGTTCCCCAACCCGGCGAAATCCTGGGCCGCCTGGCGGCGCATGAGGACGTAGCTGTTGTCGTAGTCGTACATCCCTGTCTCGAACAGGCCGGTGACTTCGTAGCGGCGATACTTGGGGACGAATGCCCCGAGGCTGCGATTGAACTGCGAGCCGGCGGGGGCGACCATCGTAATGACGTCGCCGGGGTAAGCCGTCAGTTTCGTCGCCAGGCGGGTCCCGATCGCAACGCCGCCCTCGACGTCGGATCGCGTCGTCCGGAACGTGAGATCGCCCTTCGTGAAGTAATGCGGCAGGCTCGTCACGGCCTTCCTGCCCGTGTCGGCCTCGATACCGATGACGTACACCCCTTCGGCATAGTCGTGGCCCGCCGAGATCAGACCCTGGGTCATCACGAACGGCGCCGCGGCCTCCAGGCCCCGTGCTCGCCTCACCTTCGCCATCACCGCAGGCCAGTCGTCGAGCCGCAGCCCTTCGCCGTACGTCAAGACGCGCAGATGCGGATTGACGACGAGGATCTTCTCGCGCAGGTCGTTCTGCATACCGTTCATCACGCCCAGCACGATGACGAGCGCCATCACGCCGACCGTGACGCCGCCGACGGCGATCACGGTGATCAGCGATATCAGCCGGGACGAGCGCCGGCTGCGCAGATACCGCATCGCGACGCGCAGATCGAGGCGCCCTGGCCAGTTCGTGACCAGCACGACGATCGCGCCGATGGCGGCGATCGCGAACAGCGCCTTGAGAACGTCCACCACGGTGATCGTCATGACTCCGGCCGCAGCATCGGAAAGAGGATGACGTCGCGAATGTTCGTCTGATCGGCGAGGATCATCGTCAGCCGGTCCACACCGAGTCCCACGCCGCCCGCCGGCGGCATGCCGTACTCCAGCGCCCGCAGGTAATCCTCATCGAGCTGCTGCGCCTCGGCGTCGCCTGCGGCGCGCAGCTTGCCCTGCTGCTCGAAGCGGCGGCGCTGCTCGTCGGGGTCGTTGAGCTCGCTGAACGCGTTCGCCAGTTCGCGGTGCTGCACGAACAGCTCCCACCGCTCGACCTTCGTCGGATCGCCGCGCTTGGGTTTGGCGAGCGGCGACAGCGCGATCGGGTAGTCGAACACGAAGGTCGGCTGCACGAGCCTGGGCTCGACGCAGGTCTTGAAGACCTCATCGATGAGCTTCGGACCGCTGAGTGCGGCGACGTCAGCCGGGGGCGCATTATGGCGCTTCAGCACGTCGCGCAGCTCGGCGTCGTTAGTCTTCGTAAGGTCGACCCCCGCATGCTCGCGGACCAGCCCGTAGTAATCCTTCCGCGCGAAGGGGCGTGCGAATGACAGCGTCGTGCCGTGACGCGGGAGCTCGCTCGTCTTGCAGAGATCGAGGACGAGCGTCGCCAGCATCTCTTCGGTCAGCGCCGCCATATCGTTGTAGTCCGCATACGCCTGATACCACTCCGCCATGGTGAATTCGGGATTGTGGAACCGCGACAACCCCTCGTTGCGAAAGTCGTGTCCGATCTCGTACACCTTTTCGAGACCCCCCACGAGGCAGCGCTTCAGATACAGCTCATCGGCGATGCGGAGGTAGAAGGTCGCGTCCAGCGCTTCGTAATGCGTCTTGAAGGGCCACGCCGACGCGCCGCCGTAGATCGGCTGGAGCACCGGCGTCTCTACTTCCAAGTACCCCTTGGCATCGAGGAACGCCCGGATTCCCTGCACGATCCGGGTCCGCAGCCGGAACACCTCGCGGACCTCCGGATGCACCGCCAGATCCGCATAGCGCTGGCGCGAGCGCAGCTCCGGATCGGACAGCTCCCCATGCTTCACGCCGCTCGCGTCCTCTTTGCCGAGCGGGAGGGGCCGCAACGCCTTGGAGAGGAGCGTGAATCCCGCGACACGCAGCGTGATCTCGCCGGTGCGCGTCTTCATCAGCCGGCCTTCGACGCCCACGTGGTCGCCCAGGTCGAGCAGCTCGAGCACCTGGTACCGCTCGGCGCCGAGCTCGTCGCCCTTGAAGTAGAGCTGGATCTTGCCGCTCTGATCCTCGAGGTGCGCGAACGTCGTCTTGCCGTGCGGCCGCAACGCGACGAGCCGACCCGCGAGCGCGTACCGCGCCGGATCGTCATCGCTCTTGTACGCCGCGAGCGCCTGCTGCGCGGTCGCGGTCCGCTCGAACCGGTAGGCAAATGGTGCGACGCCGCGCTCCAGCAGCTCCTTGAGCTTCTCACGCCGTGCGGCTTCGACGAATCCGGTGGTCACTTGCCGTTACTCCCGAAGCGCTGTAGAAACGCCTCGATGAACGGATCGAGGTCGCCGTCCATCACCTTGTGGACGTCGCTCACCTTCAGCTCGGTCCGATGGTCGTTCACCATCGTGTACGGCTGGAAGACGTACGAGCGGATCTGATTGCCCCATGCAATGTCCGTCTTTTGCTTGTCCACTTCCGCCTTCTTCGCCTCGCGCTCGGCGACCGCGCGCTCGTACAGCCGCGCCTTCAGCATTTTCATCGCGGTTGCCTTGTTCTTTCCCTGGCTGCGCTCCTGCTGGCACGATACCACGATCCCCGTCGGCAGGTGGGTGATGCGGACCGCCGACGAGGTTTTATTGACGTGTTGCCCACCTTTGCCCGACGCGCGGAAGACGTCGATGCGCAGGTCGTCGTCCTTGATCTCGATTTCGATTTCGTCGTCCACTTCGGGATAGACGAACACCGACGCGAACGACGTGTGGCGCCGCGACTGCGAGTCGAAGGGTGAAATCCGCACCAGCCGGTGCACGCCCTTCTCCGCCTTCAGCAATCCGAACGCATACCGTCCGCGGATCTCGATCTCGGCGGACTTGATGCCGGCTTCGTCGCCAGGCAGCAGGTCGAGAATCGAGATCGCGAACCCGTGCCGCTCCGCCCAGCGCGTGTACATCCGCACGAGCATTTCGGCCCAGTCCTGCGACTCGGTGCCGCCGGCGCCCGGATGAATCGTGAGGAGCGCGTCCCGCACGTCATCGGGCCCCCGCATCATGTTTTGCATCTCCAGCGCTTCGAGCCGGCCGGCGATTTCCTCGGCTTCCGTTTCGAGTGAGCGCTGCAGCGCGAGATCGACGTGGGATTCGGCTTCGAGCAGCTCGTTCAACTCACGGCCCTCATCCACGCGCTTGCGCAGGGCGTGGTAAGGCTCGAGCCAACCCTTCAGGGATTTGACTTCGGTGACCGTCTGACGGGCGCGTTCGGAGTCGGCCCAGAGGGCGCCGTCCGCCATTTTCTGCTCGAGCTCCGCGAGTCGCGCGGTCTTCCCGTCGACGTCAAAGAAAGCCCCTGAGCTCGGTGAGGCGGCGATCGAAATCGGCAAATCTCTCGGCCAGTGCCATTAGAAAAGCTTGTGTCCTCCCGCTAGAATCTCGTTCAACGCCTCGGTCCAGAACGGCGTGCTCTGCGCCATCTCGGCGCCGACCTGTTCAACGTACTCCTGCCAGCTCTTCTCGATCTCATCCTTGAACAGCTGCGGCAGCGTGCCGTCGCGAATCCCCTGCTGCCGCTTCTCCGGATGATAAACCAGCATGTCGGAGATCAAAGCCCGCGCTAAGCGACGAGCCTTCTGCTTTGGATCCTGCACCATGAACGGGTTCACCGGGCGCAACGGTCCGGTGTTGCGCCGGCCTGGCGTCCCCGCCCCCGCCGCGGGGGGTGCCGGCGGTGCCGCGGGCCTTGGAGACGGAACCGCCGCCGCAGGTGGCGGAGGTGGTGCAGCCGCTCGCGGCGCCGTCATGGCCGGCGCGGGCATCGGGGGTCTGGCTGGTGCGGCAGGGGCGGCGGCAGGCGCCGCCGGACGCGCTGGTGCTGCTGGCCGTGCGATCGGCGATGCCGCAGGTGCCGCGGGCATCGCGGGACGGCTCGGCGGCGCTGCTGGCGGCGCCATCGCGGGACGCGCGGGGGACGCGCGGGGCGCGGGAGGCGGCGGCGCAGCCCGGGGAGGCGCGGCGGGCGGTGGTGGAGCCGGCGCGGCACGCACGCCGGCGCCGTCCGGACTCACGGCGAAGACGTTGCTGCAGACGCTGCAGCGCGCACGCAGGCCTCCGGCGGGGACCTTGGCCGGGTCCACACGGTACACGGTTTCGCACGACGGACAGATGACGTTCACGCCTTATGCCTCGTTGTCTCCGCTTTCTTCGTCTCCGTGATCGCGATCGTGGCGCCGGTCAACCACAAAGACCGATCCCGCCTGCGTCTTCGCGTAACTCTTCATCTCCGTCGCCAGCTCGCTGACCTGCGCCGGGTGCGCGAAGCGGCGATGCTGATTGGTAACGACGCCGATCGACAACGTCATCAGCGGCACCCGGTGCAGCTGGCCCCGCCGGTCCTTGCCGAAATAGTAGCCCGCCCGGCGGTCCTGCTCGTTGTACTGATACGGGACGAGCGTGTCGAACACGTCCAGGATCTCACTGCACACCGCCCCGATGCTCTCGATCGGCAGGACGAAGATGAAATCGTCGCCGCCGATATGCCCGACGAAACCCTGCTTCCCAAGGATCCCCCGCACCACGTCGTGCAGAATCCGGGAGAGCAGGTAGATCACGCGATCGCCGTCGTTATAACTGTAGCGATCGTTGTATTCTTTGAAGTGATCGAGGTCGGCGTAACAGACGGCGAAGAACTCACCCAGCTCCATCCGCCGCTTGATCTCCCGCTCGATCTCCGTCGTCCCCGGGAGCCGCGTCGACGGATTCACCGCCACGTCGCGCTCGGCCCGGGTCACCAGGGCGTCGAGGCGCCCCGCCTGTTCACCCGGCTCGAACAGCGGCGTGATGACCTCGTCGGCCCCCGCCGCGAACCACTTCCGTACGGCGTCCGTCGCATGGCGATTGGTCACCACGGCCAGCGGTACGATCGCCGTATAGGCGTCACCCTTGAGACGGGCGCACAGCTGCATCCCCTCATCCCCCGCGCTGTCGGCGTCGATCACCACCAGCGTCGGCAGCGCGCGGAGCACCCGCTCTTCCACCCCTGCGGCCTGCGGAAGGGAAATAACGGGCAATTCCCGCCCGTTGACCCATGCGGTCACGAAGTCAGGTACGGGACGTCCAGCCGGCGAGAAGAAGAGAATGGCTTGGCGCGACCGCACCTTACTCCTCTCGTAAGGGTAGAAACCGCCTAAACTTAGGCCTCGTCGCCTCCCGTGTCAAATGAACCCTCATACGCCTCACGCAATTTCACCGGAGGCGTGCGCGCCCGCATGCGGATGTTGAGCATCTCCACGAACACTGAGAACCCCATCGCGAAATAGATGTAGCCCTTGGCGATGTGCTGCCCCAGCCCGTCGGCGATGAGGGAGACGCCGATCATCAGCAGGAAGCTCAGCGCCAGCATCTTCACCGTCGGATGGCGATGCACGAAGTCGCTGATCGGCGCCGCCGCGAACATCATGACACCGACCGCGAGCACGACCGCCGCGATCATCACCGGGAGATGGCGCGCCATCCCGACGGCGGTGATCACGGAATCGAGCGAGAACACGATGTCGAGGAGCACGATCTGCCCGACGACCGCCCCGAACGTCGCGCGGGCACGCGCGCCGGCACGGTCGGCATCCCCTTCGAGTCCTTCATGGATTTCGCGCGTGCTCTTCGCGAGCAGGAACAGACCGCCGCCGATGAGAATCAGGTCGCGGCCGGAGAACGGCTGCCCCAGCAGATGAAACAGCGGCGCGGTCAGCCGAATGATCCACGCGAGCGCGGCGAGCAGCGCGATGCGGGTGACCATCGCGCCCGCCAACCCGACGCGGCGCGCACGTCCCTGCTGCTGCGTCGGGAGTTTGCCCGCCAGGATCGAGATGAAAATGATGTTGTCGATGCCGAGGACGATCTCGAGCACCGTCAACGTGAGCAGGCCCAGCCACGCTTCGGGGTTCGCCAGAAAATTCATGATCTGTTCCTGCGTGGAATCGGCCTCGCTAGAACGCGATTGAAAACTGAACTTGGGTTCGGCCGCCGAGTCCGACGCTCGTCTGCATCTGTGCCGCCCGTCCCGCCGCGGCGCTGAGCCGCGCCGAGATCAACGCGTCCACCGCGCTCAACACGTGATTGGCGAGGAGCAGGCCGACCTGATTTTGCGCCCGCCGAAACGCCTTGTCGCTCCGCTTGATGTAGTCGCGAAATACCTCGTGCTCGAGCGAATGGTCGCGCCAGCTCCACAGAAAGTTGGGACCCACGGCGCGGGCCTGATAAAACTGCAGCGCGTTCCAGTATTGCGGGGACATCGGATCGGGAGCCACGTTGGGATCCTCCCAATAGGTCCGCCGCGCCAGGAGCCACATCGAGCCGTTGTAGGTGCTCAGATCGGTCTCGGGCACGAGGGCCGGTCCGGGATCCTTATCGTACGCGCCGCTTTCCGCAAAGCGCTCCATCTGTTCGTAGTACTCGAAGATGGTGTCGCGCCGGACCGGTCCGAACGAGCGCCGCGCCACGTCGAACGCCAGATTCTGAAAGCGCTGGGCTTCAGCCATCGCCTCGCGATCGAGCTGCAGGAACCGTGACACCAGGTACACCTCAGCGGCCAGGTACACCGCGCCGCGGTCCTGGTGCGCGAGCAGCTGCCCGGTCCCGGGCAGCAGCAGTGACGCGAGCGGGCGGACGAACACGCTGGCGGGCGGCTCCTGCTGCTGCCCCACACCCGGGCTCACCGCCACGACCAACGCCACGGCCGCGAGTGACGCCGCCCGCTTCATTAGAATGAGACGCGGAAGGAGAAGAAAGTCGGATTCTCGATCTGCAGATCGGAGTTGGTCAGGAACGCTCGCGCGAGATCCACACCGAGCGAGCCGCTTTCGACCCCCAGGCCCACACTCGGGCCGCTCAGGCCGTCCTGCACGAACGCATAGCCGGCACGCACGCGGACCAGCTTTTGATAGCCGATATCGAGACCGATCCGGGTCTCCGACTGTCCGGCCTGCCCCCAGGGGCTGTCCACGTCGGCGGCGAGCTTCACATCGAACGCTTGCTCGAGTGAGCCTCCCGTGACGGGACGCAGCCGCATGTCGTACAGCGCGCCGACGGCCAGCCGGGTCGGGAGCGGATCGGCTTGCGCCTGGTTATTGACCTGGAGCCGGAACCCAACATTGCGCAGCACGATGCCGATGCGCAGCGGACCACCGGGGCCCACGGTGAACTGTCCGCCGACATCGACCGCGTGCGTCGCCCCGGTGCCGGCGGGAAAGTCCCGGCAGTCGCCGCTGCAATCGACGCGGAACTGCACGAGCTTGTAGTTGATGCCGAACACGAACGAGCCCGTCAGGTTCGTCGCGTAGGAGGCGAGGAACTCGAAGTTGCGCGGCGCGATGCGCGCGATCGTGTTGCCGTTGATGTCGGTGCGATCGAGGTCGCCGTAGTCGACCAGGTACACCGCGCCGCCGATCACGCCGATGCCGCGCGAAGGAAAATAGGCGCCGAGGACGTTGCTGCGACCCGCGACCAGCGACGCGCTGTGCAGCGCGAACTCGTTGTCCGACATCGTGGCGAGGCCGGCGGGATTCCAGAACGCCGCTTCGCCCCGCCCCGCGGCGGCCGTCGCCGTCTGTCCCATACCGACCGCCTGCGCGCCGACGGGGAACACAAGGAACAGCGCGCCGGCGTTGAGGGGCAGCTCCTGGCCGGACAGTCGGACGGTCGGACTGGCGGACAGAATGAGGAAGACGATCGGGACCAAGTACCGTCCGACCGTCAGACCGTCCGACAGACCCTCAGAAGCTTTTCGCCTCATCGATCAACATGATGGGAATGTCGTCTTCGACGGCATAGATCAGGCGGCAACTGTGACAGGCGAGCGCTTCCGGATTGGTCCGATGCTCGAGCGGTCCTTTGCACTTCGGGCAGACGAGAATCTCGAGCAAGTCGGGGGCGAGGCTCATGAGGTGGCGTATCCCAGTCGCTTGAGGGACGGTTCGTCGCGGCGCCATCTGGGAAGGACCTTCACGTGCAGGTCGAGGAACACGCGTTGCTGGAGCAGCGCCTCGATCTTCGCGCGTGCCGCGGCGCCGAGGGCTTTGATGGTTCGGCCGCCCTCGCCGATGACGATCCCTTTCTGGCTTTCGCGTTCCACGTAGAGCACGGCCCGAATATATACCGGCTCCGCGCCTTCCCGGAACTCATCGATCTCACAGGCCACGCTGTACGGCAGCTCTTCATGCAACTGCTCGAAGGCCGCTTCCCGAATGAACTCTGCCGCAAAGAAGCGCATCGGCTGGGTGGCCAGCTCGTCGGGATCATAATGAAAGGGGCTTTCGGGTAGCCGGGAGCCCAACGTCGCGAGAAACACGTCCAGGCCCTCCCGTGTGACCGCGGAGACGACGACGTCGGACGGTCGGACGGTCGGACGGCCGGACGGTCCGACAACATCGGATTTTGTATACACGGTGATGATCGGCGCGCGAGGCGGGCGCTCCAGCCCGGCTACCGCAGCGAGCTCCGGTGCGGGATACTCGGCGAGCGGGTGCAGGTACGCAATCACTTCGGCATCCTCGATGGCACGCAGCGCCGCGGCTCGCATGACTTCATGCAGTTGGTATTCGGGCTCGAGCAATCCGGGCGAGTCGGTAAAGATGTACTGCGTGTCGTCCTTGGTGAGCAGGCCAACGACGGGGAGCCGAGTCGACTGTGGCTTGGGGGACACAATCGCGAGGTGTTCTCCTACAAGCGCGTTGAGCAGCGTCGATTTGCCGACGTTAGGCCGGCCGGCGAGGACGATGGTACCGCAACGGGTCATGGCTCGAAGTGTAGAATGGAGCGGTCCCTGACGCGAGGTCCCATGAAGATGATCATGACCCCACGATTCCTCTGTGCGGCGCTCGCGGTGACGTCGCCGGCCATCGTAGGCGCGCAGGTCGTCCAGAACGTGCATGGGGATGTCGCCCATTTCGGCGAAGGCTTCACCGCCATCAGCGAGAGCCGAGTGGACTTCCGGCTGCTGCGGCCGGCGAACGTCGTGCTCTTCTGGGTGACGCCCGAGGGCCGCATCGATCTGTTCTTTCCGCTGCGCAGCCGCGACAAGACCTTGCGGCGCGCGGGGAACAACGCGCTCAGCGTGAGTGAGATCCCCTCCCCGCTCCAGGCCCCGGTCATCAGCGGCGCGCCGGTGTCGGGGCGCGCGGGGCAATTCACGCCGACGGGGAGTCTGCTGACCGGCGCGCCCGCGCGCAGCGACAGCGGCGTCTCGGGGTACTGGGTGTTGCTCACCAGCGACGCGCCGATCACGGCGCTGGACGTGCAGAACAGGCTCGCGCTGATGTCGCGCGAAGGCGGCGCGCTCGCGATCATCGACCGGCTCGCGGGGGTGTTGGTGCCACAGGGGACGGTGTGGGCGCAGTATGTGGCGGCGGTCGTGCTGCAGTAACGCCCGAGCAAAACCGCCGTACATTCTTGCCCTAATGGCCGGCAAAAAGATTCTCGTTGCGGACGACGACAAAGTGACGCTGGAAACGCTCGGCGCCCAGTTGCGCGGCGCGGGATTTCAGGTCATCACCGCGATGGATGCGATGCAGGCGTTTATGTCAGCGCAGCGGAATGGACCGGACGCCGTCCTGCTCGATATCCAGATGCCCGGCGGGACGGGCCTCGACACGCTCAAGCGGCTGCGCTCGTCGAGCAAGACGCAGAACATCCCGGTGATCGCGATGAGCGCGATGAAGGATCCGGAGTGGGGCAAGCGCGCACTCGACCTCGGCGCGCTCGAGTTCCTGTCGAAACCGCTCGACTTTCAACGACTCCGCGATACGTTGAACCGCCTGCTCTCAGCAACGGACTCGGACGGAAAGACCTCGGGCTAGCTTCCCGTCACGGGATCATAGACCTCGCGGACCGATGCGTGGATTCCGAATTGAGTCGGGCAGCCGGTTCCATTGCTCCGGGGTCAGCGCACTGTGGATCGCGTCCAC
>WNGP01000240.1_pt1 | contig 40989 bp, 28 predicted proteins | sample 5407671 | NCBI WGS metagenome assembly WNGP01 (sample SAMN13153381, study PRJNA577476) | soil metagenome | isolation source: 40 cm soil or saprolite under Garry oak tree replicate 2 | place: USA:California | collected 2016-06-15 | reverse complement strand
CGATCCGATTCGAGCCGGTCCACGGCGAGCACCACCTTGCTGCGCCACCCCTCCCCGAATTCCGGGACGACGCGACGGATCGCTTCATCGCGCCGCCGGTAGCACCCGCACGCCTCCAGGATGGGCGCAATGTCCTCCACCGCGACATCGATGCCCAGCTGCTCCGCCCACGTTTGCGCCAGCGTCAGACTCTGGGGGTCGGACTCGCGCTCGGGCAGGAACAGACCAAACACCCGCCGCGGGCCGACGGCCTGCACGGCGACGCCGGCACACACGGCGCTGTCGATTCCGCCGCTGATCGCGACCACGAGCCCCCGCCGCCCCAGGATCTCGCCAAGCTGGTGCCGCATCGCCTGCGCGATGCGCGTCGTGGCCGCTACGGGGTCGAGCAGCAGCTGGTCCCCCAGGGGCGTCACCGGGGGATCGTTTCGCACTGTAGCGCCGGACGGTCGAGCCATACGAGCGGCACACGCAAGCTTGGCGCCTTGGGTAGAGGGTGTGCCTGCACCGGAGCCTGCCTCATAACACATTACGCCAAAAGAGATTGACTCTTTCCCACGAGGGCGGAGCGGACCCGGGGCAGCGGGAAGCGGTCCGCACGTGTTGCGCTCCAACCACACCCTGCGCGCAGTGGTACAGGGGTTGCGAGCCACGGCGAGATCGGGAGGAGACATCCGTGCCGTCCACGCCCAATGTGGCGGAAATGCTGTGGAACACCGCGACGCGCGCCGGCGACCAACCGGCGGTGGCGGCGCGCGACCGCCTGATCGACTACCGCGCGTTGCAGGAGCGGGCCGCCGCCCTCGCCGGCGCCCTCCACGCGGGCGGCACGCGGCCCGGAGATCGCGTCGGTATCCTGCTCGACGGCGGGGCGGACGCGGTCGCGGCGTTTTTCGCCGTCGCGGCCGTGGGTGCGATCGCGATCGTCATCAACGAGTCGCTCCGGCCGCGCCAGATCGAGCACATGCTAGGGTCTGCGGCTGCCCAGGCCCTGCTCACCTCGGACGCGCTGCTGGCGCGGCAGCCGCGCCCCATCGCGACCACGGCCGTCCCGTTGCGGGTCGAGCACACGCCCGAGCGCGCGAGCTTCGACCCCGTGGCCCGGCACGGCACGGACCCCGCGCAGATCTGCTATACGTCCGGCTCGACGGGGCAGCCGAAAGGCGTGACCATCAGCCACGCCAACTTGTGGCACGTGATGCGCGCCGTGACCGAGTACCTGAAGATCGCCCCGCAGGACCGCATCGCGAGCCTGCTGCCGTTCAGCTTCGTGTACGGCTTCAACCAGGTCCTGTGTGCCGTCGGCACCGGAGCGCGGCTGGTCGTCGAGCGCTCGCCCCTCGCCCAGCAGCTCGTCGCCACGCTGCGCACCCAGGAGATCACGGTGCTCGCGGCCGTCCCGCCGTTGTGGCAACAGCTGCTGGGCGTCGAAGCCTTCCGCTCGCGTCCGCTGCCGCAGCTGCGAGTCATGACCAACGCCGGCGGGCACCTGCCGCCCAGCGCCGTGCGCCGCCTGCGGGACGCCCAACCGCAGGCCGCCCTCTACCTGATGTACGGCCTGACCGAGGTGCTGCGCAGCACGTACCTGCCGCCGGAGGAGGTGGACCGGCGTCCCGATTCGATGGGGCGGCCCATGCCGGGAGCGGAGGTGCTGGTGCTGAACGACGACCTGGCGCCGTGCGCGCCGGGGGAAGTGGGCGAGCTGGTGCACTGCGGCCCCACTGTGACGCTGGGATACTGGAACGACCCCGAGGCCACGGCACGCGTGTACCGGCCGCACCCGCTACGACCGGACGCGGAGCGCGTGGTCTTTTCGGGAGATCTCGTGCGCCGGGACGAAGCGGGGTTCCTCTACTTCGTGGGGCGCCGCGACCGCATGATCAAGACCCTCGGCTACCGGGTCAGCCCCGACGAGATCGGGAACGTGCTGGTCGCGTCCGGCGAGATCGCGGAGTGCGTAGTGACGGCGGAGCCGGACGAGGAGCGCGGCCAGCGCATCGTGGCGTTCGTGGTGCTCGCGGCGGGCGGCTCGCTGGAGCGGCTCACGCGCTACTGCGCGATCGAGCTGCCGCGCTACATGCAGCCCGCGCGCTTCGAGGTGCGCGACGCGCTGCCACGGCTCGCCAGCGGCAAGCACGACCTCGCCGCGCTCAGGTAGTCTGGCCGTACTGCTTAGTGAACACGGCACCGAGCTGCCCGCGCGACGCCTTGGCCACCAGTCGGTAACAGATGCGAAGCGCCGCGGAGGGCCCGGGCCAGATATCGTCCCAGGCGAAGTACGGTCCCACCGGCCGCCGCTCGAGGGCGAGCAACACGTCGCGGATCACGGGCAGCACGGCGTCGCCGTCGTGCAACCTGGCCCCGATCTCCTCGAGGACCGCCAAGAACGTTCGGCCCTCGATCTGCGGGGGGGCCGCCGGTAGCTCGTCGCCGCACGCCAGGCGATACGCGTCGAGCGTCAGATTCACGCCGCAGCGGGTGCCGAAGTAGTGACACAAGCCCAGCCGCGGGTTGAGCTCCAGGTATTTGTATCGCCCGTCGCGAGCATCGTACTTCACGTCGATGTCGGCGATCCCTGAGTAACCAAACCGCTTTCCGATCGCCGCGGCGAGCTCCACGAGCGCCTCGCTGCGCTCGCTCCTGGCGCGGCTGGTGGCCCCGTAGTGGGCCGGCATGGTCGAGAGCTTACGGAACGTGAAGGCGCGGGCGATCTCACTCGCGGCGTCGAACAGGCACATGCACTCCCACAGCGCGTCGTCGGGCCCGGGAATCAGCTCCTGAGCGATTACGCGGCCAAAGACCGCGCTGCCCGTGCGGTAGAACTCGTCGGCGTCGGCGAGACTGCGGATGACGACGTTCCTCCACCCCAGCCCTTCCTTATCCCGGTACGTACGGGGTTTCACGATCAGCGGCACATCCAGTTGTCGGATCAGCTCGGCCGGTGAGGCCGGCAACACCTGAACCGTTTTGGGGAACGGGATCTGGGTCCCCTCTAGGAGCTCGGTGTCTTTGGCCTTGTCGAGGACGACGTTGACGGCGGCATCCGGGGGGACAAGGCACCGGAAGCGCTGTTCCAGTTCGGTGCGGTGTTTCGCCACGATATGTGCGAGCAGATCCGACGTCGGAATGAGAACCGGCCGCGGTTCCCGATCGATCCCGGCCAGCACGTCCAAGATCGCGGTTTCCAAGTCGCGCGACTTGGGAACGAGCAGTTTGCGACCGTATCGGGAGAAGCGGACAGGCTCCAACGCATCGAGCATGACGACGATCGTGGGGACGCCTCCGGCGTGCAGGCTCCGGACCGCGCCCAGACCGATAGCGTCCGAACTGAGCACGACCGCCCAAGGCCTATGCACCGAGCGATCCATTCCGTACGGGGAGGAGACCGTGTGCCGCTGGCGGCGCGCGGTGGTGGTGACCGTTTCCTGTCAGCCCGCTGATGTGCCCCGTGAGTGCCCGCGCCGCATACCTGGTTCCCACCACAAAGCGGCACAGCGGCCCAAACGTGCCCGCGGCGGCCGTTCCCAGGAAATGGAGACCCGGCACCGACGATTCGAACCCCACATCCAGCTCGGGATACCCATCGCGCGTGCGCAAGGCCTGGCGCAGGGTGGGCGCGAGAAACGGGTAGCGACCAGCGTCCACGCGGTACCCCGTCGCGAGCAGCAGGTGATCCACCAGCCGTTCGGTGCCGTCGCCGAGCCGCAAGCGGAGCGCCGAGCCAACAGGAGTCGCCGCAGTGATCGCGCGGCCCGTGGTGATGCGGACCGAGGCCAGGCGCGGAACCAACCAGCCCGCGCCGGCCGGGCGCATGGCCCGGGCCGTGAGGAACTGCTGAAGGGCCCTCGGGGACCTTCGGAACATCCGGGGCCAGGCGATCAGCCAGCTCACGACGCGTGGGCCCATGATATCGAACGGGGGACGGACGATCGGTCCAAGCAACCGGCGGGCTGCGGCAACGAGCGACACGTGCTGTGGCCCGTCCGCCAGCCAAGCCACGCGGGGGGCCCGCGCCACGACCTCGACCTCGGCGCCGGCCTCGTGGAGCAGGGCGGCCGACTCGAGCGCGCTCTGGCCCGAGCCCACCACGACCACCCGCCGGCCGGCGAACGGGCGCAGATCGCCGTGGTCGGACGAATGAGAAACCAGCGATGGCGGCAGCCCGGCGAACTGCGCTGGGCGCTGGGCGAAGGGGCCGATGCCCGTGGCCACCACCACCCGCCGCGCGGAAAACTCCTCGCCATCCTCCAGGCTGACACGGAACCCGCTGCCGTCCTCCGCCAGGTGGGTAACCCGGCGCCGGTCCACATCCGGTACCGCCCGCTGCTGGAACCACCGCCCGTAGCGTACGAAGTCCTCGAGCGGCACGGGCTTGGCGTGCGCGACCCCATGCAGGGAACGGTAGCGATCGAGTCCCAGGCGACCCTCGGGATCATCGAGACTCGAAGCGGTCGGGCTCGATCGCAAGAACATGCCGCGCGGCATGTGCCGCTTCCAGAACTCCATCGGCTCGCCGAAGATTCGGGTCTCGACGCCCCGAGCGCGGAGGTGCGCCGCGGCAGCCAATCCGTACGGCCCCGCACCGATGATCGCGACGTGACAATATGCACTGCGGTCCTGCATGGCCCCTTCCCTTCGTCGAGTCGTCGCGCCGCTCAGTCGAAGCGTGCGCCGTCGCACAGGACCGCGGCGATCCGCTCGGCGGCGCGGCCATCCCATCGCTCGATCAGGGGCGGCGCCGGCGACCGCCCGTCCCGCGCGTCGCCTGCCGCGCGCTGAATGGCGTCGCGGCGCGGCTCGACCAGGCGGTTGGTCCCCACAGTGCAGGTGATCGGACGCTCGGTATTGGGCCGCACCGTCACGCACGGCACCCCCAGCCACGTCGTTTCCTCCTGCAGGCCACCCGAGTCGGTGATCACGAGCGCGGCATCGCTCACCAAGCCGAGCATTTCCAGGTACGGCAGCGGCTCGAGGAAGCGCACCCCGTCCCGGACTCCGCCGTTGGGGTGCAGCGTCCGGATGCGGGCTTGCGTGCGCGGGTGCACGGGAAACAGCACCGGCCCCTCGTGAGCGAGCTGGCCCAAGGCGCCGAGCAACTCGCACAGCGTCGCGGGATCGTCCACGTTCGCCGGGCGGTGCAACGTCACAACGGTGTAGTCGCCGGATGCGACGCCGTGTCGGCGCGGGGCGTCCAGCGCCCGGGCCCGAGGGATCGCGGTCGTGAGGGAGTCGATCATGACATTGCCGACGAAATGGATCTTGTCGGCCGATACGCCTTCCCCGGCGAGGTTCGCGGCGGCATCCCGCGAAGGCGCGAACAGCAGGTCGGCCGCGTGGTCGGTCACCACGCGATTGAGCTCTTCCGGCATGGTGCGATCGCGGCTGCGCAGGCCCGCCTCCACGTGCGCGACATGGATGCCGAGCTTCGCGGCGACCAGGGCCGCGGCCAGCGTGGAGTTGACGTCGCCGTACACCAGCACCACGTCGGGCGCCGCCGCGACACACACCGGCTCGAAGCGCTCCATGATCGCGGCGGTCTGGCGCGCGTGGGAGCCGGAGCCCACCTCCAGGGCGTGGTCGGGTCGCGGCAGCTCCAGGTCGCGGAAGAAGGCGTCGGACATCTCGGGGTCGTAGTGTTGCCCGGTGTGTACGATGACGTGGGGCACACCCCGCCCGGCGAGCGCCCGGGCCACGGGCGCCAACTTCATGAAGTTCGGCCGGGCTCCCACGACCGACAGAACGGAGGGGCTCAGAAAATCTGGGTGAGCGTGTACACGGTGACTGGGATGCCCATCAGGAACACGCCGAATCGCAGTACCTCGGCCGCAGTGGTTCCACCGCGGCGCGTGACGAGGTATTGATCGCCGGCGACGAGGCCCGCCTCGTCCAGCGTGCGACCTTCGGCGATCGCCCGCTGCAACGCTTTCCCCTCCCAGATCGGTCGCCCGTCGCGCTCGATGCGGAGCTTGCGCAGGTCCGCCTCCGGCGTCGTCCCCCCGGCAGCCATGAGGGCATCCGACAGCAGGGCTTCGGCGGGGACCGCGTAATAGCCCGGCCGCGTCACCGCACCCTGGATCGAGAGCCGCACGAACGCCTTCGCCCGCACAACGGGGTCACGCAGGTTGGCCGCCAGGCGGCGCGTCAGATACCCCTGCAGCTCGGACCGCAGCACGCCCTGGAGGGACATGTCGCCGATTCCCGGCAAAGAGAGAAGCCGCCCCGGGGCAACCGTGAACGTGTCCGTCAGCTCCTTCTCCCCCTCCACCGCGAGCAGGACCCGGTCGCCCACCGTGAAGTCCCCAGCCGCGAGCCGCGCCCGGATGACGAGCGCTTCCCGTACGGCGTCCGCGCGCACGTCTCCACTGAGGGTGGTCGATCGCGACGTCAGCTCCAGCTGGGTGGCCCGGTCTTCGAGCGTCGCCCGCGACGCCCCCAGGCCGAGGCCTTGCGAAGCGTCGCGGCTCGGGCCCTGGCCGGACGCTACCGGAACTGCGCCGACCAGCGTGACGGCGGCGAGCGCGACGACGATTGAGACTCTGGTCATGGAGCCATCACTCCACCGTTACACTCTTGGCGAGGTTGCGGGGGCGGTCCACATCGCAGCCGCGCAGCACCGCCATGTGGTAGGCGAGCAGCTGCAGGGGGATCGTGGTGAGCACCGGCGAGAGCAGCGGAGCGGTCGCGGGCACGCACAGCCGGTGGTCCACCAGCGTCCCCAGGTCGCCGTTGCCTTCGGTGGTCACGGCGATGATGCGCCCGCCGCGCGCTTTCACCTCCTGCATGTTCGACAGCACCTTGCGGTACACGTCGTCTTTCGGAGCGACGAACACGACCGGCATGTCGGCGTCGATGAGCGCGATCGGGCCGTGCTTCATTTCCGCCGCGGGATAGCCTTCGGCGTGGATGTAGGAAATCTCCTTCAGCTTGAGCGCGCCCTCGAGCGCGACCGGGAAATTCACGCCGCGCCCCAGATACAGGAAATTGCTGCGCCGCGCGTACTGTTCGGCGATCGCGCGCACCTGCGGCTCCAGGGCCAGGGCCCGCGTCACCAGGCTCGGCAGGCGCGCCAGCTGGCACGCGATCTCCTGTCCCGCCTCGAGCGGCAGGCCGCGGTTGCGGCCCAGCCACAGGCCCAGCAGGGCGAGGGCCACGATCTGCGACGTGAAGGCCTTCGTCGAAGCGACCCCGATCTCCGGCCCCGCGTGCAGGTAGATGCCGCCGTCCGCCTCGCGCGCCATGGTCGAGCCGACCACGTTCACGATCCCGATGACGCGGGAGCCGGCCGCGCGGGCCGCGCGCATCGCTTCCAGCGTGTCGGCGGTCTCGCCCGACTGGGAGATCGCCACCGTGAGCGTACCCTCGGTGGCGAGCGGCGGGCGATAGCGGTACTCGGAGGCGTACTCGACCGCGACCGGGAGCTGCGCCAGATCCTCGATCACGTGCCGCCCCACGAGCCCCGCGTGCCAGGAGGTGCCGCAGGCCACGATCACGACGCGCTGGATCTCGGCGCACGCCGCGGGAGCGAGATTGAGACCGTTCAGGCGCGCGCTGCCCTTCTCAAACAGGACGCGGCCGCGCAGCGTGCTCTTCACCGTCTCCGCCTGCTCGCAGATCTCCTTGAGCATGAAGTGCGGGTAGCCGCCCAGCTCGATCTCGTCCAAGTCCCAGGCGATGTCGCTCACGGCCCGCAGTTGCACGTGGGCCTGCGCGTCCATGACGTGGTATGCGCCGGGCGTCAGCACCGCGATATCGCCGTCGTCCAGGTACACGACCGAGCGGGTGTGCGCCAGGACGGCCGAGGCATCCGAAGCGACGAAGAACTCCTCGTCCCCGATGCCGAGCAGCACCGGCGACCCGTGACGCGCCACCACGATTTTCCCGGGCTCATCGGCCGACAGCACCGCAAGCCCGTACGTCCCGACCACTTCCGCGAGCGCCCTCGCGACCCGCTCCTCGAGCGTGGCGCCCGACGCGTCCTCGATCAGGTGCGCGAGGATCTCGGTGTCCGTCTCGGTGGTGAAGCGGTGGCCGCCACGCTCAAGCGCGGCGCGCAGCACGTCCGCATTCTCGATGATGCCGTTGTGGACGACGGCGATGCGCTGGGAACAGTCCACGTGGGGGTGGGCGTTGCGCGCGGTGGGCGCGCCGTGCGTGGCCCAGCGGGTGTGACCGATTCCGCTCGTTCCCGCGATCGGCTGGCGGGCGATCGCCTCGTCCAAGGCCTTGACGCGCCCGGCGAGCTTGCGAATCGCGACGCCGTGCCCGTTTTGGACGGCCACGCCGGCCGAGTCGTAGCCCCGGTACTCGAGGCGGCGCAGTCCCTCGAGCAGGAGGGGGGCCGCTTGGCGCGCGCCGATGTAGCCGACAATGCCGCACATCTGCGCTCCCCTCTATTCAAGTTTGGGGCCCAGGCAACCGCGTGCCGCGGGGCCTCCGCCGGTGGGCCTACCGGCTTGCGCCCGCGCCACTTAGGTGCCTGAGTGAGCGCGGCGCCGGCCCGCAGCCTCCGCCCGCCGAGCGCGAATCGCGGCAGTTGAGCTACAGGCTTGTGAGCGGATGACCGCGCTTTGGTGCCGATGCCCCCCACGACCGCGATGCCTAACTGCCTGCCACAAAAGAGGTTGACTGGCGTCGTGGTGAGCGCATGAGTCCTGCACGGGGTGCCTTTGGGAACGCCGCTCCATGGTGCGAACGCAGCGCTCCCCTCCTTGCCGCTGCCGCCCGACCGTTCCGCACCCCGAGAACCCGAGAGTGCGCCCGATGGCCGACCCTACGGCCCCGATCCACCCCCGGCTGGTCCTGTTGGCGGATGCGCAAGAATGGTCCGCCCGCTTTCTCAGCAGCATCCTCACTCCCCATGGATATCAGGTCGCCCAGGTGCACACGCCGCCGCAGTTGATCGCCGCGGCCCGCACGCGTCCAGGCGATGCGATCCTGCTCGCCGAATCCCTGGCCGACTCGGACGTACCGGCGCTGGTGCGCCACCTGAGGCAGGACCCGCTCGTTCCGCAGGAGATGCCCATCATCCTGCTGGCGGCGGGACCGGTCCGGCGGCCACGGCTGGTGGCGGCGTTGCGCGCCGGAATCACCGATCTGTGGAGCCTGCCCATGGACGCCGAGGAGCTCGTGCTGCGGCTCGGCGCCCTGGTGCGGGCCAAGCTCGTGGCGGACCGCGTGCGGGACGAAGCGCTGCTCGATACAGCGACGGGGCTCTATACCCGGCGCGGCATGGCGCTGCGGGCGCGGGATCTCGCCTCTCAGGCAGACCGCCGGCGAGGAGCGCTGGCCTGTGTGGTGCTGGCGCCCGCGTTGGAGGACCGGCGGCACAAGGCCGCCGCGGCCCTCGACGTCGACGTCGCGGTCGATGCGGTGGCCGATTGCCTGAAGCGCGCGGGGCGCTCGTCGGACGCGATCGGTCGGTTGGCGTTCACAGAGTTCGCCGTGCTCGCCCCCGACACCGACGCGCGTGGTGCGCGACGGCTCGGCACCAGGCTGGGAGCGGCGATCTCGCTTGCCGGAGCGTCCGGCAAACGGAATCGCGCCGTGCGCGCCGGGTACCACGCGGTGAGCGACTTCCACGCAGCCGGGCTCGGGGCCCTCGACCTCATCGCCCGCGCGACCACGGCGCTGCGGGCCGTGCAGGCGAGCGGGGCGCACGGGTGGATCCGCGCGTTCGAGACGGGCCCACCCTCCTAGCGAGCGGGCGCGGTGCGCGAAGCAGGCGGTGTCGGGGTGAGCAGGCGTGACACGCCCTGCCAGAGGCTGGCCCCGAGGAACGGCATCGGGTCGTCCCACGCGACGGCTCGTTTCGCCTCGCAGCCGAGTGCCCACGCGAGCCACCGTAGGAATGGGACACCGGCGGCGCGCGCGGCCGCCGCGTCGCCCCATAGCCTGCACCAGCGGACACCAAGGCGAGCCGACGGCACGCGAGGGCGCGGGAGCCCGACGAGGTCGCCGTAGACGAGCGCCGGAACGTTGACGCCGGCGCGCGCGCCGAGATGGTGCCACAGCGTGAAGCGCGGATTGACCTCGAGCAGGTGGAGCGCACCGTTGGGCGCGCGCTTGAAGTCGAGCTTTGCAACGCCGCGCAACGCCAGCCGGCGCACCACCTCGCGTCCCAACGCCGCCACATCCGGCGCGTCGGTGCTGACGAGGGCCGTGCTGTCGCCGTACGCCGGCGGCCAAGTGCGGATCTTGCGCCCTGTGAACTCCCCGACCGTCTCGCCGCGCTCATCGACGTACACGTGGTAGCTCTCGACCCGTGTTTCCGGACCCGGAATGAGCTCCTGGAGCAGGACCGGGACCGAGGCGGCCGCGAGGCGCGGCCACAGCGCGAAGAGCGTCACGGGCGCGTCGCACTGCAGCGCCTTGGCCCCATGGGCAATCGCATGCCAGCGGTCGTTCCGCCGCACCCGGGGCTTGAGCACCAGCGGAAACCGCAGGTCGTTCGGCACCGCGTCCGTGCGCGGGTCGAGCGTACGCGCCCGGGGAACCGGCAGCCCGAGGCGTTCCGCCAGGGTGGCAAACCCGCACTTGTCGACCAGGTTCTCCACGAGGGCGGCGTCGGCCATGACGAAGCGGAAGTGGCGTCGTAGGCGTTCACGGTGGCGCGAGAGGAGCAACAGATCCCGATCCTGGTCGTAGAAGAGGACCGGCGGCTCGGGCTGCGCGGCGCCGAAGCGTTCCAGCAGGTCCAGGAGCGCGGCCGGCTGGTCCCACGCATCGGCCCAACCGAGCACCACACGAGCGAACCGCGAGTAGCGTGCTGGCGACCCGGGTTCCGCCACGACAGCGCAGGGGATACCCGCCAGGCCGAGCGCACGGAGCACGTCGACGTCGCCCATCACGCAGGCGAGCGCGCGCCTGTCCGGCACGGCGCGCATCTAAGGAGGCGCCGGGTTCAGGGAACGAGCGCTCCCACGGGGTTCGGTGGACCACGCCCGCAGCGCCGCCAGCTGCCGAGCCGTGAGACGGAGCACCGATCGAGCCGTGCGCAGCCTCTCAATCGCCGCATCCAGGATCTCGCCAGCCCGCTTTGTCCGCCAGGCGAGATAGAGCGTCGGCGCGCGGCCCATCCCCGCGCCGCAAAACACAAAGACCGTGCGCTCTTCCTGGCGCGCCGCATCGAGAAAGCGGCATCCTGCCGCCAGCTGATCCCGGTTGGGTGCCTCATTGTCCGCCACGGGGAGCCAGAGCAGTTGCTCGACGCTTGCCGTCCAGCCGGGGGGCGGCCCCTCCCGGAGCAGACAAACGGCCATCGTCGCCCCTGCCTCACGCAATTCACGCCAGCAACGCTGGGACGGGATACCGCCGATCCAGATCCCCGCTTCTACGAGCGTGGGTCGACGTGACGGGTCATCGTTGCTGGCCGCGAAGCGCGCGAGCCGCAACGGCTGCAGGATGGGCAGTGAGACCGCGCGCTGGTACGCGTCGGAGAAGACGCTCACGGCAGCAGGATCTGGCCGGCTACGCCGTCGGGATCCTCCTTCTTCACCTCGTCGGCGGTGAGCGAATACGCGTAGTAGCTGTAGGCGGCGCCGGGGCGCACGTCGTTCAGCACGGCGCCGAGCACGCGGATGGGCAGCCCTTCCAGCATTTCCACCCTGGCCTCGGCAGTCGCGCGGTCGGTCACGCCGGTGCGCAGCACCAGCAGCATGCTGCCGGTGGCCGTGCCGAGCGCGTACGGGTCTACCCCGGCCGCGAGCGGCGCGCTATCCAGGAGGATCACGTCGTAGCTGGCCCGCATGGCCGTGATGAGCCGGGGCACGGCCGCGGAGCAAAGCAGCTCGGGGCCGCGGTGCATGCGCGACCCCGCGCCGATGAACGCGAGCAGCGGATGTCCCGTACCCTGCACCACCTGGTCCGGTACGGCGCGCTCGGCGAGCACGTCGGTGAGCCCCGGGCGCCGCGCGCACCGCAACGCGCGGTGCAGGGCGCCGAGTCGCACGTCCCCGTCGATCAACAGGGTGCGGTAGCCCACGTCGGCGAACGCCTGCGCCAGGTTAGACGTGACGAACGATTTCCCGTCGCCGCGGCCCGGACTCGTGACGGTGATCAAGAGCGGTCCCGCGGCGCCATAGGCGTGCTGGACGTTGAGCCGGATGCCGCGCAGCGCTTCGACTGCACTGGCGCCGTCCACCTGCTGCGCCTCCCGACGCTTGCCGTTGCCCAGCTGCACGTGCGGCACCGCGCCGAGGATCGCGACGCCCATCGTCCGAATCGTCTCGGCGGGGTAGAGCATCTTGGGGTCGGCGCGGTCGAGCAGGACGGCCCCCGCCGTCCCCGCGCTCAGGCTCAGCAGCAACGCGACGATGATCAAGAGCGGTCCCGTGTTGCTCGCCGGGCGAGTGGGTCGGACCGCCCGCTCGAGAATGCGGACGTCGGGCAACGTGCTGACTTCCGCGAGGCGCGCCTCCTCGTATCGATGCTGCAGATTGGAGAACAACTGCTCCGCGTTCGTCTGCTCGCGCGCCAGCCGCATCTCCTCCAGCAACAGGGGAGGCGCCCGGTGCAGCTCACCCGACGTCGAATCCACCTGCTGCAGCAGCTCCCGCTCGCGCGCCGCGAGGCCCGCGACGATGGCGCGCCCCAGCGCCGGGATCACGTGCCGCGCCAGCGTGTCCACCTGCGCCGCCAGCCGGCGCACGGGAGGATGGGTGTCGGCGTAGCGGAACCGCAACGCGCGCAGCTCGGCCTGCTTGTCGGTGAGGTCTCTCATGGCCCCGGTCAGCTCGGTGGAGCGCTGCACCGCCCCAATCATCGCCAGCTCGTCCACCGCGACGCCCGCGTCGGCCGCGTGCGCCAACAGGCGCTCGATCGCCTCACGGTCGTGGGCGAACCCGCGCAGGGTGACCTGCAGGTCGACGTAGCTCGCGAAGGTGGGATCGGCCGTGATGCGCCGCCCGTCGGGTCCCTGCGCTGGACCCTCGGAGGAGCGGACCGCGTTGCGGACGCGGAACGCGGTGAGCGCCACCTCCGCGGTGCGCAAGTTCTGCTGCGCGTGCTCGAGCTGGTCCTTCAGGATCCCGGTCAGCTCGGTCAGCCGCTCGCGCTTCAGGTCGGCCGCCACGGCGACGAACCGGTCCACCACTGTGTTCACGATACCGGTGACCGCCGCGGCGTCGGGCCCGCGCAGCTCGACGCGCGCGAAGTTCCCATCCGGCAGGCCGCGCACCCGCAGCTCCTCGCTGAACTTCCCCGCCGCCTCGCTCGTCGTCGCGACCGTGAACTCCACCTTCCCGCTGGCCGGCAGCGCGGCTCCGGGGGGCGCCCAGGCGAACCCGAACGCCGGGCCGATCGAGTCCCCCACCGTCCCCTGCTGCAGCACGACCTTGTCGTCGACATCCAGCAGACGGAAGGCGCGTGTGGCGGGGTCCACGTCCATTCGGTAGCGCCCAGGGCGGACATCGTCCACGGCGGTGAACGTCGCGAGCGCCGCGCTGTCGGTGGCGGACTTCGGCTTGAGGTACAGACGCCAACGGTGGACCACGGAATCCAGCACGACGTGCGACCGCAAGAGGTCGAGCCAGCCCGTGGCGGTACCGAGCACCTGGCCGCTCTGGATCGGTCCTTCGTCTCGCGCCCGATCGCGTGCGCCCGGGTCTCGAAGCTCGAGCCACACCGTCGCGCGGGCCTGATAGGTCGGTTTGAGGAACCGCGCGCCCACCGCGCCCGCCGCCGTCCCGAAGAGCACGACGCCCGCGACCAGCCACTTACGGTTGCGGACGGCGCTGAAGGCGCGTTCCCAGTCAGCAGGCGTGTGCACCTGCGCGGCACCCGCGCGGCGGGTGTAGATCGCCGCCAGCCCCGACCCGGGCGCCGGCAGCCTCCCGGCGGGCCGCCGGTCGGGAGAGAGCGGTGTGATGTCTTTGGCCATGGAGTGTGCAGTCGCAGGCAGCAAGGCCGATACCGCGGAGCGACGCGAGCGTAGCCACGCAACCTGCTTCCCTGCTTCCGGATAGAGGGCACGCCGGCGGGCCCGCCCCGGGTGCGGCGCGAATCTGTCACACCCTTGCCACAACATGTGTGCTGGATCGCTGCGCCCGGGGCCGGCGCGTGTATCTTGACATCGGACCCAATCGACCGTTTTTTGAGTGACGTGTCTCACGCCTCCTCGACGTCAGTTGCGGTAGGCGATGCGAGTCGGGGATCGGACAGCGAGGGGGAGTAGATGCACGTGGCCACTTCGGAGAGCGATATTCCCGTCGCGCGCGCGATGCGCGCCGCGACGGAGCAGCCTGACATCACTGACCTCATTTCCGTTTCCAGCGCCGTTCGCCAGAGCATCCGCGTTCTGGTGATCGACGACGAGCGCGCGCTGCGCGAGAGCTGCGCGACGGTGCTCGGAGCCGAAGGGTATCAGGTGACGACGGCGGGGCGCGCGCAGGAAGCGCACGACACGCTCAAGCGCCGCGCCTTCGACATCGTCCTCATCGATCTGTACATGGGCGACGTGCCCGGCATCGAGCTGCTGCGCGCGGCGCTGGCGACGCACCGCGACACGATCGCGATCGTCATCACCGGCAAGCCGAGCGTCGAGTCCAGCCTCGAGGTGTTGCGCGCCGGGGCGTGGGACTACCTCCCCAAGCCGTTCACCGGCACCCAGCTGCAGATCCTGATCGGGCGGGCCGCCCATGCCGTGATCGTGGCGCGCGAGAGCCGCGCGCAGGAGCAGCGGTCCTCGTCCGCCGCCGACAACAGCGACCGGTTGACGGTGCTTGGCACCGCGCCGCTGTTCCGCCGCGCGATCGAGTTGGCCCGCAAGGTGGCCCCGACCGACGCGTCGGTGTTCATCACCGGCGAGAGCGGCGCCGGCAAAGAGCTCATCGCGCAGTTCATCCACGCGCACAGCCGCCGTCACGCGCGCCCCATCGTCGCCATCAATTGCGCTGCGCTCCCCGAGCCGCTGCTCGAGTCCGAGATGTTCGGCCACGTGAAGGGGGCGTTCACCGGCGCCGTCCGCGACAAGGCCGGCTTGCTCGAGGCCACCAACGGCGGCACGCTGTTCCTCGACGAGCTGGTCGAGATGGCGCCGGCGATCCAGGCAAAGCTGTTACGGGTCATCCAGGATGGCGTGGTCCGCCGCGTCGGGAGCGAGCGCACCGACGCCGTCGTCAACGTGCGCTTCATCGCCGCCACGAACCGCGACCCCGAGGAAGCGGTGCGCGCGGGGGCGCTGCGCAAAGACCTCTACTACCGGCTGCGTGTCGTGCCGATTCACGTGCCGCCGTTGCGCGAGCGCCCGGAGGACATCCCGCTGCTCGCCAATCACTTTCTCGAAGGCTTCTGGAAGGCCCACCGCGGCCTCACCCTGCCGCTGCCCAAGCTCACCAAGACGGCGGTCTGGGCGCTGCGGGCCTACGCCTGGCCCGGCAACGTGCGCGAGCTCCAGAACGTCATCGAGCACTCCGCGGTGCTGCTCGAGCCCGGCGCCAACGTCCGCCCCGAGAACATCCCGTTCATCGGGGAAGCCGCGGGCGAGCCGGAGCCCGAAGCGGCCGCCGACGCAGCGCTCGCCGACGGCGGCTACTACGCGGCCCGCGAGGCGCTGCTGGCGAAATTCGACCGCCGCTTCCTCACCCAGGTCGTGATTCGCGCCGGCGGCAACCTCTCCAAGGCCGCCCGCATGGCTCGTGTCGATCGCACTACGTTCTATCGGCTGATGGAGCGCTACGGGCTGCACCGCGACTCGCTCGGCGCCGCGTCGAACGAATGAGCCTCGCGCGTCGCACCCCGGACCCAGCCGCGCGCCTGCGCGCCCTGCCCGGCGACCGCACCTCCGGCGGCGCCCCGGAGCCGCTCGCCGGCGTGCAGTCGCGGTTCTTGACGGCCGCCACCCGCCGCGTCGCGCGGCTGTTGCGCGTGGAGTCGAAAGACAACGCCGATTCCGAGGTCGTCTCCGCGCTGCTCGCGGCCATCGCCCTCGCGGTCGATCGCCACCATCCCGACTTCGTCTCGATGCTCATGCCCCAGCCCTCCCCCGAGCTGGGCCAGCGGCTGGTCGAGCTGCTGCGGGTCGAGCTGTTGCGGGGGTGGGCAAGCGACCGCGCCTCCGGTCCGGCTCCCTCGACGGTGCTCGACGCCATCAGCGCCCTCGAGCAGGTCCGCCAGGCGCTCGACCGCGACGCCGGCGCGCCCGAGGCGCGACTCCCCACCGGCGCGGACGCGCTCGACCTGTTCGTCGAGGTCGTCCACGACCTGCGCAGCCCCCTCACCTCCATCCTGTGCCTCGCGGACACCCTGCAGCGCGAGCGCAGCGGCGATGTCAACAAGCTCCAGCACCGCCAGCTCGGCCTCATCTATAGTGCCGCGCTCGGGTTGAGCGGGCTCGTGAGCGATGCGCTCGAGCTGGCGCGCGGCGGCGGCGACCTGGTGGAGGACAAGCCCGTCCCTCTGTCGCTGACCGCGCTGATGGAGGAGGTCGCCAACATCACCCGGCCCATGGCCGAGGAAAAGGGCCTTCGCATGGGCGTGAGGTCGATCGAGCCCGACCGCCGCCTCGGGCACCCGGTGGCCCTGGGGCGCGTGCTCCTCAATCTCACGACCAACGCCCTCAAGTTCACCGACGAGGGCAGCGTGGAGATCGTCTGCTCGGCCCAGGGCGAGGCGGGCGTCCAGTTCGCCGTCTCCGACACGGGTCCCGGGATCAACCCCATCGCGCTCGCCAGCCTGTACCAGCCATTCCGGCGGGCGCGCGGCCGCAGCGGGTTCCACTTCTCCGGCACGGGACTCGGTCTCGCGATCAGCCGGAAGCTGGTCCGCACCTTGGGGTCGGATCTCCAGCTCGACACCGGCAGCTGGGGAACCCGCTTCGCTTTCGCGCTCGACCTCCCCCCCATCGTCGCGCGCTGAGGGCAGCTCCCCGCAAAGCGTCGCAGCCGTTACGCACATCTGTAACACTGGCGTGTCAGGGTAGCGGCTAGGGCGTCGCCCTGCCCGCGCTAAGTCCTTTCCCCACAACTCGAACGGTCGGTGCCAGCCGCGCATGTGACGTGCGTTCCTCGCGTGGCGGTCGGAGTGCGCTCCACCCCATGGCACCGGCCTCCACGCCCCAGGGAGTCGAACGAGATGACCGTCGGCGCAGTCACCGCAAGGCGCAGCCACTTCCTCCCCTTCTCCCCGCCGGCCATCGGGGAGGAGGAGATCCTCGAGGTTGTGGATACGCTGCGCTCGAGCTGGATCACCACGGGGCCCAAGACCAAGCGCTTCGAGTCCGAGTTCGCCGCGTTGGTCCAGGCCCCGGCCACGCTCGCGCTCAATTCCTGCACCGCGGCGCTGCACACCGCGCTCAAGACGGCGGGCATCGGTCCCGGGGACGAGGTGATCACCACACCCATGACCTTCACCGCGTCGGTGAACGTCATCGAGCACGTCGGCGCGAAGCCCGTACTTGTGGACGTGGAGCCGGACACGCTGAACATCGATCCGGGCGAGGTGGAGGCCGCGATCACCCCGCGGACGCGGGCCATCCTGCCGGTGCACTACGCCGGCCACCCGGCGGACCTCGACCCGCTGCACGCGCTCGCGGGAGTCTATCGGCTGGTCGTGATCGAGGATGCCGCGCACGCCCTCCCGGCGTGCTACCGCGGTCGCGCCATCGGCTCGGGGGTGAACCCGGTCGCGTTCAGCTTCTACGCCACCAAGAACCTCACGACCGCCGAGGGTGGGATGCTCACCGGCGATCCTGATTTCCTCGCGCGGGCGCGCATGATGAGCCTGCACGGCATGAGCCGGGACGCGTGGAAGCGGTACGACAAGGGGGGCAGCTGGTTCTACGAGGTACTGCTCCCGGGCTTCAAGTACAACATGACGGACATCCAGGCCGCGCTTGGCCTGTGCCAGCTGCGCAAGCTCGAGCGCTTTCAGCAGCGGCGCAGGGACGTCGTGAGCCAGTACAACCGCGCCTTCACCGACGTGCCCGCGCTCGAGGCGCCCGTGATGCGTCCGGACATCGAGCACGCCTGGCACCTCTACGTCCTCCGCCTGCACCTCGACGCGCTGACGATCGATCGCGACCGCTTCATCCAGGAGCTCACCGAGCGGAACATCGGGACGTCGGTGCACTTCATCCCGATCCACCTGCATCCGTACTATCGGGACAAGTACGGCTTCACGTCGGGCAGCTTCCCGGTCGCGTATGGCAATTACCGGCGCATGCTCAGCCTGCCCCTCAACCCCGGCCTCACCGACCAGGATGTGGACGACGTGATCGCGGCGGTGTTGGACGTGGTCCGGTGTCACCAGGCGTGAGCGTCCGGCGCGTCACCGACGTCCTGCTCGCCGGGGTCGCCCTGGTGGCGGCGGCGCCCGTCCTCGCGGCCGCTGCCCTCGGCATCCGGTTGGCCTCGCCCGGGCCGATTCTGTACCGGGCCCAGCGCATCGGCCTGCATGGACGGCCGTTCACGATGTACAAGCTGCGCACCATGCACGTGGCCCAGGCGTCCACCAGCGCGATCACGCCGCTCGGCGACCCCCGCGTCTTCCCGTTCGGCGCGCTGCTGCGACGCGCGAAGCTGGATGAGGTTCCGCAGTTGTTCAACATCCTGCGCGGCGATATGGCGATCGTGGGGCCGCGCCCCGAAGACCCGCGGATGGTGGAGCTGTTCTACGCGCCCCTGCACCACGCCACGTTCGGCGTGCTGCCCGGGCTCACCTGTCCGGGCAGCATCTACGCCTATACGCACGGCGAGGCGGAGCTCGACCCCGACGATCCAGAGCACAGCTACGGCGAGGGCCTGCTGCCGCTGAAGGTCGCCCTCGATCTCGTGTACGTGCGCCACGCCTCGCTCGGCTACGACCTGGCGCTGATGGCGCGCACGGCGTGGATGCTCGGGACGGCCCTCCTGGGCCGCCGGGATTTTCCGCTCCCGCCCGAGCTGCCTGAAGCACGGCGCATCATGCGGGAAGCGGGAGCCCTCCGGGTGCCCGCGTGACGCTGTCGGTCCGCCAACCCCGACCCGCTGCTGTCGAGGCACCGAGTCTGCTCGAGCGTCTCGGCGAGCGGCTCCATGCGGATGGTGTGGTGTGCTGTCAGTGGAAGGGGCACTGGAAGCGGACGCGCTGGGAGACTGGAGCCGGGGACGTGGATCTCCTCGTCGACCCCAGCTGGGCGGAGCGGCTCGACAGCGCGCTGGACCGGCTCGGGTTCAAGCTGGCGCTCCCACCCGCGGAAGCGACCGTACCGGGCACGGCGAGCTGGTTCGGCTACGACGCCGGACGCGGCGCCCTGGTCCACGTCCACGTCCATTCGCGCCTGGTCCTCGGATACTACTGGACCACGACGTACCGTCTCCCAGTCGAGCATGCCGTTCTCGAGACGGCGATGCGAAAGCTGCCGTTCTCGGTTCCGGCGCCGGAGCTCGAGTTTATCCTCTTCGTGCTGCGGGCGGTGCAGCGAGTCGGGCTGCGGGACCTCATAGCGCCTGGCCCGCCCGCGTGGCTGCTGGACGCGCAGCCGGAATACGCGTATCTGGTCGCCCGCGTGGACCGGCGACGCCTGCAAGCCCGCCTGGCGGAGCTGCTGCCGAGCGTGGACCTGGCATGGTTCGATTCCTGTGCTCGAGCGGTGCGGCCCGAAGCATCTCGCTGGCAGCGGCTGTCGCGGCGCCTCGTGCTGCACGAGCGCTTGCGGCCCTACGCCTGCCGGCCCCCCATCGCACTGCTCGCGAGGCGAATCGCGCGCCGCCTCGGGGTGCTGCCCCGCGCTCGACGCATGCGTTTGGCACGGGGCGGCACGCTGTTCGCGCTGGTCGGCGGCGACGGCGCCGGGAAGACGACAAGCGTGGCGCAACTGCGCGGTTGGCTGTCGGGCCCGTTCGACGTCATGACCGCACACCTGGGCCGGCCACCCCGCTCGCTCACCACGTTGGCGGTGGGCGGCGTGCTCAAGCTGCGCCGTGCGCTGGGCCGCTGGCTGGGCGCGGACCGCGGCGCGGGTCCGGCCGGCATCCTCGAGCTGGTGCGCCTCGTGTGCACGGCCCGCGACCGTTACCTGCTGTTCGTGAAGGCCCGCCGCTTCGCGGCGGCGGGGGGCGTCGCACTGTGCGAACGCTATCCCATCCCGCAGAACCGGCTCCTCGTCGGGCCCGAGATCGCTCGACTGCTCGGGCACGACCAGAACACACGGCTCGCGCGCTTCTTCATGCGGGCAGAGCAGGACTACTATCGCCGCATCACGCCGCCCGACGTCGTGATGGTGCTCATGGTCGATCCCGAACTCGCCGTGCGGCGCAAGACCACCGAGCCGCCCGACTACGTACGGGCGCGCGCGCGCATCGTTTGGGAAACCGACTGGAGCGGTACGGGCGCCCACCTGGTCGACGCCGGGCAGCAGCTGGCGTCGGTGGTGGCCGAGCTGAAAACGCTCATCTGGTCGGAGCTGTAGCTGGTGCCTCGGCCGATCGTGGTTGAGTTGGCCGGGCCTGCGGGAGCCGGCAAGAGCACCGTGTGGCGGCTCCTGACGGCGCGCACGCGCGTGGTGCACGCGAGCGTCTGGAACCTGCCCCGGCGGCTCCTCGTGGCCAGCGCCCTGCGCATGCTCCCGGCGATGACGAGCGTGGTGCTCCGGTCCGGCACACTACCGTGGGAAGAGCTCAAACAGATGATCCGGCTGGATGCGTTGCGCCGTTACCTGCATCGCCTCCGGTCCGCCCACCACGACCTGATCCTCATGGATGAAGGGCCGATCCTGGCCATGAGCTGGCTCCGCGTGCTCGGGCCGGCGTGCTTCCGTGACGGCCGCATGGACCGGTGGTGGAACCGGACCTTGGACGTCTGGGCGCCGGTGCTCGACGGCATCGTGCTGCTCGATGCGCCGGACTCGGTGCTCGTCCACCGAATTCGCACCCGAGCGAAGCTGCACGAGTACAAGCACCGTCCGGAATCGGAGATCAACGAGTTCTCCGCCGCGTATCGCGCGGCGTTCACCTGGGTGATCGCGGGCCTGACCGCCCGGGGAGGCGCGCGGGTCCTGACCACGGAGAGCTACGGCGCCGGACCGGTGGACGTCGCCGAGCGGGTGCTCACGGCGTTCGAGGGCGCGGTGCATGCGGGCTGACGCCGTGGCCGCCCCCGCGCCACCGACGCTCACCCGGCGCGCGTCGCTCAACGCCGTACAGGCGCTGCTCGACTACGCGGCCAAGCTCGGCGTCGGCCTCATCGTCACGCCCATTCTGCTGGACGGTCTGGGCCGGTCCCTGTTCGGCGTGTGGGAGATGCTGGGCCGGCTGATCAGCTATATGTCGGCGACGGACGGCAGGCCCACCGAGGCACTGCGGCTGGTCATCGCCACGAAGCAGGCAACGCACGACCCCATGGCGCACCGGCGCGCCGTCGGCAGCGCCCTCGTCGTGTGGCTCCTCTTCCTCCCGCTCCTCGCGGGCGTGGGCGCGGTGCTGGTGTGGCTGTCGCCGCTCGTCACGAAGGTGCCCCCCTCGCTCCATGCGACGGTGCGGATCGTGAGCGCGGCCCTGGTCTTGACGCTGCTGATCGGCGGCCTGTCGTCGATCCCCGAGTCGGTGCTGCGCGGCATGAACCTGGGCTATAAGCGCATGGGGTTCCAGGCCGGACTCAACGTGCTCGGAGGCCTCCTCACCGCCGGAGCCATCTACGCCGGCCTGGGCATGGTGGGCGTCGCGGGCGCCCAGGTCGTCCTGACCGCCCTTACCGGGATCGGCTTCTGGGTCCTGGTGAGACAGTACATCCCCTGGTTCGGAGCTGCGCGTCCGTCCCGCTCGGAGGTGCGCTCTCTGGTCGGGATGAGTGCGTGGCTCGCCGCCGGCGAGATGATCGCGAAGCTCTCGCTCGCGAGCGACGTCATCATCCTCGGTATGGTGGTGTCGTCGTCCGTCGTGACGACCTATGTCCTCACGGGCTATGCCGCCCGGGTTGCGCTGGGCGTCCACCTGTTCGCCGTGGGGGCGGCCATGCCAGGGCTGGGCGGCGTCATCGGGCTCGGCCAATACGAGCGGGCCGCGGAGCTGCGCCGCGAGATCCTCAGCCTGACCTGGCTGTCCATCGCCGCGGTGGGCGCGACGATGCTGGTTTGGAACCGCTCGTTCCTCGGGCTCTGGGTAGGTGCGGTCAACTACGCCGGGCCGTGGGTGAACCTGCTGATCGTCCTCATTACGGCGCAGACGGCCCTGTTGCGCAGCGACGCATTCGTATTGGACGCGATCCTGCGGCCACGGCAGCGCGTGGTGGTCGGCGTGGTCGCCACAGCGCTCATCATCGTCGTCTCGTTGGCCCTCACGCCGTCGCTCGGGATGGTCGGCGTTTGTCTCGGCCTCATCTCGGGGCGGCTCGCGCAGAGCGTCGCGTATCCCATGCTCGTCAACACAGGCCTCCGCCGGCCTTCGCGACTTGCCCTCCGGTCCGTCGGGCGCCCCGCGGCAGTCATGGCGCTCCTCTTCGCGGGCGCCGTCGCCCTCAGCGAGCGTGTAGTCGCCGCAACGTGGGGTTCCTGGCTCGCGGGGACGGCACTCACGCTCGTGGTGAGCCTCGCGATCGCGTTTTGGGGCGGCATGCCTGCCTCCACGCGGCAACAGGTCGTCGGGCGGCTGCGGGGGATCGTGGGAGGCGGACCTGTTTAGCGAGGGCGGGAGGACGGGGACGCGGCCCGTTCCAGGGGTCATCCTCCGCTGGTGCCTGTATCTTTCGCTGGCGTCGATCCCATTCGAGATCCCGAATCGCACGACCTTGCCGGTCGAGGTCCCGACGTTGCTCGGCGCGATCCTGCTGCTCGCGGCTCTGCTCCAGCCTGGTCTGTCGTTCCGCAGGCCACCGGGCGCGTTCTGGTGGTTCGCGGGCTACCTCCATGTCTTCGCCCTCGCCACCAGCATGAACTTCCTGAACGACCAGCGGGAGGTGCTCCAGCTGTTTCTGATCATTCTCCAAAACATCCTCGTCTTCTGGGTAGCCTACAACGTGCTGCGCGACGAGCGCGTCATGACCAATGCGCTCGTGACGTACGTGGTCGCCTGCGCCATCCGGGCGGGGCTGCCCCTCCTGGGCGTCGGCCGGACCACTCGAAGCGTGTGGACCGGGGGAGAGCGCTGGACCTGGTTCGGGCAGAACGAAAACAACTCCGCCATGTTCCTCGCGGCGGCCCTGATCGTGCTGGTCGGGCTCACGTACGGACGCGCCCGCAGCGCGATCCGCCCCAAGCTCCTGGCCTGGCCGCTCGCCGCACTCATCGCCGCGGCGATCGTCCAGACAGGGTCACGAGGTGGCCTCGCGACGCTCGCCGCGGGACTGCTCGCCTTCATCCTGTTCAACCCGGCGGCAACCCTGCGCATCAGGATTCGCAACACTGCCGTAGGCCTTGTCGCTCTGAGCCTGCTGCTGGGGGCGGCGTACGCGGCTCCCGTCATGCGCGATCGGCTTGCCGATACGGCCGAGCACGGCGCGATGGCTGGGCGCGAGACCTTGTTCCCGGTGCTCATCGGGATGTTTTCCGAAAAGCCGCTGCTGGGGTGGGGACCGGTGAACAATGACTACGAGTTGTCGCTGCGCGAGCTGTATGTGAGCGAGGGAGAGAAGTTCCTGTTCAAGCGGGACACCCACAACCTGATGCTCGAAACCCTCACCGCCACCGGGCTGCTCGGAACCGTGGTGTTCTGGCCCGGGATCGTGTTGTGCGTCCTCGCGGCGTGGCGAGCACGCCCGGGGCCCGAGGGCGTCCTACCGCTGGCCGTGCTCGCCGGGCTGCTGATGGCGAACATGAGCGGGAACTACATCGGGTCCAAGCTCCTGTGGTTCTTCTTGGCAGTCGCGCTGGCCGCCTATGACCACACCCGACGCCCCGACCGCCGGTCCGACCGTCACGTAAGTGAACGCGCTTCTGTAACACACCTCCCACACACCGAGCGGAGTGGCTCCTGGGGCTCCGTCTCAAGTGTTTGGCCCAGAACGTAATAGCGGCCACCGTTGCTTGCACGCCTCGTGCAGGCAACCGCGGCGCAATGCCCCCCGCCATGGTAGGGTTCGTGTCTCCCGCGACGGCCGCGCCTCTGGCGTGGCGCGAGGGCACGCTCAGCGGTCCGGGCGGGGAGCGCATTCCCGTCGTCCAGGGTATCCCGCGCTTCGTGCCCTCGGACCTGTACGCGTCCGCTTTCGGGCTGCAGTGGAACCTGCACGCGAAGACGCAGCTCGACAGCCGGACGGGAGCCGACCTGTCCCGGACCAGGCTGGAGCGGTGTCTCGGAACCCCCGTGGCGGCGCTGTCCGGGCTGCGAGTGCTCGAGGCCGGATGCGGGGCCGGTCGCTTCACCGAGCTGATGGTCGAGGCGGGAGCGCTCGTCCATGCCATCGACCTGAGCGCGGCCGTGGACGCGAACCGTCGCAACATCGGCGCGGCGCCGAACTACGTGGTGGCGCAGGCGGACATCCGCGCGCTCCCGTTCCCGCCTGCCTGCTTCGACCTCGTCGTGTGCATGGGCGTGCTGCAACATACGCCCTCACCAGAGCAGAGCATCCGGGCGCTGTGGCGGATGGTCAAACCGGGCGGACGCCTGGTGATCGATCACTACACGTGGACGCTCTCGCGCGTGACCAAGGTGGGGACTGCGCTGCGGATCATCTTGAAGCGGCTGCCGCCCGCCTCCGCCAAGTGGCTCACCGATCGCCTGGTCGATCTGTTGTTCCCGTTGCATTGGCGCGTGCGCCGGGTGCGCTGGGCGCAGATGCTCTTGAGTCGATTCTCCCCGTGCATCGCCTACTGTCACGTCGTGCCCCACCTGACGCGCGAGCAGCACTACGACTGGTGCCGGTTGGACACCTTCGACGGCCTCACCGCCGACTACCAGTACCTGCGCACACGCGGCCAGGTGCGACGCACTCTCGCGGCGCTCGGGGCGGAACACATCGAAGTCTGGCGCCATCTCAGCTTCGTCGAGGCAAGGTGCCGCAAGCCGGACGGGTCATCCGTATGTGCGGCATAGCCGGCCGGTTCCATCCGGTGCGTGTGCCCGACGCCGCCGGCTGGCACGAGCGGGCGGACGCGCTGCTCGCCCACCGAGGGCCGGATGGCTCGGGGCACTATCGCGACGCCCGTTGTGAGCTGGTCCATCGGCGCTTGGCCCTGCTCGATCTGTCGCCCACCGGCCACCAACCGATGGCGAACGAGGACGCCAGCGTCTACGTGGTGTTCAACGGCGAGATCTACAACCACCCCGAGCTGCGGGCCGAGCTGACGGGCCGTGGCCACGCGTTTCGCGGCACCTCGGATACGGAGGTCCTGGTCCACCTGTACGAGGAGGTCGGAGCCGCGCTGGTGTCCCGGCTCCGCGGGATCTTCGCGTTCGCCTTGTACGACCGGCAGCGCGGCCGGCTGGTACTGGCGCGGGACCGGTTCGGGGTGAAGCCCCTGTTCTACGCTTGGCACGACGAGCAGCTGGTCTTCGCCAGCGAGATGAAGGCGATCGTGGCGCTGCCCGGGTTCCGGGCCACGCTGGATCGCCAGGCGTGCTACGACTTCCTGGGCCTCGGCTACATCCCGGAGCCGGCCACCGGGTTCGCGAACATCCATGCCCTCCCGAAGGGGACGTGCCTGACCGTGGGGCCGGACGGCCACCGTCTCACGCCGTTCCATCACGTCCGGGCTCGGCCGGACCCGCAGCTCGCGTTCGGCGCCGCGGTAGAAGGCGTGGAAGCGGCGCTCCTGGCGGCCGTCCAGCGTCAGTCGGTCGCCGACGTACCCATCGCGGCTCTGCTCAGTGGCGGGATCGACTCGTCGCTCGTCGTGGCGGCGCGCCAGCGCGCCACCGGCGGCGCGACGACGTCGTTCAACGTGCGGTTTCCGGATCGCAGCCACGACGAAACGCCGGTGGCGCTGGCGGTGGCCGCCCACTGCGGCACCCGGCACCTCACGATCGACGTCGAGCAGCGAGCCCTGACGCTCACCGGGATTCTCGACCTGCTGCGCCATTTCGACCAGCCGTTCGCGGACACGAGCCTGATCCCCACGTACTGGATCTCGCAGGCGATCCGCGACCAGGGGATCATCTGCACGCTGTCCGGCGACGGCGGAGACGAGGCGTTCGGCGGATACCCGATGTTCTGGCGGGCGAACGGCTTGCTCCAGCTGATGCGGCTGCCCCAGTGGGCCCGTCACACCGCCGTCGCGGTCGGCGATCGCCTCGGCGGGTGGACGCGCGATTGGGGACGCCAGGTCTCCAAGGCGGTACAGCTCGCACACGCGGGCCGCGGCGACGCCGCCGTCTTGATCGCCGGGCTCGCGAATTACGTCTCGGAGCCGCAGAAGGAAGAGTTGGTCCGGCCGGAGGCCCGGGAGGGACTCGCGCCGGTGTACCGTCACTTCGACGGCTACCAGCCACCGGCCGTGCGCGATCTGGACGAGCTCTCGGCGCGGCTCACTGAGACCCAGTTCGCGATCAGCCTGCCGTCCGATATGCTGCGCAAGGTGGACATGATGAGCATGCGGGCCGGCATCGAGGTGCGGGTGCCCCTGCTGGACGAGGACGTCGTGGCGCTGGGACTGACGCTGCCGCACCGGTTCAAGACTGACGGGCGCACCGGGAAACGCGCGTTGCGCGCGGTGGCGACCCGCTGGCTGCCTCACACCGTCGCCGCGCACCCCAAGCACGGGTTCAGCATCCCCATCGACGTCATGGTGCCCGATGACTTCTGCGACGCCGTCGGTGACCTGTTGCTGGGACCGGGCACCCGCACCGGGACGCTCGCGAACCCGCTGTTGGTGCAGCAGTGGCTGCACGGCCTCCGGCGGGCGAAACACAGCCGCCTCCCGGGCACGATCAGTCGGGAGGGCCTGTACCGCCGCGTCGTGACGCTGCTGTCGCTCGAGGCGTGGCTGCGGGACCACGGCCTGACATGGTAGGCGCCGCCCGTCCGTTCGTGTCCATCGCGGTGCCGTGCCGCAACGAGGCACTCTACATCGCTGCGTGTCTCGACTCGATCCTGGCAAGCGCGTATCCGCTCAACCAGCTCGAGGTGCTGATCGCCGACGGCATGAGCGAGGACGGCACGCGCGATATCGTCGCCGAGTACGCCGCCCGCTATCCCTTCATCCGGCTCCTCGATAACCCGAAGCGCATCGTGCCCGCCGGTCTCAACGCGGCGATCGCGCTCGCGAAGGGCGAGATCATCGTGCGGATGGACGCCCATGAGACGTACCCTCCCGAATACCTGCCCCGGCTCGTGGCCGAGCTGGAGCAGACCGGCGCAGACAACGTCGGTGGCGTCATCATCACCGTGCCGGCGGACAACAGCCCCACCGCTCGCGCGATCGCGGTGGGTCTTTCCCACCCGTTCGGCGTCGGCAACGCCTACTTCCGCATCGGGGCCGACGTGCGGCGTTGGGCAGACACGGTCCCGTTCGGCTGCTTCCGCCGGGAGGTGTTCGAGCGGATCGGCGGCTTCGACGAAGACATGGTCCGCAATGAGGACGACGAGTTCAACCTGCGTCTCATCAAGCACGGCGGGCGGGTGCTGCTGCTGCCGGAAGTGGTGTCGTACTACCGCGCGCGCAAGTCGCTCCGGGACGTGGCCCACATGTACTTCCAGTACGGCCGCTACAAGCCGCTGGTCGCCAGGAAGCTCGGGGCGGTGATGACGGGTCGCCAGCTGGTGCCGGCACTATTTCTGTTGACGCTCCTCGCCCTCGGGCTGTTGGGCGTGTGGGTGCCGGGCGCGCGAACCGCCGCCGCCGCCATCGCGGGGTGCTATACCGCGCTGGTGCTCGGGTTCTCGGCGCTCACCATACGCAAGCACGGCTGGCGCTGCGCCCTGGCGTTGACCGCCGTGTTCCCGACGGTCCACGTCTGCTACGGTATCGGCTTCCTCTACGGCGTCCTCAGATACTGGACGCCATTCGGGAGACCGGCGCGCGCGACCCCGGCCGTTCCGGTGCCCCGATGACCGCGCCCCGGTCGATGACCGCGGTAGCGAACGTGGCGGGCTTCATGTACCACGACGTGACGGACGAGCCGGATAGCTCCGGGTTCCTCCAGGCCGGCGCGCGCGCCTACAAGCTCTCGCGTCGCGCTTTTGAGCTCCACCTGGCAGGGATCGCCGAGGCGCCCGTCGCTCCATCGCTCGTGACGGACGTGGACTTCAGCCGGCCGGGGCGGTACCTGGTGCTGACGTTCGACGACGGAGGGAAGAGCGCGCTCGCCACCAGCGACACGCTGGCGCAGCGGGGGTGGAAGGCGCACTTCTTCATCGCCACGAGCCGCATCGGGCAACGGACGTTCCTCACGGCCGCGGAGATCCGCGAGCTCGCCGCCTGCGGCCACCTCGTCGGCAGCCACTCCCACACGCACCCACCAATTTTTCGGGATCTGTCCGTGGAACGCCTGGGGCAGGAATGGCGCGTGAGCCGCGACATGATCGCCCAGATTCTGGGCGCGCCGTGCGTCACGGCGTCGGTTCCCGGCGGCGACGTCTCGCCCGTCGTGTTCCGCTCCGCAGCCGACGCCGGGTTCGCCTACCTCTTCACCTCCGATCCCTGGCTGGCGCCACGGCGCGTGGCCGGATGCTGGGTGCTGGGCCGGTTCGCCCCGAAAACCGGGACCTCGAGCGCCCGCGTCCGCCAGCTGGCCAGCTTCCGCGGCTGGGCCGGCGCGCTCATGGTGCGACGCCTGAAGGGCCTCGCGCGGGCGGCGCTCCCGCGGCTGTACCGCGAGTACGTCCGGCGCACCAGCCACGAAGCTCCCGGGGCGAACTGACGTGCTCATCGTGCGCGAAGCCTCGTTCACCGAGCTGGCCCGCTGGGACGATCTCGTCCACCGGTTCGACAACTGGCGCATCGTCCACACGCGCGTGTGGGTGGAGTGGCTCGCCGCCTGCGGGCACGGCCGCCCGCTCTACCTCCTGCTGGAGGAGGGCGGCGAGATCGTCGGCTGCCTCCCGGGCCTGCTCGGCCAGCTCGGGTTCCTGCGGCTGTTCGGCTCGCCGCCCCCGGGGGCGCAGACCCCCAGCATGGGCCCGGCGTTCGACCGCCAGCGCGTCTCCACCCAAGCGCTGGTCGCTGCCCTGGTTCCGTACCTCGAGCGACGCCACGGCGTGCACCACGTGGAGCTCATGACGAGCGCCTTCGACCCCGCGGCCATGCAGGCCTCGGGGTTCCGCGGCCTGCCCGAGCCCACGTACCGGGCGCCGCTGCTCCGTGGGGACGCCGAACGCTACCTCAAGACGTGGAAGGACAGCGCCCGCCGCAATGTGCGACGCGCCGAAAAGCTCGGACTCATTGCCCGATTCGAGGACGACGAGCGGTTCGTGGAGGAGCACTACGCCCAGATCAGCGAGGTCTTCATCCGGGGCGGCAACACCATCTCCTTCAGCAAAGGCAACACACTGGAGTTCTTCCGCCGGATGCGGGCCGCCGGCAAGCTCCTCGCGATCTCGGTCTACCTTCCGGACGGCGCGACCAACATTGCGACCGGGCTCTTCACGGTGGACGGGAAAGAGCTGCTGCTCTGGTCGTGGGCCCACCACACGGCGTACCGCTGGTATCGCCCTACCGAGTTCCTGACGTGGCACGTCGTGCGCCGCGCGATGGCAGCCGGCTGCGAGAGCGTGGACTTCATGGGGCTGGGCGAGTTCAAAGCGAAGTTCGGGGCCGAGGTCGATCAGACCAAGTACCGCTGGGTCCGAAGCCGATACCGCTGGCTGCTGCTGGCGCGGAACGCCGCGGCCCGAGGATACCGCTGGCAGCAGGCGGTGCGCGGACGGTTGGCGCGCCTGCGTCTCCCCGCGGCGCAGGGACACGAGGCCGAGCCGTCGTTTCCGGAGACGGGCACCGTGATGGCACAGCGGCGGCGCGCCCCATGACGGTCGCGGCGCAGAACGGCAACGGCCGCGAAGGCCTGCGCGTGCTGATGGTCACGAGCGATTGGCCGACCGGACCCGCGGGGACGGCGCAATTCATCGAGCGCCAGGCGCGCTTCCTCCAGGCCGCGTCCGTACAGGTGGACGTGTACGCGTTCCGTGGCTACCAGAATCCGATCCGCTACGTGTTCGCCTGGTGGAAGGTGCAGCGTCGGGTGCGCCGCAATCACTACGATCTCGCGCACGCGCAGTTCGGCCAAAGCGCGGTGCTGCTGTTCCCCAGGCATGTCCCGCTGGTAGTGACGTTCCGCGGAGACGAGCTGCAGGGCATCCCCGGGGACACGAGCGGCCGGCTCACCCTGAGAGGGTGGGTCCTGCGGTGGCTGTGCCGCATCATGGCGCGCCGGGCGGACGCGACGATCGTCGTGTCCGAACACATGAAGCGGTATCTCGACGACGGCGCGCCGGCCCACGTCATCCCGTCCGGGCTCGACTTCACCCTGTTTCGGTGCACGCCACGAGAGGAGGCACGGCGTCGGCTGGGACTGCCGCTCGCGGCGCACCTGGCCCTGTTCGTCGGCAACCCCGCGCTCGCGCGCAAGCGCTATCCACTCGCCCGGCGGGTCGTGGAGATCCTCAACCGGTCTCTCCCGACCCAGCTCATCGTCGGCTGGGGCGTGCCGCATATCGACATGCCCACCCTGATGAGCGCGTGCGACGCGCTGCTCTTCACGTCCATGCAGGAGGGGTCCCCGAACGCGGTCAAGGAGGCCCTGGCGTGCGACCTGCCGGTGGTCTCCGTGGCGGTCGGCGACGTGCCGGTGCGGCTCCGCGGGATCGAGGGATGCGAGCTGTGCGCCGACGATCGTCCCGAGACGATCGCGGCGGCGCTCGAGCGGGTGCTCCGGCGCGGGCAGCGCATTGCCGGCCGGCAAGCCGTGCAGCAGCTCGATGAAAACCTGATCACCCAGCAGGTGCTTGGCGTGTATGACAGCGCGCTCGCACACGCGGCGGGCCGTGCCCGGGGCCGGGGTAACGGGGCACGACCATGAGAATCACGCTGCTCACCCAGTACTATCCGCCGGAGATCGGCGCGCCTCAGGCCCGCATCTCGGCGCTGGCGAGCGCGTTCGCGGCTCGGGGCCACGACGTGACCGTGCTCACCGCCATGCCCAGCTATCCCAGGGGACGGATCTATCCGGGCTACGGCGGCCTGGTGCGGCGCGAGGGAGAGAACGGCGTCCGCGTCATCCGCACACCGATCTTCCCGACCCAGAAGGCCGACTTCGTGCGCCGCCTCACGAATTACTTCTCGTTCGTGTTCTCGGCGTCCACCCTCGGGGCGCTGTTCCTCAAGCCGTGCGACTTCGTGATGGTCGAGAGCCCGCCCCTCTTCCTGGGCTTGGCCGGCGTCTGGCTGAGCTGGCTGAAGCGCGCCTCGATGATCTTCAACGTGTCCGATCTGTGGCCGGAAAGCGCCGTGCGGCTTGGCGTGCTGCGCACGGACAGCATGGCCTACCGCCTGAGCGCCTGGCTCGAGGCGTTCTGCTACCGGCGCGCCAGTCTCGTGACGGGACAGACGGGAGAGATCGTTTCCGACATCGCGACGCGATTCCCCGGATGTCGCACGTACCATCTGTCCAACGGCGTCAACAACCGGGTGTTCCACCCCTCCCGCGCCACGGAGGCGGCGCGCGCCCAGGTGGGGGCGAGCGCGGAGACCTGCGTCGCCCTGTACGCGGGGCTGCACGGCCTCGCGCAGGGCCTGGAGCAAGTGCTGGACGCGGCGCAGCAGCTTTCCGGCGACAGCCGGCTGCAAATCGTGTTCTTGGGCGACGGCCCCGTGAAGAAGAAGCTCATGCGGTGCGCGCGCGAGCGCGGCCTGACGAACGTGCGCTTCCTCGACCCGGTGCCGAGCCACGAGGTACCCCCGTTGCTCGCGGCAGCGGACATCGTGATCGTCCCGCTCGCCACGCACATCCCCGGCGCCACCCCGTCGAAGCTGTACGAGGCAATGGCGAGCGGGCGCCCCGTCGCGCTCGTCGCCGAAGGCGAGCCGGCGGCCCTCGTGCAGGACCACCAGGCCGGCATCGTCGCGCACCCGGGCGACGTGGCCGCGCTGGTCCAGGCGCTGCGCACCCTGGGCGGCGACGCCGGTCTGCGCCAGCAGCTCGGGGCCAACGGCCGCCGGGCGGTCGAGCAACAGTTCGATCGGATCCAAATCGGCGACCGCTTCGTGGAGTACCTGGAGCAGCGCCTGGAGGCTGCGAAACAGCGCGCCGCCGGCCGAGCCGAGCCGCACCGCGTCGTATGACCCATCCGACGGCGGATCGCCCGGTCCGCGTGCTGATGTTGACGAGCGAGTGGCCCAGAAACGGGGGCCACACGTCGCATTTCGTGGCGCGCCAGGCACACTTCCTCCGCTCGGCAGGAGTGGAGATCGATGTGTTCGCGTTCCGCGGCGCGCAAAACCCCCTCCGCTACGCAGCCGCCTGGCTGCGCCTCCAAGGACGCCTCGCGCGCCGCCGTTATGATCTCGTGCACGCGCAGTTTGGCCAGAGCGCGCTGCTCGCGCTGCCCAAGCGCATCCCGCTCGTGATCACGTTCCGCGGCGATGACCTCCTGGGAATCGTCGGACGGGACGGCAGGTACACTCGGGCGGGGCGGCTGCTGCAGCGTCTGTCACGGCTGGCGGCGCGCTGGGCCGACGCGGTCATCCTGGTGTCCGGTCACATGAGCCAGTACCTCGGCGGCGGCCCGTTGCACATCGTTCCCTCGGGCCTGGATCTGGACCTGTTTCGCCGCATCCCTCGCGACGAGGCGCGACGCCGGCTGCAGTTGCCGCTCGACCAACCGCTGGTGCTGTTCGTGGGGGACCCGGAGGATGCCCGCAAGCGATACGCGCTGGCACGGCGCGCGGTAGAGCTGGTGGGCCGCGCGCTGCCGGCGCAGCTCGTGCTGGCCTGGGGCATCCCGCACCGCGACATGCCAGTCTACTTGAGCGCCTGTGACGCGCTCGTCTTCACGTCGCTCCACGAGGGATCGCCCAACGCCGTGAAGGAGGCGCTCGCCTGCGATCTCCCGGTCGTCTCGGTGCGAGTCGGCGACGTGCCGGAGCGGCTGCAGGGCATCGCGGGCTGCGCGGTCTGTGCGGACGACCGCGCCGAGACGATCGCCGCGGCCCTGGAAGCAGTGCTGCGGCGCGGTGAGCGCATTGCCGGCCACGAGGCGGTTCGCGACTTGGACGAGCGGCGGCTCACCGAGCGTGTCCTTGGCATCTATCGCTCGGTGCTGAACGGCCGCACGCACGCCCGCGCCGGCCACTGAAGAGGCGCGCGGCGAGCGATGTGCGGTATTGCCGGAATCCTGAGCCTCGGCGCCACGCCTCCCCCGGTTGACGTCGCCGTACTCCAGCGTATGAACGACCGCCAGGCCCACCGAGGACCGGACGGTGAGGGTTTTCTGGTGGGATGGCGGGAGTCGGGGAGCTTTGCTCACGCCCTCGTGCCTCACACCCGCGGGTGCGACGGGCGCGCCGCGGTCCAGGTCGCCCTCGGGCACCGCCGCCTCGCGATTCTCGACCTCTCGGACCGCGGCCTGCAACCGATGTCGGCCGGTGATCCCCGCGTGTGGATCGTCTTCAACGGGGAGATTTACAACCACCAGGAGCTGCGCCGCGATCTCGAGACGCGCGGCTACAGGTTCGCGAGCCGCACCGACACCGAGGTCCTGCTGGTCGCCTACCGCGAATGGGGTGACGCCTGCCTGGCGCGGCTGCAGGGGATGTTCGCCTTCGCCATCTGGGATGGAAACCGGGGTCGCCTGCTGTGCGCGCGCGACCGCTTGGGCATCAAGCCCTTCTACTACGCCACGCCAAGCGGGGCGTTCGCCTTCGCCTCCGAGATGAAGGCACTGCTGGCGCATCCCGGCGTCGCGCCGACTCCCGACGATGCCGCCGTGCTCGGCTTCCTCATCCACGCGAACTGCGACTACGGCGAGCGGACCCTGCTACGGCAGGTGAAAGCCCTGCCCCCGTCCCACAGTCTGACGGTGGACGTGGCAACCGGGCGGATCGAGGTGCGGCGCTACTGGGAGCTCGTGCCGCAGGAGCTCAACGGCACGCCCGACCGCGCCCGGCTCGACGGGCTCCGCGATCTGCTCGGCGCCACCATGCGCTCGCACCTGGTCAGCGACGTGCGCGCCGGGAGCTGCCTGAGCGGCGGCATCGACTCCTCGACGGTCGTCTCGCTGATCAGCGCCATCCGCCGCGAGCAGCCCGAGGCTGCGACCGCGGTGGGCGACCGGCTGCTCACCTTCACCTCGTGCTGGCCCTACCGGGAGCTCGACGAGCGCGAGTATGCAGGGGCCGCGGCCCGGCACGTCGGTGCCGAGTCTCATCTGGTGTTCCCCTCGGCGGGGGACTTCTGGGACACGTTTGCGCGCATGGCCTGGCATCAGGACATGCCGTTCCCGTCCATCAGCTACTACGCGCAGTGGTGCGTGATGCGCGCGGCGAAGCAGGCGGGCGTCAAGGTCCTGTTGGACGGCCAGGGCGGTGACGAAGTATTCGGCGGCTACGCCAAGTTCCGCTACGCGTACCTCGCGTCGCTGCTCCGGACGGGCCGGTTCTTCCCGCTCGCTCGGGAAGTCGCGGCGATGCTGCGGCAGGGCGATCTCTACGTCCTCAACCTCCGCGGAGGGTACCGCTACTTGCCGACCGGCCTGCGCCGGCTGCTGGGCGCGGATGCGTTGTTGCAGAAGGTGCTGCGGGCCGATTGGGACCGTGCCGTCACCGACGAGAGCACGCCCGCCACCCGGTGGTGGCGGTACGCGCGCGAGCAATCGTCCGGCGACGCCGCCACGCTCATGCAGCGGGTCCAAGTCGATGACCTGCTCGTGGACACCCTGCCGCTGCTGCTGCGCATGGAGGACCGGTCTTCCATGGCGTTCTCCCTCGAGGCGCGCGTGCCCCTGCTCGACCATAAGGTCGTCGAGTACGGGGTGTCGCTGCCGGACCACCTGAAGGTCAAGAACGGCTGGAGCAAGTACGCCATTCGCGAAACGATGCGCGGCATCCTGCCCGAAGTCGTGCGCACTCGCAAGACCAAGCTCGGCTTCGCAGCGCCCGATCGCCGTTGGCTCGCGGCCGATCTGCGCCCCCAGGTGAGCGAGCTGCTCGCAGGTGAGTTACGTTGTGAGAAGTACGTGGACGCCGCCGCGCTGCGCCGCTGGTATCGCGCGCCGGCCGCCCGGACGACCACCGAGTCCTACCTCGGGTTGTTCCGCCTGTTGTCGCTCGAGATGTGGATGCGCGCGTTCGACGTCAGTTAGGGGCCGGTGCGGCGCACGATGAAGACGTCGAAAGCAGGGCCGGTCTTGATCGGCATGACCGGCGAGCCGCCGATCGGTTGGGGTGGCGTCACGCCGCTCATCGGGATGCTCACGGAACCCCCGCCGTAGGTCCCGCTCGCGACCGGCGCGCCCCACAGGTCCTGCACGTTGCGCACCGCGTACACATTTCCCACGCTGAGCACGCCCGACAGATCCACGGCCACGCTCGCCTGACCGGTCCAATTGTAGATGACGATATTGGCGCGCCCGGGCTCGTACTGGTTGGGCCGCACGAACACTTGCGGCGCCGACGGGGTTCCCGCGGTCGCCGCATCCGTCGCGCCCAGCCCGGTCGCGCTGCGCCACCCAGCCAGCGAGTATGGATTCCCGTTGAACGACCAGGCGGCCGCCGTCGGGTCCCGATAATACGCGTTCCCGTCCCACTGGTGCCCGGACGTGCTCGGGTTGCGGAAGTTGAGGATGTCATTCGAGCCGATCAGAACATTGCCCCCGACCTGCGCGGACTGCCAGAAGCCCCACTCCAGCGCCAGGTTCCCGCCCACGATGTAGTTCCGCTGGAACGTCACGCTCCCGTTGAGCAGCGTCTTGTACCCGATGCGGGCGTTCGCGTCTCCGTGGCCGGGCGAGAAGTACGTCATGTTGTCCACGGCCGAGTCCTGGTCGGCGACGCCGTCCCCGCCGATCTGGAAGTTCAGGTTGGCGTTGCCGGTCGGCCGGTCGTATCCTGAGATCACGCCGCTGTTGAACGCCACGTTGCCCGCGAACGTGATGTTCTTGAGCTGCCCTGACGAAAAGAGTGTGTAGCAGTGCACGCCGAACCCGAACATGTTGAAGATCACGTTGTCCCGGAGGATTTTCGGTCCGGGCCCGGTGTTCTTGATGTACAGCCCGTGACCGTCCGAGCGGGTCGGCGCCCAGTTGCCGCCGTTGTAGATCACCAGACCGTAGATCAGGATGTTCGACACATCGGACTCGGTGTACACGCCCATCCCCGCATCGTGCGCCACGAGGTCGATCAGCTTGATGTTGGAGCCATGGTAGACGTACAGCGCCGTCGGTCGCTCGTTGTTGCGATCGGTCCCGGAGTCCATGACCTCGAAGTCCCAGAACTCCGTCCACGACCCGTTGATCTGGAAGATGTCGGCCGGCGGGGCCGTCACCCCGTCGATGATGGCCCGCTCGCCGGGGTACTGGCGGACGACGATCGGGAGCGCCGCGGTGCCGTTCAGGGAGCTGGTGAACGAGCCACAGTACTTCCCGGCGCGCAGCCAGATGGTATCTCCGGGCTGCACGCGCCCGCCACCACCACTCAACGCGGTCTGGAGGTCCCAGGGTGCCGCGCTCGAGCCGTTCCCAGCGCTCGAACCCTGGGTCGTGACGTACCAGCCCACGTGCTGGCCGGCCGGCACGGACCCGCTGCTCGGCGTACAGGTTGCCTGCGGCGTCGTTGGCGGTGACTGGGCGCAATCGGCACCGCCCACCTCCGCTGCGAGCAGGCAGGCCACGGTACGCCACATCGTCGCGCCATTCATATACGCTCCCGACCGGTGAGGACAGTTCCAATACCCATCGCAAGGACCATGCGGTCAACCGAGCGTCTTCTCAATTACCCGGCGAACTCGTCACAAGGAACGCATCGAACTTCGGGCCGGTCTGGAGCGGTGGCCTGGGCGAGCCGCCGATGGGCGACGGTGGGGTGACACCATTCATCGGAATCAGGACCGCACCGCCGCCGTACGTCCCGCTCGCAATCGGGGCGCCGAACACATCCTGCACGTTCCGCACCTCGTAGTGGTCGCCCACCCGGAGCACGTTGGACAGGTTCACGGGGACGTTGGGTTGCGCGCTCCAGTTGTAGATCGCGACGTGAGCCCGCCCGCGCTCGTAGAGGTTGGGCCGCACGAACACCTGGGGCTGGATCGGCTTCCCGGGCGCCCCCTGGTCGGTCGCGCCAAGGTTGGTCGCGGACTTCCAGCCAGCAAGGGTGTAGTCGGTGTCGTGGTAAGTCCAGGCCTTCGCTGCCGGATCGCGCCAGTACTGGTTGCCGCCCCACTGCCACCCCACCGTGGTGGTGTCGTGGATGTATACCGCGCCGCTGTCACTCACGGTCGTGTTGTTCGACACACTCAGGGCCTGCCAGTACCCCACGTCCAGCGTCTCCTCGCCGCCCGCGATGTAGTTCTCGCGCACAATCGCCGTACCGTTCAGCAGACCGTTGAAACCCACGCGGGCGTTGACAATCGCGCCCCCGCCCGACGAGAAGTACAGCATGTTGCCCGTCACGGTGTCGTTATCCGCGATGGCGTTTCCCCCCAGCTGCAGGTTGGGATTGTCGAAGCCGGACGGCGTGCCGTTGTTGAACAAGATGTTGCCGTCGAGGACGAGATGCTTGAGCGTCCCGCTGCCGGCGCTGGTGAACGCGTGGATCCCGAAGCCGAACTGGTTGAAGATCACGTTGTCGCGCGCGATCTTCCACCCATTCCCGTCGTTCTTGACATACAGGCCGTGCCCGTCGGACCGGGTCCGGTTCACGTTGCCCCCATTGTACACGATCCACCCGTAGATCTCGATGTTGTGCGCGGCGTCTTCGGTGTACGAGCCATGCCCGACGTCGTGCACGATCAGGTTGATGAGCTTGACGTCCGACGCATACCGGACGTACACGCCCGTCGGGCGCAAGCCGATGCAGGAGTCGCACGAGCGTGCGACGCCAGACTGCATGACCTCGAATCCCCAATAGGTGGCCCACCGGCCGTCGACAGCGAACGTCTCGAGCGGGGACGTGCCGCCGTCGATGGTGGCACGCTCTCCCGGATACTGCCGCACGACGATCGGGGCCGCCGCCGTGCCGGTGAGGCTCGTGGTGAACGGCCCCACATAGGTTCCACCGCGCAGCCAGACCGTGTCGCCGGGACGCACCTTGCCGTTCGCCCCGTTTAGCCCCGTCTGCAGGTCCCACGGCTGGCGCGAGCCGTCACCGCTGCTCGATCCCGTGGGAGAGACATACCACCCCCCGACCACGATCGTCGTCTGTCCGGCAACGCCCCCATACGTCGCCACCACCGTAGCCGTGCCTGGCCTCGTGGCCGTGACTCGCGCCGTCTGCTGCGTGACGCTGACCACGGCGGCGACGGCGGATAGCAGCGTGCCCCACGCAACCGACGCGGCGACCGGAGCGCCGTTGGCATCGGCCACGGCCGCCATCAGGGTGACAGTGTCCCCAACGAGCAGGGTGTCCAGGGCGGGCGTCACTGTGAGCGTGAAGCTCCCCAGCGTCGCGGTGATAGGCACGTCGCCGACGAGCGGCGCGAGGACGAAGGTGATCGGCGGGTTCGCGCCGGGCAGGATCGCCGTGGAGACAGACCCGCTGTGGGTCTCGATGCCGCCCGCGTCGAACGCCTGCATCCTGATCGTCCGCAGTGAGCCCGTCGGCAGCGTGATCGTGCCCGCGGCCAGCCGGCCGGCAACGGCGATGTTGAAGACGAGGGGAGTCGAGATATCGGGCGCCGTGACTTGGACCACGACGACGGCCACCGCCGTGCCGGTCAGGTCGGCCTGGACGAGGAGGCTCGTCTCAGTCGGCGTCAGTTGGGCTCCGGTGGGGTCGCGCTGGAGGCAGGAGCCGAGCGCGAGCAGGGCCAGGAACGCGAGACCGGACGCGCTGCGAGCCAGCGCCGCCAGGCGCCGACGCTCACCATCACGCTTCTCCTGCACGGTGTTGCAGCAGCGCAACTTCCGTACCCCCGGAGGGCCTCAGGCGGCATCCGCTGCGCCGTCTAACCCTATTTCTCCGAGCGGGTTGCGTCTTGAGGAGGCAGGCTCACGGTGAGCCCGGTGGACGACCTGAGGGCCGTGTGTAACACAACAGTGGCATCATGAGGCGGCTCAGAATAACGCGTCCCGGCCGCGTGCCCGCGACCGGGACGTCGACAACGCCCGACTATGGTCAGTCGATCAGTTGCTGATCGTCACCGTGACGCCCCCGGACGTGGTCGTGTGACCGGCAGTATCTCGCGCCGTCGCCGTGAGCGTATAGGTCCCATTCGCCAGGCCGCGTGAATCCCACGTGAGTATGAACTTCGTGGTCTGCGATTCCGTCGTCACTTCCGATCCGATGCTCTGCCCGTTCAGGTTGAACTGGACGCCCGCGATATCCTGGTCGTCCACCGCCGTGGCGGTGAGGCTGACCGTGCCGGTCAGCGTCGTGCTCCCCGTCAGCCCCGGCGAAAACAGCGAGACGATAGGCGGCCCGACGTCCGACAGCAGGTTCGGGTGATTGGCCTTCCATTGGGCGACGGCGTTGTTCCAGTAGTCAAGACCCGCTTGACCCGTCATGATCGTGAAACAGGTCTTGCCGTTGAACGTGAGCGGGAACGTGTAAGGAAACGATCCAGCACCCAGCCACACCACAACGTTGTTCTGACAATCGACCAGTTTGCCAGCTGGAGGAGCCATGGTTTCTCTGATGCCATCACTGCTGGACTCCCAAGCCTTGGAGTCAATGCGATAGACATTGTTATAGAGTGCGAGCTTCGGACCATAGACATCCCACTTCCACAACGGATTGCCGTTTGGAAGTGGCCCCGAGTAGGGCTGGTCGACGTCCTGAAGGCGCATGAGCGAGTTCTTCATCACCACCAAATTGTTGCTGCCGTCCTGCGTCGGCGTGTAATACATCTGCGCGCTCATGCCTTGGTAGCACCCGTCGAAGAAGGACGAGTCAATGGTGCCACTGTTCAGGAAATCATTTTCCATGCAATCGTCGCGGCTGTACTTGACGTGCACATTCTTGACGCTCCAGTCGACGTCGCCCTGACTGTCGAAGCTGATGCCGTCGCCATAGTCGAAGATCGTGACATTTTCGATCTTCGCCGAGCCGGCACTGGTCGACCCAGTGACCCCTACGACCATGCCATATCGGTCATGCATCGTGTTGTAGATCGTATTGGGCGGGGATCGCCCGAGGATTTGCCCGCCACTCCAGCAAATAGACGATCCGCCGGCAATGTGCACCGGAATGTTTTCCGTGATCGGAGCCAAGTACTGCGCGGTGGATGCGTTGATCTTGGTATTGCTTGCCAAACCAGTGTTGGAGTAGCCGGACGTTTGCAGCCCGCTCACGGTCGTGGTGGTCCCTGTCTGTGTAAGACACGAACCGCTGGGCGGTGGCAGCGGAGCCGTCACCGTGATCCCGGCGGTTCCGCTCTTCCCCTCGCTGGTTGCTGTGATCGTCGCGGACCCGGCGCTTACTCCGCTTACCAGGCCGCTCCCGCTCACCGTCGCCACCGACGGGGCGCTGCTCGCCCATGCGATGGTCCGCCCGCTCAGCACGTTCCCGTTCGCGTCCTTCGGCGTCGCCGTGAGCTGCACGGTCAGTCCTGTCGTCACACTCGCCGACGCCGGACTCACCCCGACCGACGCCACGGGCACGAGCGTCACCGTCAGGGTCGCGGTCCCGTTCTTCCCCTCGCTCGTTGCCGTGATCGTCGCCGACCCGGCGGCCACGCCGCTTACGAGCCCGCTGCCGTTCACTGTGGCCACGGCCGTGTTGCTGCTGCCCCAGGTCACGACGCGCCCGGTCAGCGTGTTGCCGTTCGCATCCTTCGGTGTCGCCGTGAGCTGCACGGTCTGCCCCGTCGTCAGACTCACCGACGCCGGGCTCACGCTCACCGACGCCACCGGCACCGGCGTCACGGTCGCGGCCGACGTCCCGCTCTGTCCCTCGCTGGTCGCCGTGATCGTGGCCGACCCGGGGGCCACGGCGGTCACCAGGCCGCTCCCATTCACAGTCGCCAGGGCGGTGTTGCTGCTCCCCCACGTCACCGCCCGGCC
>WNGP01000239.1_pt1 | contig 41013 bp, 41 predicted proteins | sample 5407671 | NCBI WGS metagenome assembly WNGP01 (sample SAMN13153381, study PRJNA577476) | soil metagenome | isolation source: 40 cm soil or saprolite under Garry oak tree replicate 2 | place: USA:California | collected 2016-06-15 | reverse complement strand
AGCAGGAGCTCGAGCGGGTGTATCTCGCCCTGCGCACGGATGAGGGCCTCGCGCTTACCGCCCCCTACCGCCTCCTACCGCCCCTTACCGCTCCTTCCCGCCTCCTGCCGCCCCTTACCGCCTGGGTGGGGCAGGGTTGGGCGGCGGTGCGCGATGGACGCCTCGTCTGCACCCCCGAAGGCTGGCTGCGCTTGGACGCCTTGGTGCGCGACTTGACCGGGGTCCAGGCTATTGGCTAAATTGTTTAGCACAAACAGGTTGGCTGCTGTGGCGACATCCCTATCTGAGCGCGAGCGTCAAGTTCTCGAAGCCGTGATCGAGAGCTACGTCCAGACCGCCGAGCCGGCGGGGAGCCGGACTATTGCCAAACGGTTCGGGCTCGCGGTGTCGGCCGCCACCATTCGCAATACGATGAGCGACCTCGAGGAGAAGGGGTACCTCTACCACCCGCACACCTCGGCGGGCCGCATCCCCACCGATCGCGCCTATCGGGTGTATGTCGATTCCCTGATGCAGCTGCGCGAGGTGTCGCCCTCCGACTCCCATCAAATCCGCGAAGAGCTCGCCGGCGAGCGCAATGCCGTGACCCAGATTCTGGCTCGCGCCGCGCAGGTGCTCGGCGTGCTCACGAAGGAGCTGGGCGTCGCCGTGGGTCCCTCGCTCGACGAGGCGGTGCTCGAGCGTCTCGAGCTGCTCCAGGTCTCGTCCGAGCGGCTCCTCCTGGTGCTGACGCTCAAGAGCGGTGCCGTGCGCACGATCTTCGTCGAGGTGCCGGCGCAGATGGCCGCGGCCGCCGTGGTGGAGGTGGCCGTCGTGCTGAACGGCCGGCTGGCCGGGCTGCCGCTGCGAGAGATCCGTGCGACCCTCTCCGAGCGGCTGCGGGACGCGGTGTCCGACCCTGGCTCGAGCGACCTGATCAACATCTTCATCCAGGAAGCGGACGAGCTGTTCGACGTGGCGACGGGCGCGCGCGACGGGGACGCGAGCGGCGTCGTCTTGAGCAGCGCGCAGCTGCTCGCCGAGCAGCCGGAGTTTCAGACCACGGAGCGGCTCCAGGGGTTGATGCACGTGACGGAGCGCCGCGACCTGCTGCGCGAGGCGCTGGTCCACCGGATGGGCGGCGGACTCACGATCACGATCGGGAGCGAGCACGCGGATCCCAAGCTCGCGCCGTTCACGCTCGTCACCTCGTCGTACCGCGTCGGTCCGCTCGCCGGCGTCATCGGCGTCATGGGTCCGACGCGCATGCCCTACGACAAGATCGTCGCCCTGGTGGACCACACCAGCCGCCTCGTGAGCGAGCTGCTGCAATGAGCGCGGGCGACTATTACGCGGTGCTGGGCGTCGGCCGGGACGCGGCGGAGGCCGAGATCAAGAAGGCCTACCGCAAGCTCGCCATGACGTATCATCCCGACCGCAACAACGGCGATAAGGCAGCCGAGGAGAAGTTCAAGGAGGTCACGGAGGCGTACGAGGTCCTGACCGATCCCGCGCAGCGGGCGGCGTACGACCGCTACGGGGAGGCGGGCCTGCGCGGCGGCGGTGGAGGTGGTGGGGGCGGGTTCGGTTTCAGCCACGTCGATCTGTCTGAGGCGCTCAATGTCTTCATGCGCGACTTCGGTTCGATGGGCGGCTTCGACGCCCTGTTCGGCGGCGGGGAACGGGCGCGGCGGGACCGCCACCGCGGTGAAGACCTGAAGGTCGCCCTCAAGCTGACGCTCGCGGACGTGGCGTCCGGGACGACGAAGACGGTGAAGCTGCGGACCCTCGACCGCTGCGGGGAGTGTGGCGGAACGGGCGCACGGGCCGGCACGCGAGCCACGACGTGCGCGACGTGCGGCGGGACGGGCGAGGTGCAACGCAGCGCGCGCTCCGTCTTCGGTCAGTTCCTCGCCGTGTCGCCCTGCCCGAGCTGCGCCGGCGACGGGAGCGTGATCCTCGATCCCTGCCCCAAGTGCCAGGGCGACGGGCGGATCCGCGCCGAGAAAACGGTCCAGATCGACGTGCCGGCGGGCGTTGCCGACCACCATTACCTCACCGTCCGCGGGCAGGGTGTCCCCGGGCCCCGCAACGGTCAGCCTGGCGACCTGATCGCGATGCTGGAGATCGCCGAGGACCCGCGCTTCCAGCGGCAGGGTGACGATCTGGTCTTCGACCTGCCCGTGTCCTTCGCGCAGGCGGCGCTCGGCGCCGAAGTGCGCATCCCCACGCCGTACGGCGAATCGGTGCTCAAGGTGCAGCCGGGGACGCAGACGGGCACGTTGTATCGCGTGCGCTCCAAGGGCCTGCCGCGTCTGGGCAGCGGCGGCCGGGGCGACCTGCACGTGCGCGTGCGTGTGTGGACGCCTACCCACCTCACGTCGGAGCAAAAGGGGTTGCTCGAGAAGCTGGCCGAGGTGGAGACTGCACCGCCGAGTGACGCGGGATCGGGGAAGCGGTTCTGGGATGACGTCCGGCGGGCCTTCGGTGGGTAGCTCCGCCTCCTGCATCTTCTGTAAAGTGGCGGCGGGGGAGATTCCTGCCACGGTCGTGAAGCGGGCCGACGGGCTGCTTGCCTTCAAGGACATCAATCCCCAGGCGCCGACGCATCTGCTCGTGATCCCCACGGAGCACCTGGCCTCGCTCAACGACGTGAGCGATGCGGGTGTCCTCGGCCGGATGCTCGGATTCGCGCGCGATCTCGCGCGCGAGATCGGCATCGCGGATCGGGGATACCGCGTGGTGCTCAATACCAACGCCGACGGCGGACAGACCGTGGCGCACGTGCATCTGCATCTGCTCGGTGGCCGGGCGATGCGTTGGCCTCCGGGGTGAACCCTTGCGAGCCTTTCCGGCGAGGGCTAACTTTTTACGTCCCCCATAGTTAGATGGGAACGCATGCCGGAAGTCATCATTCACGATGACGAGAGCTTCGAGCGCGCCCTCAAGCGCTTCAAGAAGAAGTGCGAGAAGGCAGGGATTCTCTCCGACTTGCGGAAACATCGGCACTACGAAAAGCCCAGTGAGCGCAAGAAGCGTAAGATGAACGCGGCGCGCCGGAAAAACCGCCGCGTGCGCGCCGCGTAATGGCGGACAGTGTCCCACAGCGGCTCCGGGCCGCGATGAACGAGGCTCGCAAACGACGCGACCAGGTGCGCACGGTTCTCCTCTCCACGATTCTCGCAGACCTCAAAAACCGCGAACTCGAGCTTCAGCACCCCGCTTCCGACCCCGAGACCTTCGACGTGCTGCGCCGCGGGATCAAGCGGCGGCGCGAAGCCGCCGAGCAGTACGCCGCCGCGCAGCGGCCCGAGCTCGCCGCTAAGGAGCTCGCCGAAGTGCAGGTATTGGAGGAGTTTCTCCCCGCCGCGGTGGACCCCGCGGAGATCCGCGCCGCGGTACGCGCGGCGATCGCGGCCGGGGCCACCGATCTGGGCAAGGTCATGGGCCAGGTCATGCCGCAGTTCAAGGGCCGGGCGGACGGCAAAGTAGTGAACCAGATCGCCCGCGAGGAGCTGGCGGCGACCGTATGACCGTCACGGGAGGGGTGACCCCCTCCGTGCTCGAGACGCTCGAGTTTCCGGCTGCGCTGGAGCGCGTGGCGGCGCACGCCGTGTCCCCCCTGGGGGCCGCACGGGTCGGCGCCCGCGTGCCCGCGACGGACGCGACGGCGATCCGTGACGCCCTGGCACAGGTGGCCGAGCTCGCCGCCCGGGTGATCGCCGACGAGTCCATCCGTGCCGAGCCCATCCCCGACATCGGAGCCACGCTCGAGCTGCTCGCCGTCCCCGGGAGCGCGCTCGAGGGGCCGGCCCTGGCGGAGGTGGGGCGGGCGCTCGGGGCAGCGCGCCTCGTAGCCGCCGAGCTGGGCCGCTTGGCGCGTGATGCGCCCCGCACCGCGGCGCTCCGCGTCCCGCTTCCCCCCAAGGAGCTCGAGACGCGCCTCGCGGATGCGCTGGACCCGGACGGCGCGGTCCGGGACGGTGCCTCGCGCGACCTGGCACGGGCGCGTCAGGCGGTGCGCGAGACCCGTCAACGCCTCGTCGCCAAGCTCGAAGCGATCCTGGGACGGCTCGATCAGCGGGAGCGGGCGCCCGATGCCGGCGTGACAATCCGCGGCGGGCGGTACGTGATCCCGGTGCGGGGCAGCGCCCGGTCGCAGGTCGGTGGCATCGTGCACGACGAATCGGCGAGCGGCACGACCCTGTTCCTCGAGCCGCCCGAGGCGATCGCGCTCGGCAACGAGCTGCGTGCTCACGAGGTCCAGGAGCAGCGCGAGGTGCTACGCGTGCTGCGCGACCTCACCGAGCGGCTCCGTCCCGAGCGTGACGGCGTGGCGGCGGCCTGGGAGATGTGTATCGCGTTCGACGATCTGTGCGCGCGGGCGCGCTATGCGATCGAGGTGAATGGTTGGCCGCCCGCGATCGGCGAGGGCCCGCTCGCGATCCGCCAGGGACGGCACCCGTTGCTGGTTGCTGGCCTCGTCGTCCCGTTCGACCTGACGTTCGCTCCCGACGAATACACTCTGCTCGTCTCCGGCCCCAACACGGGCGGCAAGACGGTGTTGATCAAGGCTGTCGGCCTCATCTGCCTGCTGGCGCAGAGCGGCGTGATCCCGCCCGTCGGCCCCGAGTCCCGGCTCCCCGTCTTCCACGATGTCTTCGCCGACATCGGCGACCGGCAGTCCATCGCAGCCAGCCTCTCGACCTTCTCGGCGCACGTGGCGGCGCTGCGCGACATCCTCGATCACGCCGGCGCGACGTCGCTCGTGCTGCTGGACGAGGTGGGCAGCGGCACCGACCCCGCCGAAGGGGCGGCGCTCGCCGCGGCGGTGCTGCGTACGCTGACACGCCGCCGGGCCGTGACGCTCGCGACCACGCACCTGGGGACGCTGAAGCAGCTCGCCGCCGGGACCGTCGGGATCGTGAACGGGTCGCTGCAGTTCGACGCAGAGACGCTGACGCCGACCTATCGCCTGCTGAAGGGCGTGCCGGGACGCTCGTACGGGCTCGCCATCGCGCGACGCCTGGGAGTGGCCGGAGACGTGCTCGCCGAGGCGGAGCGGGCGCTCCCCGACACCGAACGGACGCTCGACGCGCTGCTGGCGTCGGTGGAGGAGCGGGCCCGCGAGCTCGAGGCGCGCGCGCGCGAGCTGGACGCGACGGCCGGCGAGCTGGACGCGCGGCGGGAGGCGCTCGAAGCGCGCGCGGCGACGCTCGCGACGCGGGAGCGGGAGGTCGCCGAGCGGGCGAAGCGGCTCGATCTCGACGCGCGCACGCAGACGCGGGCCTACCTGCTCGAGGCGCGGCGGCGCGTGGAAGAGGCGCTCGCGACGGCGCGCGCCGCGGTGGACGAAGCGACCGCGCGCGAAGCGCGGCGTTTGGTCGAGAAGGCAATAGAACAGACGGGGGACGAGGGACGGGGGAAGGGGGAAGGGTGGCTGTCGCTGGACGAGTTGCGCCGGCGGCAGGGATCGACTGCCCCTCCACCCGACCGCCGCTTCACCCGACCGCCGCTTCAGTCCACCGCCGCAGTATCCGCCGAGGTCTCCCTCCGCGGCCTGCGCCTCGATGAAGCCGAAGGGAAGCTGCTCAAGGCACTCGATGACGCCGTGCTCGGCGACCTGCCCTACCTGCGGGTCATTCACGGCAAGGGGACGGGCGCGGTGCGCAAGCTCGTGCACGGCATCCTCGCGCACGATCCCCGCGTGAAGACCTTCGCGCTGGCGCCCGCAAACCAGGGCGGCACCGGGGTCACGATCGTGGAGTTCCGCGCCTGAGCATGATCCCCGAGGATGTGATCGAGCAGGTGCGCGACGCCGCGGATCTCGTCGGCATCGTCGGCGAGCACGTGGAGCTGAAGCGCACCGGGGCAGACTTCCGCGGGCCCTGTCCGTTCCACGGGGGCACGCACCGCAACTTCGCCGTGATTCCGAAGAAGGGGATGTTCTACTGCTTCGTGTGCCACGAGGCGGGAGACGTCTTCACGTTCTTCATGAAGAAGCTGGGCATGGACTATCCGACGGCCGTGCGCGAGGTGGCGCGGCGCGTGGGGATTACGATCCCCGATCGCAGCGGGCCGACCGGGCCAGACCCCCACGAGCCCCTGTTCGAGTGCCTGGCGGCGGCCGCCGACTGGTACGCCCGGCAGCTGCGCGACGGCGCCGAGGCCGAGGTGGCGCGCCGCTACCTCGCGTCACGCCACCTGGAGCTCGAGACCGTGCTGCCGCTCGGCCTGGGCTACGCGCCGCGCGGGGCCGCGTTCCAGGAGGCGATGCAGACCCTGGGGTTACGCGAGCCCGTGTTGCTCGAAGCGGGTCTGCTGGTGCGACGCGAGGATGGTGCGCTGTTCCCCCGGTTCCGCGGCCGGCTGCTGTTCCCGATTCACGACCTGCGGGCCCGGGTGGTGGGGTTCGGCGGCCGCATCCTGGGGGAGGGCGAGCCCAAGTACCTGAACTCGCCCGATACGCCGATCTTCCACAAGGGCAAGCTGCTGTACAACCTGCACACCGCCAAGCACGCGATCCGCAAAGCCGAGCGCGCGATCCTGGTCGAAGGCTACTTCGACGTGCTGCGCCTCGCGCTCGCCGGCTTCGAGGAGGTCGTGGCGCCCCTCGGGACCGGGCTGAGCGCGGAGCAAGCGCAGCTCGTGGCGCGCTACACGTCGCACGTGGTGCTGCTCTACGATCCGGACGAAGCGGGGCTGCGCGCCACGTTCCGGGCCGGGGACGAGCTGTTGCGCCACGGGCTGCGGGTGAGCGTGGCCACGCTGCCCGAGGGCGAGGACCCCGACACCATCGTGCAGCGCCGGGGCGGCGAGGGACTGGCAGCGACGCTCAAGGACGCGGTCGATGTGTTCGAGCGGAAGATCCAGATCCTCGAGCGGAAGGGTTTCTTCACCTCGCTGCCGGGCCGGCGGCGGGCGCTCGACCGCCTGCTGCCCAGCATTCGCGCAGCGCGTGACCCGATCACCCGCGAGCTGTACATCTCCCGCACGGCCGAGGTGGCAGGCGTGCGGAAGGACGTGCTCGAGCGGGAAGCGGGAAGCGCGACGCGGGAGCAGGCGAGCGAGCCCACGCCTCCCGCCTCCCGCCTCCCGCCTCCCCAGCGTCCCGCTCCCTCCGAGAAGGCGCTGCTCCTCCTCATGCTGCACAGCCCCGAGTGGGAGTCTCGCGTCGTCGATGCGGTGGTGGCGGAGAACTTCGAGTGCGCCCCCTACCGCGCGGTGTTTCGGGCGCTCGTCGAGAAGGCGCCGGAGGCGCTCGACGAGGTGAGCGCCCGGGTGCTCGAGCAGCTCCACCAGGAGGGCCTGGGTGGGCGCTCGCCGGACGACTTGTTCGATAACGCCGTCGCCTCGATCGACGCGGATCGGATCTCGCGGGAGATCGAGCGCATCAAAGGCGAGCTGCCGCTCGTGTCGGAGGACGAAAAACTCCGCCGGGTTCAGGAGATGCAGCAGTTAGCGGCCGAGCGGAATGCCAAGCGGCCGACCTATCAGATCGTCGAAAACGCGAAGAATGCAAGGAGGCGTGGTGCATCCGGAACTTGAAGCGCTGTTGGTCTTGCAGGAGAAGGACCGGGCGGTCGCGGACGCGGACGCCGCGCTCGCCGGGCTCGAGCCCGAAGTGCGGGTGCTGGACGAGGCGCTCGCCGCCGCCGAACGGGCGGTCGCGGCGGCGCGGCGCGACATCCAGGCCGCGCTCGATCGCCGCGAAGAGCTCGAGGGAAAGATCGTGAGCTACCGCACCATGCAGGAGCAGCGGCGGCAGCGCCTCGAGTGGGTGCGCGGGGCGAAGGAAGCGTCCACGCTGATGGCCGAGCTGGACCTCGCGCGCTCCGTGCTCGCGAAGGAGGAAGCGGAATTCATGCGCTCGGGTGACGCGGTCACCGAGGCGGAGCGGCGCGCCGCCGAAGCGGAAAAGGCGCTCCAGGACGTGCACGACGCGCAGGGTCCGGCGCGCGAGGGCGTGGCGGGCCGGCGGCTCGAGATCATGAACGGACGCGAGCGCGCCCAGGCCGAGCGCGACGCCGCGGCGGGCGCCGTGGCCGCCGCGCTGCTCGCGCGCTACGAGCGGATCCGGCGGGGCAAGGCGCCGCTCGCCCTCTATCCGTTGCACGGCGACGCGTGCGGCCGCTGTTTCACGGCCGTCCCCACCCAGCGGCGCGCGCTGATCCAGCGCGGCGCCTCGATCGAAACGTGCGAGGCCTGCGGCGTGCTCCTGTACGCTCCGCAATGATCGCCGCCCGGTGGGCCATCGCGGCCCGGCCCGATGCGTCGCTCACGACCGCCCTCGCCACTGACCTCTCGATCCCCGAGGCCCTCGCCGCGCTGCTGGTGCAGCGCGGCCATGCCGCTCCCGACCTGGCGAGAGCGTTCCTCCGTCCTGACCTCGATCGCCTGAGTGATCCCCGCGCCTGGGCCGGCATGGCCCGGGCGACGCAGCTCGTGGCGGCGGCGGTGCGCGCGGGGACGCCGATCCTCGTGCACGGGGACTACGACGTGGACGGACAATGCGCCGCTGCGCTCCTGACGCGTGTGCTGCGCGCGGCGGGGGCGCAGGCGCACGCATTCGTGCCGCATCGGATGCGCGACGGCTATGACTTCGGCACCGCCGGCCTCGCGGAAGCGCAGCGCCTGGGCGCCGGGCTCATCATCACGTGCGATTGCGGCATCGGCGCGGCCGACGCCGTGCAGGCGGCGCGCGACGCCGGCATGGACGTGATCGTGACCGATCATCACCTCCCGGGCGACGTGCTTCCCCCCGCCTCCGCCGTGCTCGACCCGCTCCGCCCCGACTGCGGCTCGACGGACAAGGCGCTGTGCGGCGCCGGCGTGGCGTTCAAGCTCGTCCAGGCGCTGGTCGGCGAGCTCGGGCTGCCGCCCAACCTGCCCCTCCATTTCCTCGACTATGTGGCGCTCGCCACGGTGGCGGACGTCGTGCCGCTGGTCGGCGAGAACCGTATCCTCGTGCGCCACGGCCTGAAGATGCTCGCCCAGTCGCGCTGGACCGGGCTCGCGGCCCTCGTGGACACGGCGGGGCTCGCAGGGAAGCCCCTCCGGGCCGGCCACGTGGGATTCATCCTGGCTCCCCGGCTCAACGCCGTGGGCCGCATCGGCGAGCCGATGGACGGGTTGCGCCTGCTGCTCACCGACGACGCCGACGAGGCGGCGCGCCTGGCGCGCGACCTGGAGACGCTGAACGCCCGCCGTCAGGCGCTCGACCAGCGGATCCTGGACGAAGCGGTGAGCGCGGCGGACGCGACGCTCGCGCCCGGGGATTGCGGTCTGGTGCTCGCCTCCGACCAGTGGCATCCCGGCGTGATCGGCATCGTCGCGTCGCGCCTCGTGGAGCGGTACGGGCGGCCCACGTTTCTGATCGCCTGGGACGGGGAGCTGGGACGCGGCTCCGGGCGGAGCGTGGTGGGCCTGGACCTGCACGCCGTGCTGCAGCGGCTGGCCCCGCTGCTCGAGCGGTACGGCGGGCACACCATGGCCGCCGGTCTCACGATCCGGCGCGACCGCTACGAAGAGTTTCGTGTTGCGTTTCTGCACGCAACCGGCGAGCTTCTGGGCCCCGACGACCTGGTCCCCGCTCAGCGCGTCGATCTGGAGCTGGCCTTGGGCTTCGTGAGCGAGGAGCTGGAGAAGCTGATCCGCTACCTGGAGCCGTGCGGGCCCGGCAACCCGGCGCCGGTCTTCGGGGTGCGGGGGGCGCGCGCCGTCAACGCGCGGCGCGTGGGTGGGAACCACCTGCGCTTCCTCCTGGACGACGGGTCCGGGGTGCTCCCGGCCATCGGGTTCCAGTGGGCGGATCAGATCCCGGACGCTTGGCTGGCGCGCCCACTCGACGTGGCGTTCCGGCTGGAGCGCGACGAGTGGCAGGGGCGGACGACGCTACAGGCGCGGGTTGCGGCCATCGCACCGAGCTCGTGAACGCGGAAGTAGGAACGCGGAACGCGGAACGCGGAACGGGGAAGGATTCCCGAGCACCTGTTCCACGTTCCGCGTTCGGCGTTCCGAGTTCGGGGAGGGGGCAGGGGTGGAATGATTCGCATCATCGCGGGGGAGTTCAAGGGCCGCCGTCTCAAGACGCCGGCGACCGATAAGATCCGACCCACGGCCGACCGCGTGCGCGAGGCGTGGTTCAGCATCCTGCAACGCTCCCTGCGCAGCGCGCGCGTGCTGGACCTGTACGCCGGGTCGGGGGCCCTCGGCTTCGAGGCGCTGTCGCGCGGGGCCGCGTCGGCCGACTTCGTCGAAGTGCACCGGGCGGCGCTCACCGTGCTCCGCGCCAATGTCAAAACGCTCGCCGTCACCGACCGCGCGACGATCCACCGGGAAGACGCCTTCAAATTCGCGGGGCAGCTCCATCCCGGGCAGTATGACGTGGCCTTCGCCGATCCGCCGTACGCGAGCGAGCAGGCGGCGCTGCTGGTCGCAATCTTCCGGATGACGCCGTTCGCGCGCGTCTTCTCGATCGAGCACCCCGCCGACCAGCCGATCCCGGGCGACGACACGCGGCGCTACGGCGACACCGGCGTCACCTTCATCTACGCCCCGTGAGCGCCGCGCGCGTCGCCGTCTATCCGGGCTCTTTCGACCCCATCACACGCGGGCACGAGGACCTCGTCTCGCGTTCGCTCCGCTTCGCCGACAAGGTGATCGTGGCCGTCGCCGTCAATGCCACCAAACAGCCGCTCTTCAGCCCGGAGGAGCGGCTCGCCCTCATCCGCGAGGCGGTGTCCCATCCCGCCGTCGAGGTGCGCTCGTTCGAAGGGTTGCTCGTGGACTTCGCGCGCCGCGCCGGGGCCACCGTCATCGTGCGGGGCCTGCGCGCCGTGAGCGACTTCGAGTACGAGTTCCAGATGGCGCTCATGAACCGCAATCTCGAGCCCGCGCTCGAAACGGTCTTTCTCGTCCCCGCCTTCGACCTCACCTATCTCAGCTCGAGCCTGGTGCGCGAAGTGGCGCGCTACGGCGGCGACGTCTCCCAGCTGGTTCACCCGGCGGTCTTCAAGGCGCTCAAGCAGAAGTTCGGGAAGTGAGTTTTCGCGATCGCGTCTACGAAGGGGCGCGACGCGCGGCTCGACGCATCGTGCTGCCCGAAGGCCACGATCCCCGCGTCCAGGAGGCGGCGCGCCGGCTCGAGGGCGCCGGCCTCGGCCGCGTGGAGGTGCTGCGCGATGTGACCGGTGACCCCCGGCGCGAGGCCTGCGTGCGACTGTTGCGGGAGCGGCGGCCCGATCGCTTCGTGAGTGCCGCCGCGGCGCAAGCCGCGCTCGACCATCCGCTCACCTTCGGGGCGGCGCTCGTCGCGCTCGGCGCGGCCGATGTGATGGTGGGCGGCGTGCAGCATCCGACGGGGGACACCATCCGGGCGGCGCTCCAGACCGTCGGCACGGCGCCGGGCGTCGAGACGGTATCGGGCGCGTTCTACATGGTGCGTGGCGAGCAGGTCCTCACGTTCGCCGACTGCGCGGTCGTGCCGGAGCCTACGGCGGAGCAGCTCGCAGAGATCGCTCTCGCGGCGGCGCGGGAGCGGCGGCGCATCGTGGGCGACGAGCCCGTGGTCGCGCTGCTCTCCTACAGCACCAGGGGAAGCGCCGCGGGGCCGCGGGTGGCCCGGGTGCAGCAAGGCCTGGCGGCGCTCGCGCGCCGGCGGCCCGACTTCGCCTTCGACGGCGAGCTGCAGGGCGACGCCGCCCTCGCGCCCGAGGTGGCGGCGCGCAAAGCGGCGGGGTCCCCCGCCGCGGGACGCGCCAACGTGCTGATCTTTCCCGACCTTGACAGTGGCAACATCGCCTACAAACTGGTGCAACGCCTGGGCGGCTGGACGGCGCTCGGGCCGATCCTCCACGGGCTCGCGCGGCCGGTCGCCGACCTGTCGCGCGGCGCCACCGCCGACGATATTGTGGACACGGCGGCGATCGCCGTCCTTCAAGTCGAGGAGCGCGGATGACCTTCACTCTGCACAAGGACAAGCGCGGGGTCGTGGTAGTCGGCGTGGACGGCCAGCTGATCGTCGGCAACCGCCAGGAGCTGAAGCAGAAGGTGCTCGACTCCATCGAGAGCGGCGCCCGGCGGTTCGTCATCGACTTCACCCGCACCGGCTACATCGACTCCTCGGGGCTGGGCGTCCTGGTGTCGCTCTCCAAGAAGATCCGCGAGCAGGACGGCGAGCTGCGGTTGGCGGGGCTGAACGAGGACCTCCAGACGCTGTTCGAGCTCACCAAGCTCGACACGCTCTTCGCCATCACCAAGACCCCCGAGGAAGCGCTGGCCGCCTTCTAGCCTCGTGACCACACCGCTGCGCCTCGACGTCCGCCACCCCGGAGGACCCGAGGTCGAGTTGTCGCTCGACGTCCCGTCGGACCTGGACTACGTCGGCCCGGCTGTGGAGTTGATCGTGGGTGCCTGGCCGCCCGGCCCGCTCTCGCCGCGCCGCGTGCGTTTCAACCTCCGCACCGCCCTCGCCGAAGCCTTGAGCAATGCCATCGCCTACGGGAACCGCTACGACTCCTCCAAGCTGGTGCGGGTGCGGGTGGAGGTGACCCCCGCGGTCGTGCGGGTTCACGTCGTGGACGACGGCGACGGCTTCGACCCCGGCGCCGTGGCCGACCCCACCCTCCCCGGCAACCTCGAGCGGGAGGACGGGCGCGGGCTGTTCGTGCTGCGTCACCTCGTCGATCAGGTGTCGTTCAACGACAAGGGGAACGCCATTTGTCTGACGCTCCGAGCGGGCTGACCCGGCTCGACCGGCTGCTGCCGGCCCTGGAGCGGTTGAGCGGCGCGGCCTTGCGAGTGTGGAGTCAAGCGGACGCGGCGACGGCGCAGGGGGTACGGGAGGGGGGGATCCACGTGCTCGCGGGCTCGACCCCGGCGTGGACGGCATGGCTGAACGGGACCCGCGACAGCGGGACGCTCGAGACGCCGGACGGAGCCGCGTGGTTCGAGCGCGTGCCGGACACCGCCGGGGTGTGGGTCGAGATCAGGGACGGGGGACGGGGGACGGGGGAGGGTATGCGCCAGGCCGTCCGGGAGATCGTGGGGGCCGTGCTCGCCACCGAGCGCGAGGCGGCGCAGGTCGCCGCTGAGCTGTCGGAGCGGTACGAGGAAATCGACCTCATCTACACCATCAGCGAGATCCTCGGCCATACCATCCGGCTGGACGAGGCCGCACAACGCATCGTCACCGAGGTCTCGACGGTGGTGCGGGCCCGGCGCGCGACGCTGCTGGTCTTCGACGAGGAGCGTCGCGCGCTCCGGCTGGTGGCGGCGCGAGGCATCGATCCGGACGAGATCGACCCGCGCGACGTGCAGGCGATCGACCTGGACGACGACTGCTCCGTCGCGGCCCGGGCGTTCCGCGAGGGACGGATCATCACCTACGATCCGACCGATGCCGCGGCCGAGAACCCGGGGTGTGGGGAAGGGCGGCGCTACAAGGGGAAGGCGTTTCTCTCCGTTCCGGTGCTGTACGGGGCGCCGGGGCAGCCGTCGCGCCCCATCGGGGTCATCAATCTCACCGACCGGCTGGGCGAAGACGCCTTCACGGCCGGGGACCGCAAGCTGGTGGCGGCGATTGCGAACCAGATCGGTGCGGCGATAGAGAACGCCCGCCTCGCGGCGCGCGATCTGGGCCAGCAGCAGATGCGGCGCGAGCTCGAGCTGGCCCGGGACCTCCAGCTCAAGCTGCTGCCGTCGCCCCTCGTCGTCGCGGCCCGCGCCGACGTCGCGGCCCGGTGCCGCCAGGCGGAGTCCGTGGGCGGCGACTTCTACAATCTCCTCAACCTTCCGGGCGACCGCATCGGCGTCATGATCGGGGACGTGACGAGCCACGGGTTCGGCGCCGCGCTGATCATGGCGCTCGCCATGGCGGCCTCGGGCATCCACGGCGAAGCGGCCGACTCGCCGACCGAAGCGCTGCGGCGGCTGGAGCAGTCGCTGGCCGACGAGCTCGCGCGCACCGAGATGTTCGTCACGCTGTTCTACGGCGTGATCGATTCGCGGGCCGGGCGCGTGACCTTCGCGAACGCGGGCCACGCCCACGCGTGGATCGTGGACGGCGCGACGGGGCAGGCCACCCGGCTCGACGCCACGCGACCGCCGCTCGGCCTCGCGGCCGCAGCGGGGACCGACACGACCCGGCCCTGGCGCGCCAAGCGCGACGTCCTCTGCCTCTTCACCGACGGCATCGCGGACGCGCTGACAGAGAGCGGCGCCCGGTTCGGCGAGGAGCGGGTGCTCGGACACGTCCGCGCCCTGCGGGACCGCCACACCCGCGAGATGCTGGAGGCGATCTACGCCGACGTCGCGGCCTTCAGCGGGGGCGCGCCCGCCGCCGACGATCGCACGGTGCTGCTGCTCAAGGCGTGACCCGCCTCGGCCAGCATTTTCTCGCCGACGCCAACCTGTTGCACAAGATCGTCGCCGCGCTCGACCCGCGGCCCGACGACGTCGTGCTCGAGATCGGGGCGGGAACCGGGAACCTCACGGGCGTCCTCGCGCCTCAGGTCGGGCGGCTCATCGCGATCGAACGGGATCGCCGGCTGGCAGACGAACTGCGAACGCGGAACGCGGAAAGCGGAACAGCGAACGTAGAAGTCGTCGAAGGGGACGCGCTGCGACTCGACTGGCGGGCACTGGTCGAACGTTCCGCGCTCCACGTTCCGCGTTCACCGTTCAAGGTTCTCGGCAACATCCCCTACTACATCACCACCCCGCTGATCGCGAAGGCGCTGACCGCTCCGCTCCCCGAGCGCGTCGTGTTCCTCGTACAGCGCGAGGTGGCCGATCGGCTGGTGGCACGGCCGGGGACCAAGCAGTACGGGGCGCTCTCGGTGGGCGTGCAGGCGAGCTGCGTGGTGGAGCGGCTGTTCGTGGTGCGAGCCGGCGCGTTCCGCCCGCCCCCCACAGTGGACAGCGCGCTGGTGCGCTTGACGCCACGCGCGCAGCCGTTGGTGGCGGCGGCGGAGGCGGTGGAGTTCCGCACATTCGTCACGGCGTGCTTCAGCCGCCGGCGCAAGCAACTCCGCAACGCGGTGATGGCGGCGACGGGGAAGCCGCGTGCGGTGGTGAGTGAGCTGCTCGCCGGGCTGGGGCTCGCACCCGACATGCGGCCCGAGGCTGTTTCACCGGAGAACTTCGTCAGACTCTATGCCTCCCCGGCTCTCCGGTTATACAGGTAGGCGAGGAGGAGTGAGACAAGGCCCGTAATCAGCACCGACCCCACCCGATAGAGGGCGTTCAGAGAGGAAAGGTCGTGAACCAGGATCTTCACCGCGGCCATCGCCGCCACGAAGAGGCCGGCTTGCCGCACGACCCTGAGGTCGCGCCGGAAGCCGAGCAGCACCAGCCCGCACGCGAACAGGATCCACCACACACTGATGGCGAGCCCGGTCCGGAGCGCGGCCGTGGTGCCTTCGAGGTCGGCGTGTTGGAAGAAGCGGCCCAGCTCACCAGTCACGCCGAGCAGCAGCAGGACGCCTGCGCCCATCCACAGGGCCGGCACCAGGGGCTCGCCCGCTAGCTCTGTTGCTCTGGGAGACAGCCACGCCGCCAGCCCCGCGAGTGTGGCGACACAGAGCCACAGCGCCCCGGCCCACAGTCCCCAAAACGCGGCGTCCCCATCGCCCGTAACGCCAGGTCGATGTAGCCCAGAAATAGCGCCGACCCGATGAGCCCGGCCCCGGCCAGGGCCCGGAGCGGTCGCAGCGCGCGAGCGACCCCGAGAACGAGCAGGGCGCCGAAGCTGACCAGCCACCACACGAAGACGGACTCGCTCACCGCCAGCCTGGCGGTGTCCGAGGCGTAACCGCGCGCGCCGAAGAACCGCGGCAGCTCTTGCGTCACTCCGGAGAACAGCAGGAGACCCGCCACCGTCCAGAGTCCGGCCACGATGCCCCGGGTACCCGCTTCCTCGGCGCGGGTCTTCCAGAGCCCCCGGGCCATCGCGACCAGACAGCCGACAGCGGCCCAGAGCGTCAACGCCCAACGGTCCACGAAGGCGGCGGCAGTGTCGGGACGAGCCGTGATGTCGGTGGAGAGCAGGTGAAACAGCGCGGATGCCAAGGCGAGCAGGGCATACCACCGGCCGTCGGTTCGGCCCAGCGGGTGGTCGAACGCCGCCCACACTAGCGCCAGCGCGAGCAGCGCCCACACCGCTTCGAGGCCACTCCATTGCGCGAGGCTCGCGAACCCGGCTGCGGTGGTCCCGACCAGCGCGAACTCGGGATGGACTCTGACGTACCCGGCCGCGAGGTAGGGCACCGCGATGATCAGGGGCAGCAGGCCGGGTTCGCGCCGGAACAACTGCGGGTCCAGGAAGTGGACCGCCCATCCCAACAGGATCGGCGTGACCAGGAAATACAGCATCTCCCCGGCCGACCGGGGAGTCGCCTTCTGTGCGGTTGGCGCGCGCAGGGCCCGTTGCCACACCGGCACGGCGAGGGCCACTCCGGCCAGAACCACCGCCCACGGCGCGGCGATGCGCTCGCTCGCGGCGCCGAGCAGCCCCCACCCGCCGGTGAACGATAGGAAACGGGTTTCCCACCACGCCTCACGCAAACCGACGTAGAGACCGACGCTGCCGCCCAATACGCCGAACAGCAGCACGCGCCACGGCTCCGCCTGTTCCGCGGCGCTGGTGCCGTAACTGAGGCCGAAATAGCTGATCGCGATGAGCGCACAGGTGAGCCGCCAGCGCCTTCGCGCCGCCACCCAGCCCAGCGCGAACGCCATGAAGCTCAGATAGATCAGCAGCAGGTCGGCGTTGGACACCGAGCGGCCCAACAGGATCGGCGCGAGGAACGCCCCGACGACCGCGGTGGCTCCGAGGGCTTCGACATCCACCACGAAGGCGACCGCGGCAAGCGCGAGAGAGACGAGAGCGAGCCCGGCGATGCCTTCGGGCGGAGGCAGGAAGCGGTAGAGATAGGAAGCGGCCCAGACCGCGAGGTAAATGACTCCGGCGCCGCAGCCGACCAGAGCCGCTCCATAGGTGCGCAGGCCCTTGGCGTGGAGCCGCCAGCCGACGACGCCGAACGCCGTGCCCCAGAAGGCGCCGCCGATGCAACGGATCAGCGGGGAGACCCAGCCCTGGTCGAACGAGTACTTGAGGAGATAGCCCGCGGCGAGGATGACGAACACGACGCCGATGGCGAGTAGGCCGCGTTGGCCGAGCCACTGCTCGGTGCCCTGGGCCGTCAATTCGGTCCGGAAGGTCGGCTGCAGTCGGGGTGAGGGGGGCTCGATGACCGGAGCATCCCGCTGCGGTTGGGGAGGGGGAGGGGGAGGCGGAACGACCCGGGCGCTGTCGATCGGCGGAGCCTCGACCGGCTTCCCAGCCAGCTGTTGACGGATGAGACGTTCGAGCACCGCCACGCGCTGTTCCAGCCGGTCCAGGCGATCCTCGGTGCTCATGCGCCGCAACTATGCCGTGGTGCAACAGGACCGTCAACACGGTCGCGTCCACTTGCGCGGGAGTCGTCAATTGTGAAATAATTCACAATGCGGAAGATCGCCGAGAGCACGGTCCGCCGCCTCTCGCTGTACCTCCGGTTTCTCGAGCACTCCCAGGCCCAAGGCCATGCCACGATCTCGTCTGCCGACCTCGCCCGCCGCGGCGGCACCACCTCGGCCCAGGTCCGCAAGGACCTCTCGTTCTTCGGCTCCTTCGGCAAGCGCGGCCTCGGCTACCCCGTGAGCGAGCTGGCCGGGCGGCTGCGCGACATCCTCGGGCTGCGCCGCACCTATCGCATCGTGGTGATCGGGGCAGGCCGCATCGGCGGCGCCCTGGTGCAGTACCCGGGGTTCCGCCAGCGCGGCTTCAACGTCGCGGCGATCTACGACAGCGACCCCGCCAAGGTCGGCTCGCGCTGGAATGGCCTCGTGGTGAAGGACGTGAGCCACCTCGAAGCCGATCTCAAGCGGGAGCCGGGGGACATCGCGATCCTCGTCACTCCCGCCGAGGCAGCTCAGGACGTCGCCGATCGGCTGGTGCGCGCGGGGGTGAAGGCAATCCTCAACTTCGCACCCGTCCAGCTCTCGGTGCCGAGCGGCGTCGCCGTGAAGTCGGTGAACATGGCGCTGGAGTTGGAAACGCTGAGCTTCGCACTGGCAAACCGATAGGAACGACGTTCCCACTTCCGCGTTCCGCGTTCGTTACATTCCCCCCCCATGCCCCGTGTCCACGTCACGTCCGAGATCGGCGCACTCCGGACCGTGCTGGTGCACACGCCTGGTCGCGAGCTGCTGGCGGTCACCCCGGCGAACCGCGAAGCCTATCTGTACGACGACGTGATCGACCTCGACCTCGCCGCGCGGGAGCACCGCCGTTTCGTGGCGGTGTTGCAGCGGTTCGCGCAGGTGTACGAAGTGCGCACGCTGCTGACCGAGCTCGCCGGGCAGCCGGAGGTGCGGGAGTTCCTGGTCACGCGGGCGCTCGAGGTCGTGCCCTCGGATGCCCTCGCCAAGCAGCTCGCGGAGCTTCCCGCCGAGCGGCTCGTGGCCCTGATGATCGAGGGCGCGCTCGAAGAGGCGGGCCCCATCGCCCGCGCGCTGAACGAGACGCGCTACACGCTCCCCCCGCTCCCAAACCTCTTCTTCACGCGCGATGCCGGTGTCGTGATCGGGGATCACGCGGTGGTCGGCTCGATGCGCCACGGCGTGCGCTGGACCGAGGAGCTGCTGGTCAAGGCCCTGTTCCGCTATCACCCGTGTCTCGAGAACGACGGCATCCTGTACGATGGATCCGAGGAGAAGCGCAACAATTACACGCTCGAAGGCGGTGACGTGCATCCGTTGCGGCCCGACCTGCTGCTGCTTGGCTTCAGCGAGCGCTCGAGCCCTGCCGCACTCGACCACCTCTGCGACCTCGTGTTCGAGCGGGGCGGCGTGAAGGACGTGATCGTCGTCGTGTTGCCGAACGAGCGGACGGCGATCCACCTGGACATGATCTTCACGCAGGTGGACGCCGAGCTGTGCTGCGTGTATCCGCCGTATTTCGTGGGGGCGGAGCGGCTGGCGGTGCTGCACCGGCGCAAGCGCTCCAAGGGCGTGAAGGAAATGCCCAACTTCTTTGCGGCGCTCCAGGCGGTGGACCGCCCGCTCGAGCCGGTGTTCTGCGGCGGCGCCAGCCGCCCGGTGCAGGAGCGGGAGCAGTGGTCGAGCGCGTGCAACTTCCTCGCCGTGCGCCCCGGCGTGGTGATCACCTACGATCGCAACGAAGCCACGCTCGCCGAGCTGGGGCGGGCCGGTTTCGCCGTCGTACCGGCGGCGCGCGTCCTCGATGGGGAAGGGGAAGGGGATCCGCCGCTCGCGGAGGGTGCGCGGGCCGTGATCGCCATCGAGGGAAGCGAATTAGTGCGCGGGGGCGGCGGCCCGCGCTGCATGACGCTGCCGCTGCGGCGCGACGACTGACGTTGCACACCACCTTCACCGTCGGCCGTCTGCGCTGCCACGCTCTCGAAGGCGGCATGCAGCATCTCGACGGTGGCGCGATGTTCGGCGTCGTCCCCAAGCCGCTGTGGGAGCGCCGTATCCCGGCGGACGACCGGAACCGCATTCCCCTGGCGCTGCGCTGCCTGCTGGTGGAGCACGATGACGGCCTGCTGCTGATCGACACGGGGCTCGGCAACAAGCAGGACGCCAAGTTCACGGACATCTACGGGGTCGTGAACGAAGGAAGCAACGGGCGCACCCAGCTCGAAGATGCGCTGCTCGCGCTGGGCCATCGACCCGACGACGTCGGCTGGGTGATCAACACGCATCTGCACTTCGACCACGCCGGCGGCAACACGTGGCGCGATCCCGCGGGAGCCGTGGGCCTGACGTTTCCACGGGCGCGTTACGTGGTGCAGGCCCGGGAGCTCGAGTTCGCGCGCCACACCAACGAGCGCACGGCGGCGAGCTACCTCGCGCCCAACTTCGACGCCGTGCCGTTCACGCTCGTGCACGGCCCAGCGGAGCCGCTCCCGGGGATTCGCTGTCTCCCCACCCCCGGCCACGTGCCGTATCACCAGTCGGTCCTGCTCGAGAGCGGCGGCGAGCGGGCCTGCTTCGTCGCGGACCTGGTCCCGACCTCGGCCCACCTCCCGCTCCCCTGGATCATGGGATATGACCTCGAGCCCCTCGTGACGCTCGAGTCGAAGCGCCATCTGTACGAGCAGGCCGAAGCGGAGGGGTGGCTGCTCTGCTTCGAGCACGATCCCGAGGTGGTGGCGGGACGGCTGGGCCGCGAGGGCAAGGCGTTCGCACTTGTGGACCCGCTCCGGCGCGGCTAACTTGGTGCCCACAATAGGGTAAGCGGGCGCCGCCCGCTTTTTGTTTTGTCTTGCTCGAGGAGGAGAACCACACCTGGCGATCGAAAGCACAAATAAGGCGCCGCGTACCCGGGTGAACCGGCAGATTCGTATCAGTCCGCTACGGGTGATCGCTCCCGATGGCGAGCAGCTGGGGGTGATGACCGTCGAGGAAGCGCTCGCGGCGGCGCAGCAACGGGGCCTCGACCTGGTCGAGGTGGCGCCGCTGGCCCGGCCCCCCGTCGTCAAGATCATGGACTACGGGAAATTCAAGTTCGAGCAGGCCAAGGCGGCGCGGGCGGCGAAGAAGAAGCAGCACGTGATTCATCTTAAGGAAGTGAAGTTTCGACCCGGGATCGACGATCACGACTTCGCGTTCAAGACGCGCCACGCACGCGAGTTCCTGAAGGACGGCAACAAGGTGAAGGTGACGATGATGTACCGCGGCCGGCAGATGGCGCACATCGATCTGGGCCGCGAGGTGCTCGATCGGGTCGCGAACGAGCTGAAGGACATCTCCAAGATCGAGCAGGATCCGAAGCTCGAAGGCCGCAACATGTCGATGGTGCTGGGACCGAAATAACCGAGGTCTTTTTCACATGCCGAAGCAGAAATCGAAGCGCGCACTCCGCAAGCGCGTCCGGCTGACGGGGCGGGGGCGCTTGCGCCGCCATCGCGCCTACAAGAGCCACATCCTGACGAAGAAGCACCCCAAGCGGAAGCGCCATCTCCGCAAGGGCGCCCTCGTGTCGCACGCCGACGAACGGCGCCTCAAGCGCCTGCTGATGGTGTAAGGAGACTCCGATGCCTCGCGTCAAAAGCAACGTCGCGCGTCTGAAGCGCAAGAACAAGGTGATGAAGCTCGCCAAGGGCTACTGGGGCGGGCGTAGCAAGCTGTGGAAGGCGGCGAAAGAGACGGTCGAGCGGGCGCAGAAGTACGCCTACCGGGACCGGCGCCGCCGCAAGGGCGATTTCCGGCGCCTCTGGATCACGCGCATCAACGCCGCCGCGCGCCTGCACGAGCTGTCGTACAGCCGGCTCATGAACGGGCTGCGCCGCGCCGGCGTGGAGGTCAACCGCAAGATCCTGGCGGATCTCGCCGTGCGCGACCCCCAGGCGTTCGGGCAGCTGGCGGAGGTCGCGAAGCAAGCCCTCTGAGCATGCGCGACCTCCTGGCAGCCGTCACGGCGCTGCGGGAGCGTCTGGCCGACATTCCGCAGGCCGACGAACGCCGGCTCCAGGATCTCAAGACCGAGATCCTGGGACGCAAAGCCGGCGCCCTCACGAAGCTCCTCGGGGCCCTCCCCGACCTCAGCCCCGCCGACCGCAAAGCGGTTGGGGGAGCGGCGAACACCCTGAAGCGCGATTTCGAGGCCGCGTTCACCGCCCGGGAGCGTGAGCTGGGGCGCGCCGCGCGCGCCCCGTCCGGGGTGGACCTCACGATGCCGGGCCGCGCCGCATGGCGCGGCGGCCTCCACCTCGTGACCCAGGTGGTGGACGAGATCTGCGAGATCTTCCGCGAGCTCGGGTTCACTCGGGCGGTCGGGCCCGAGGCCGAGACCGAGTGGTATAACTTCGGCGCGCTCAACTTTCCCAAAGACCACCCCGCGATCGACGCCCAGGATTCGTTCTATCTGGGCGAGGGCGTCTTGCTGCGTACTCACACCTCTCCGGTGCAGGTGCGCACCATGGAGCGCTACCCCCCGCCCATCCGCGTGGTCTCCCCGGGGCAATGCTACCGTCGCGATCCCTTCGATCCGTCCCATTCGCCCGTGTTCGAGCAGATCGAAGGCTTGGTCGTGGACGAGGGCGTCAGCTTCGTGGACCTGAAAGCCACGTTGTCGGCGTTCGCCCGCCGCTTCTTCGGCCCCGCCACCGCCACGCGCTTCTCACCGTCCTACTTCCCGTTCACGGAGCCCTCGGCGGACATGCAGGTGAGCTGTTCGGTGTGCCGGGGCTCGGGTTGCCCCACCTGCAAGCAGACCGGCTGGATGGAGATCCTCGGCTCGGGGATGGTGCACCCCGCCGTGCTCGAAAACTGTCGCCTCGACGCGGAGCGCTTCACCGGGTTCGCCTTCGGCATGGGGCCGCATCGTATCGCGATGGTCCGCCACGGCATTCCCGACATCCGCCTGTTCTTCGAGAGCGACGTGCGGTTCCTCGCGCAGTTCGCAGGCGACGGACGGGAGGGATCGCCGTGATCGCGTCGCGCCGCTGGCTCGAGGCCTTGCTCGGGCTCCCGCTCGACCCCCAAGACCTGGAGCGACGCCTCAACATGCTCGGCGCGCCGGTCGAGGCGGTGGTCCCCCTCCACCAGGACCTCGGGGACGTGCTGGTGGCGCGTGTGCTCGAGGTGAAAAAGCACCCCAACGCGGACCGGCTGTCACTCTGTCTCGTGGACGCCGGCGGCGCTGGTGGCCCGGTCGAGGTCGTGTGCGGCGCCACCAACGTGGAGGCGGGGAAGAAATACCCCTATGCCGCCGTCGGTGCCGTGCTCCCTGGCGGCACCAAGCTCGACCGCCGGAAGATCCGCGGGGTGGAGTCGAACGGCATGCTCTGCTCCGCGCGGGAGCTGGGGCTGGGTGAGGACCATGCCGGGATCCTCGAGCTCGACACCGAGGCCGCTCCGGGCACGCCGTTTCTCGACGCCGTCCCGATCGCCGACCACCAGATCGTCATCGAAGTGACCGCGAACCGCCCGGACCTGTTATGCCACAAGGGCGTGGCGCGGGAACTGGGAGCGTCGCTGGGGGCCGCCCTCAAACTGCCCCCCATCCCCGGCGGTCGAAACAGCGGCGGTCAGGCGGTCAGGCGGGTGACCGCCGCATCATCGACCGCCGGTTCTCCGACCGCCGGGGTGGTGGACGGCGTGGAAGTCCGTCTGGAGGATCCTGAGGGTTGCCCTCGGTATATGGCAGCGGTCATTCGCAGCGTCCGGGTGGGGGGCAGCCCCGCCTGGCTCGCGGGCCGGCTGGCGAGCATCGGGCAGCGCCCCATCAACAACGTCGTGGACGCGACCAACTACATCCTGTTCGAGCTGAACCAGCCGCTGCACGCGTTCGATCTCGGCAAGCTGCGGGGCCCGGCGGTCGTGATCCGCCGTGGCCGCGCCAAGGAGCGCATCGTCACGCTGGATGGCGTCGAGCGCTTGCTCACCGCGGAGATGACGGCCATCTGTGACGCCGAGCGGCCCACCATCGTGGCCGGCGTCATGGGGAGTGCCGAGTCCGAGGTGACCGGCGCCACCACCGACCTCGTGCTCGAGTGCGCCTACTTCCAGCCGACGCGTATCCGCCGCACGCGACGCGCCCTCGGCCTGTCCAGCGAATCGAGCTACCGCTTCGAGCGCGGCATCGACCTGCTCGGCATGCCGGACGCTTTGCGCCGCGCCATCGAGTTGATCGTGGCCGTCGCGGGCGGAGACCTGCGCGAGCCGCCGCTCGACCTGTGGCCGTTCCCAACGCAGGAACGCACCATCTTCCTGCGCCCGGAGCGCGTGGCCCACGTGCTCGGCATGACCATCGAGCGCGCCGAGATCGAGCGCCTGTTGTCGAGCGTGGGCTTCTTCGTCGCCCCCAAAGAAGCGCGGCTCGCGGTGCAGGTCCCCGGGTGGCGACCCGACGTCACGGCGGAGGTGGACTTGATCGAGGAAGTCGCCCGCCTCAAGGGCTACGATGCCTTCCCCGACGAGCTGCGCCCCTATCGTCCTGGCACCGTCCCCGATGCCCCGCTCGAGCGCGCCAAAGGGCGGGTGCGCGCCGAGCTGGCGAGCGCCGGGATGTACGAAGCGCGCACCTTTCCGCTGGGGAAGGGCGAGGGCCCCGACGCCGTCGAGGTGCTGAACCCGATGTCCGCCGAGGAGGCACACCTGCGGACGCGGCTGCTGCCGGGACTGACGCGGCGGGTGGAGCACAACTGGACGGGAAAAAACCGCGATATCCGGTTGTTTGAGGTAGGAACGGTCTTCAAGCGGGGGACGGGGGACGAGGGACGGGGGACGAGTGGTATCGCAGAGTGGACCTCTGTCGCGGGCGTCCTGACGGGGGCGCGGCGACCGGCCCACTGGACTGAGGGTGCGAAACTACCTGATATGGACATATGGGACTTGAAGCACCACTTTGAGTTAGCTGTCGCCGTGGCCGCTCCGAATTGCGACGTGCGACCGGTAACGGGCGGGGGGGCAGCTTGGGAGGCGGTGCGACGGGGTGGGGAGGAGGTCGTGGGTCGGGCGGCGGCGCTCGAGGCAGACGCCCCGGTGTGGGCGGGACCGTTGTTCGGGTTCGAAGTACGCCTGGAGCTGGGCGACGCCGTGCCGGCGCCTTACCGGCCGTTGCCGTCCACGCCGGCAGTCGAGCGCGACCTGGCGCTGGTGTTGCCGCCTGGTGTAACCGCCGCCGCGGTAGCGGACGTGCTGCGCCGGACCAGCGGGCCGCTGCTCGAGACGCTGCGGGTGTTCGACGAGTACCGCGGCCCGGCGATCCCGGCTGACCACCGTGGCGTGGCCTGGCACCTCTCGTTCCGCGATCCGGGCCGCACGCTGCGCGAGGGTGAGGTGGACAAGCTGCTCGCGGCGGCGCTCAAGACGATGGAGGACCAGATTGGCGTACGACGGAGAACGAGCTGATGCGCGGGCCCTGGACCAGCTGGAGACGGTGCTCCGCTATGTGGCGGACGAGCTCGCTTCTTGGCACGCGCGCGCCCTCAAGACCGAGTCCGAGCTCAAGGAGGCGCACGGGCAGGCTCGTGGAGCAGCGCCGGCACGGCTCGATCCCGAGGTACGCAGCCGGATCTCCGACCTGGAGCAGGAGAACAAGCAGCTGAGGCAGCGGGTCGAGGCGGCTCGCGCGCGGGTGGGGGAGCTGTTGGGGCGGCTGACGTTTCTCGAGGACCAGGCCCGCGAGACGGCCACGGGGGCGAGGGGCGGCGCAGCGGGAGGAGGAGGAGCGGCCTCGTGAGCACCAAGAAGCACGCCGTCAAAGTGATGATCGGCGGGGAGGAGTACACGGTGCGCTCCGACCTGCCGCCCGAGTACACGCGCGAGGTCGCGGCTTTCGTCGATCAGGCCCTCAAGAAGGTGCTGGCGCAGGGCCCGATCGTGGAGATTCACAAGGCGGCGATTCTCGCGGCGCTCGACATCACGAACGAGCTGTTCCAGGCAAAGAAGGGCGAGCGCGAGGTCGCCGCGCGGTTGACGGCGTTGGCCGACGACCTCGTGAAGATGCTGCCACCGGCAAAGCGGAAGCTGGTGGCGCTGCAGTAGTGGCGTGAGATCATGACGCGCCTGGGCATCCCGCCCGGCGCGCTGTTGGAGATAGATGCGATGCAGAGCTGGCTGAGTGCCTTGGCCGCCCTGGTGGGCGGCGGCCTGGCGGCGGGTGCGGCGTTCTATGCGGTCGGGCAGCGCGTCGAGCGGCGCGCGGCTGCCGCGGCGGCGCGGGCGGCGGCGGCCGAGAGCCAGCGCCTGCTGGAAGACGCGCGGCAGCGCATCGTGCTCGCGGCGAAGGAGGAGCTGTTCGAGGCGCGGGAGGCGTTCGAGCGGGATGCCTCGCGCCGCCGCCGGGAAGCGGACCAGCGCGATGCGGCGCTCGCGGAGCGGGAGCGGGGGCTCGCCGCACGGGAGCAGGATGCGCGGGCGACGCTCGAGCGACTCGCGGGACTCTCGGCGGAGGACGCCCGGCGCGAGCTGCTGCACCGCATGGAGGACCAGGCGCGGGGGGAGGCCGCCGCCCTGCTGCGCGACCTGCGCGAGCAGGCCCACCGCAACGCCGACCGCGAGGCCCAGAAGATCATTGCCACGGCGATCCAGCGTCTCGCCGCCGAGCATACCGCCGAGTCCACCGTCGCCGCCGTCCCGCTCCCCTCGGACGAAATGAAAGGTCGCATCATCGGGCGCGAAGGCCGCAACATCCGCGCGTTCGAAGCGGCGACGGGGGTCGACGTGATCATCGACGACACGCCCGACACGGTCGTCGTGTCGTGCTTCGATCCCGAGCGGCGCGAGGTGGCGCGACTCGCCCTCGAGCGCCTGATCTCGGACGGACGCATCCACCCCGGGCGGATCGAGGAGATCGTCGCCAAGGCGGGTCAGGAGGTGGAGGCGGCGATCGTCGAGGCGGGCGAGCAGGCGGCATACGAGCTCGGCGTTCACGGCATGCACGCCGACTTGGTCAAGCTGCTCGGCCGGATGCGCTACCGCACCTCGTACGGCCAGAACATGCTGCAGCACTCGAAGGAAGTGGCGTGGCTCGCCGGGATGATGGCGGCGGAGCTCAAGCTCGACGTCCAGCTCGCCAAACGGGGAGCCCTGCTGCACGACATCGGGAAGGTGCTCACCCACGAGCACGACGGCACGCACGTGGAGCTGGGCGTGCAGGTGGCCACCAAGTACGGGGAGCATCCCATCGTGGTGAACTGCATCGCCGCCCACCACGACGACGTCGCGCACGAGTCGCCGATCAGCGTGATCGTCCAGGCGGCGGATGCCGCCTCGGGGTCGCGCCCCGGCGCCCGGCGCGAGGCGTTCGAGACCTACGTCAAGCGGCTCACGCAGCTCGAGCAGATCGCCGGAGAGTTCCCGGGCGTGGACCGGGTCTTCGCCATCCAGGCCGGACGCGAGGTGCGCGTCGTGGTCACTCCGGAGGCGATCGACGACGGCAAGGCCTGCACGCTGTCCGAGCAGATCGCCCGCCGCATCGAGCGCGAGCTGCAGTACCCCGGGCAGATCAAGGTGGTCGTGATCCGCGAGACGCGCTCGGTGGACTTTGCCCGCTAGGCTCATCGACGGCGCCGCGATCGGGAGCGCGATCCGCGCCGAGCTCGCGGCGGAGATCGCCGCACTCGGGCGCCGCGGCGTGACGCCGGGGCTTGCGGCCGTGCTCGTGGGCGACAACCCTGCGTCCCACACCTATGTGCGCATGAAGGGCAAGGCGTGCGACGAGGCGGGCCTCTACCACGAGACGTTCGAGCTGCCGGTGCGCACCACCGAACCGGAACTGCTCGCCCTCGTGGACCGGCTCAACGCGGATCCCCGCATCCACGGCATCCTCGTGCAGCTCCCGCTCCCGTCCCAGATCGACGCCCGCCGCGTATTGCACCGGGTGGACCCGCGCAAGGATGTGGACGGCTTCCACCCGGAGAACGTCGGCAAGGTGGCGCTCGGCGATCCGACCGGCTTCCGCCCGGCCACGCCCTATGGCGTGCAGCAGCTGCTCGTGCGCAGCGGAATCGAGACGCAGGGTTCCCACGCGGTGGTCGTGGGCCGGTCCACCGTGGTGGGCCGCCCCATGGCGTCGCTGCTGCTCCAGGACGGCGCCGGGGGGAACGCGACGGTCACGGTGTGCCACTCGCGCACCCGCGACATCGGCTCCGTCACGCGGCTCGCCGACATCCTCATTGTGGCGATGGGCAAGCCGGAGTTCGTCACCGGCGACATGGTCAAGCCCGGCGCCACCGTAATCGACGTGGGGACAAGTCGCGTGGACGACCCGACGCACAAGAAGGGGTATCGCCTCGTGGGGGACGTGAATTTCGCGGAGGCACGCCAGGTCGCGGGGGCGATCACGCCGGTGCCGGGCGGCGTGGGGCCGATGACGATCACGATGCTGCTCTACAACACGGTGCAAGCGGCGCGGCAGTGGGCCCCGGCCTAGACCTGTTCGCCGCCGCCTCGGCGGAAGGGGCGTGGACCGTCGGCGAGGTGACGCGGCGGGCGCGCGCCGTCGTCGAGGCGGGGCTGCCGCCGCTGTGGGTGCGTGGCGAGGTCTCCGGGTTCAAGCGCTGGCAAAGCGGCCACTGGTACTTCGCGCTGCGCGACCGCGCCGCGCAGCTGCGGTGCGTGATGTTCGCCCGGGAGAACCGCCGCCTGCCCGCGGCGCCGGCGGACGGCATGCAGGTATTCGCGTTCGGGCGGCCCACCGTATGGGAGGAAAAGGGGGAGCTGCGCCTCACGGTGCTCGAGCTGCTCTCGACCGAGGCCGGCGGCCTGTGGCAGCTGGCGCTCGAAAAGGCGAAGGCGGCCCTCGCGAAAGACGGGCTGCTCGATCCCGGGCGCAAGCGGCGGCTCCCGGCGTACGCCCAGCGCATCGCGATCATCACGAGCCCCGACGCGGCTGCCCTCAAGGACATCGTCGCCGTGGTGGAGCGCCGTTGGCCGCTCGCCGAGCTGCTGGTGATTCCGACGCGCGTGCAGGGAGACGGCGCCGACACGGAGATCTGCCGCGCGCTGGCGGCGCTGGGCCGCATCGCCGGGCTCGACGTCGCCATCGTGGGCCGCGGCGGGGGCTCCAAGGAAGATCTCTGGACCTTCAACAGCGAGCGCGTGGCGCGCGCGGTCGCCGCGGCCCCGGTCCCGATCATTTCCGCCGTCGGACACGAGACCGACGTCACCCTGTGCGACCTCGTGGCCGACTACCGGGCCCCGACACCGTCCGCCGCGGCGGCGGCGGCCACCCCCGATCGCGTCGAAGTGCTCGACCACGTGGCGCACCTGGGTGTCCGGCTCGGCCGGGGCCTCGCCGCCCGGGTCGCGCTCGCGGGCGAACGCGGGGACCGTAGCCTCGACCGGCTCGCCGCCGCGATGACGCGGCGTCTGGAGGGCGATGGGCACCGGCTGGCGACGCTCGCCGGCCGGCTCGACGCCCTGTCGCCCCTCAAGATCCTGGAGCGCGGCTATGCACTCGCGCGGGACGCGCACGGCCGCGTGCTGAAGCGCGTGGCGCAGTTTGTCTCCGGCACGGGCTTCCGGCTGCGTGTGTCGGATGGCGACGTGGCGGCGCGCGTCGCGGACTCCTGATGGCCCAGGCGCCCACGTTCGCCGAACAGCTCGAGCGCCTGGAAGAAATCGTGCGGCGGCTCGAGTCCCAGGATCTGGACCTCGACGTGTCGCTCCAGCTGTTCGAAGAGGGTATCGAGCGGTTGCGCGCGGTGCGCGAGCGGCTCACCGCAGCGCAGGCCAAAGTCAAACAGATTCTCGGTGAAGACCTCGACCCTTAGCCGCGGTCTCGCGGGGTATCTCGCCGACGCGCGTACCCGGGTCGACGCCGTCCTGGCGCGCTGGGGGGAGCGCTCGGGCGGGGTGTGGCCGGACGCGGTCGCCGCGGCGATGCGCTACAGCCTGCTCGGCGCCGGGAAGCGGCTGCGCCCCACGCTGGTCTTCGCGGCGTATGAAGCCGTAGGCGGCGCGGCACCGGCGGTCGCGGAGCTGGCGGCCGCCGTCGAGGTGGTGCACGCCTACTCGCTGGTGCACGACGATCTCCCCTGCATGGATGACGACGACCTGCGGCGCGGCCGCCCGACCACGCACCGCGCCTTCGACGTCGCGACGGCGACGCGGGCGGGGTTCCATATGGTCGCCCTGGCCGCCGCGGTGCTGGCCGAGGGAATGGAGGCCGTCGCGCTGGACGGCGACCGCCGCCGCGCCGTCGCCCTGGAGCTGTTTCGCGCGGCGGGCGCGGGCGGCATGATCGGGGGGCAAGCGCTCGACCTCGCCGCAGAGGGACAATCCCTCCCGGCAGCGGGCCTCGAGCAGGTGCACCAGCGCAAGACGGGAGCCCTGATCGCTGCTTCGTGCGTCATCGGGGGGCTCGCGGCGGGAGCGTCGACGCAGGCGGCCGAGGCGCTGCGGGGCTACGGCGCGCGGGTCGGGCTGGCCTTCCAGATCTACGACGACGTGCTGGACGCCACGGCGACTTCTGACGAGCTGGGCAAGACGGCGGGGAAGGACGCGGTGGCCGCCAAATCGACGTTCGTCACGCTGCTGGGCGTCGGCGCCGCGCGGGCCGAGGCGGAGCGGCTCGCGGCGCTGGCCGTGGACCGGCTGCGCGAAGGGGGGTTAGTTTCCCCCGTGCTGGTGGAGCTCGCCCACTTCATCGTGACAAGGCCGAACTGATGGCGCTACTCGAGTCGATTCGGGGTCCGGAAGACGTCAGGCGCCTCGAGCGCGCCCAGCTCCAGCCGCTGGCCGACGAGGTGCGTTCTCTCCTGATCGACGTCGTGTCCCAGACCGGGGGACATATCGGCGCGGGGCTCGGCGTGGTCGAGCTCACAGTCGCGCTGTGCCATTGCTTCGACTCCCCGCAGGACAAGATCGTCTGGGACGTCGGCCACCAGGGCTATCCCTGGAAGATCCTCACCGGCCGGAGCGACCGCCTCGCGACGCTGCGGCAGGTCGGCGGGCTCTCGGGGTTCCTGCGCCGCAGCGAAAGTCCCCACGACCACTTCGGCGCCGGGCACGCCGGCACCGCGCTCTCCGCCGCATACGGGATCGCCGCCGCCCGGGACCTGAAGGGGGAGCAGTTCAAGGTGGTGGCCGTCGTGGGCGACGGCGCGCTCACCTCCGGGCTCACGTACGAAGCCATGAACAACGCGGGCCACTCGGGCCGCGACGTGATCATGGTGCTGAACGACAACGGCATGTCGATCGCCCCGAACGTGGGCGCCATGAACAAGTATCTGGGCTCGATCATCGCGAGCCCGATCACGGTCCGCGTCCGCGAGCTGGTGAAGGCCATCATCGAGCGCGCCTCGCACGTCGTCGGGGGCCCGCGCCTGGTCGAATTCGCGAAGAACGTGGAGGAGAGCATCAAGAACCTGTGGTCGCCGGGAATGCTGTTCGAAGAGCTGGGGTTCCGGTACTTCGGGCCGATCGACGGGCACAACATCGACCAGATGGTGCACACCTTCGACCTGGTGAAGACCCTCAAGGGCCCGCGCGTGGTGCACGTGCTCACGGAGAAGGGCAGGGGCTTCCCGCTCCCCGAGCCGGATCTGGAGAAGTATCACGCCCGCGCACCCTACGATCCGGTCACCGGACGGCTGAAGCCGACCAACCCCGGGCCGCCGCAATGGACCCGCGTGTTCGGCGAGGCGATCACCGAGCTCGCGGCCGAGCATCCCAACCTGGTGGCGATCACCGCCGCCATGGCGTCCGGCACCGGAACCAACACGTTTCAACGCAAGTGGCCCGACCGGTTCTTCGACGTGGGCATCGCCGAAGCGCACGCCGTCACCTTCGCCGCGGGTCTTGCGACGCAAGGGCTGCGGCCCGTCGTCGCGATCTACTCGACCTTCCTGCAACGCGCGTACGACAGCGTGATCCACGACGTCGCGATCCAGCGACTCCCCGTGATGTTCTGCCTCGACCGCGCCGGGATGGTGGGGGAGGACGGGCAGACCCACATGGGCCTGTACGACATCGCGTACCTCCTCGCCGTGCCCCACATGACGGTCACCGCACCCCGGGACGGCGCCGAGCTGATCGGCCTGCTGCGCTGCGCGCTGGCCCGGACCGAGGGACCGTTCGCGCTGCGGTATCCGCGGGATAAGGCGCCCGGACCGGCGCCGCGCGCGGCCGAGGTGGCGGCCGTTCCATACGGAACGTGGGAGGTGCTGCGCAAGGGGAAGGACTGCGCCATCCTGGCGGTGGGCGTCATGTGCGAGCCCGCGCTCGACGCGGCCGACCTGCTGGCGGCCGACGGGTGGAGCGTGACGGTCGTGAACTGCCGTTTCCTGAAGCCGCTCGACCGCGAGACCCTCGATGCCCTGATGCAGGAGCATCGCCTGCTCGTGACCGTGGAGGACGGGGCGGTGGTGAACGGGTTCGGAGCGCACCTCGCCGGTGTCGTGGAGACCACGGCCCCGGATGTCCGGGTGGTGCCGCTCGGCGTCCCGGACCGCACCTACGAGCACGCGCCCCGCGCGGAGCAGCTCGCGCTGGTCGGGCTCACCGGGGCCGGCATCGCCGCGCGGGTGCGCGCGCTCGCGGCCGAGGAATCGCTCACGCCGTCATGAACATCGGGGTCGTGGGGAACCCGAGCTACACCGACCTGAAGAGCCTCCTCGCGCAGCTGGCGGCGGCCGCCCCCCGCCTCGGGCTGACGCTGTTCAGCGAGCCGAGTCTCGCGTCTTCGTGGCCGGCCGCGACGCCCGCCCCGGCGCCCTTCCACGGTGCGCATCCTCCCGCGCTCGACTGCGTGATGACGCTGGGGGGCGACGGCACGTTGCTCCGCGCCGCCCGCAGCCTGAACGGCGCCAACACGCCGATCCTGGGCGTCAACCTGGGCCGCATCGGGTTTCTCACCACCGCGACCGCGCAGACCCTCGAGCCCGCGCTCGAGGCGCTGGTGCGCAAGGCGTATCTCACCGAGGCCCGGTTGGCGCTGCTGCCCGAGATCGTGGACCGGAACGGCAAGAGTCGCTCCGAGCCCCTGGTGCTGAACGACGTGGTCGTGCACAAGGGCGGCGTCGCCCGGGTGGTTCACATCCGGCTCGCCGTAGACGGCGAGGAGGTGGGCCGGTATTCTGCCGACGGGATGATCGTGGCGACGCCGACAGGCTCAACCGCCTATTCGCTCTCGGCGGGCGGGCCCGTCGTGCTCCCGGCGGTGGACGCCATCGTGGTCACGGCGATCTGCCCCCACACGCTCGCCGTGCGGCCCTTCGTCGTTCCGTCCACCGCGGTGGTGTCGGTGGAGCCGATCCCCCCCTGGACGGAAGAGGTGCTGGTGTCGTTCGACGGGCAGGTCGGCACGACGATCCAGCCCGGGGAGCGGCTGCTCGCCAAGCGCGCCGCGCGGCCGGTGCTCCTCATCCGGCTCGGTGCGGAAGGCTTCTTCGCCCGCATGCGGAAGAAGCTGCAGTGGGGTGACCTCTCCGACCGCGAGCGCAAGTAATGCTCGTGGAGCTGCGTGTCCGCGACCTCGCCGTGATCGCCGACGTGACGCTCCCCCTGAAACCTGGCCTGAACGTCCTCACCGGGGAGACCGGCGCGGGCAAGTCGATGCTCGTCGATGCGCTCGCGCTGCTGCTCGGCGAGCGAGCGTCGGCCGAGGTCGTGCGCCCGGGTGCCCAGAAGACGGTCATCGAAGGCGCGTTCGAATTGTCTCCGACCGCCTCCGCCCGCCTCTTACCGCCCCTTACCGCCCTGGGGGTGGCGGCGGAGGACGGAGCGCTCATCCTCAAAAGAGAGATCGCCGCGGAAGGGCGGTCCCGCGCCTGGGTGAACGGCAGCGCTACGACTGTAGGCGTCCTGGCGCAGCTTGGCGCCCTGCTGGTGGACCTGCACGGACAGCACGAGACGCAATCCCTGCTCCGCTCAGAGGTGCAACGCGACATTCTCGACGCCTACGGCGGCGCCGAGCTGGAGTGCGGCGCCGTGCGCAACGCGCACGAGCGCTGGCAGCGGCTCGAGCAGCGCGAGGGTGAGCTGCGAGAGAAGCAGGAGGAGGTGCTCCGCAAGGCGGATTACCTGCGGCACGTGGTGGACGAGATCGGCGCGGCGGCGCCGCGGGTGGGAGAAGACGACGCGCTCGCGACCGAGGCGAAGCGCCTCGCCCATGCGGACGAGCTGGGGCGACTGGCGCGCGACCTTGAGCAGGCGCTCGACAGCGGCGGGCTCGCGCAGGGGGCGAAGCTCATCGCCGCGCTGCGGCGGCTCGATCCTGCCACCGCCGCCTGGCAGGAGCTGCTCGACGCCGCCTTCGCGAACGTCGAGGAGCTGGCGCGGGCTGCGCGCGACTACGCCGCGGGGATCGACGCGGACCCCGGCACCCTGGCCGCGGTCGAGCAGCGGCGCGATGTGCTGTTCCGGCTCACGCAGAAGTACGGGGGCTCGCTTCCCGATGTGCTCGCCACGCGCGACTCAGCGGCCCACGAGCTGGAGCTGCTCGACACCGCGGACCTCGATCTGCGTAAGCTCGGCGCCGAACGGGATCAGGCGCTGGGAGATTTCCGGCGCGCCTGCGCGGCGCTCACGGGGCGGCGCGAGGCGGCCGCCGCTCGTCTCGCCGCCGGCGTCAACGAGCTGCTGCCCGCGCTGGGCATGCCGGGTGGTCGCTTCGTCGCCCGCCTGCAACCACGCGCCACGCCCCACGCACACGGCGCGGAGGATGTGGTGTTCGAAGTGCAGCTCAACGTGGGCCTGGATGCCCGGCCGCTCGCCCGCGTGGCCTCGGGCGGCGAGCTGTCGCGCCTGATGCTCGCGCTCAAGGTGGTACTGGCGGCCCATGATGCCGTGCCGACCCTCGTGTTCGACGAGGTGGATCAGGGCATCGGGGGCGAAGCGGGGGCGCGCGTGGGCGAGGCGCTCAGGGACGTCGTGGCGGCAGCGGCTGGGGAGCGGCAGGCGCTCGTGATCACCCACCTGCCGCAGATCGCCGCGCACGCCGATCACCATCTCATGGTGGCGAAGGGAGCGACGCGCGGCGTCGCCACGAGCGACGTACAGGTGGCGAGCGGAGAGTCGCGGCGGCGCGAGCTGGCCCGCATGCTGGGGGACCCCGACATGGCGACGGCCCTGCGCCACGCGGAGGAGCTGCTCAAAAGATCTGCCGGGAGACCCTCAATACCAGCCGGTACACCGTCGCCGCCGCCACCCGCCCACCGGCGCCGCTGACGGTGTGCTCCACCGTGAAGCCGCCTTCGACCGTCGGACCGACGTAGCTCAACGCCACGCCCAGGCGCACCACCCGCTCCGACGTATCCTGATCGAGTACGCTCGCCGGCGTGGGCGCGCCCAGGGCCGTTGCGATCGCGAGCGAGTCCTGCGCCGAACGGTAGGCGTATCGGTCGGCGCGCTTGGTCCAGTAGCCGGCGGTCACGCCGGCCGCGAATTGCGGCGCGAAGCGGTACAGCGGCGCGAAGTCCACGGCGGCGTAGTCGCCCGCATCCCAGCTCAACACCGTGGTGGCCTGGTAAGGGATCAGAAACGCGTCGAGCGGTGAGACGCGTCGCGCGCGCGTACCGGATCGTTGCGTGCCGGCCCGCACGGCCACGTTGAGCCACAACCGGCCCGCGAGCGTCAGCTCCTGGATGACTCGAGCCTCGAGGTCGAGCTGGTGATCGGCGACCGAGGGCTCGAGCACCTCGAGGGTCGTGTCGCGCCTGCCCGTGGGCAGCCGTGCCAGGGCGCCGAGCGCCGCGGCATAGGTCGAGCCCGCCACGACTCGGTACTTCGCCTCCAGCTCCACGTCCCCCAGCCCGTAGCGCCGCGAGTTGCGGAGCCTGTTGTATCCCCACCCGAAGACCGCCCCGTTCCCGCCCACGGCGCCCTGGAGAAACGTGTTGAAGTCGGCCGGGGCGGCGAGCGTGTCGGCCGCGAGCAGGATGGCGTTCGTGAAGCCGGACACGTGATAGGTCGTCCCGAGCTGCTGCTGGATGTCGGCGACCGTGCTGTCGATCGTGACGCCGACGGGGGAGCTCGCCAGCGGGACGAACGGCGACTCGACGCCACCGGCTCCGTAGATCGTGCGCTGCAATGCGTCGCGCACTGCGGCGCCGCGGGCGAGCAGGGCCTGCGCCTGGGCGCACGCGGGACTCCCCGGGCAGCCGTAGTGCCCCGCGGCGACGCTGTCGCCTAGGTCGACTAGGGCGGTCGTGAACTGGCCGAAGAAACTCGCGTACTGCTGAACGGCCCCGCCCTGCGTCGCAAGCGGGTTCGCCCCGAGGTTGGCGGTCGCCTGGGAGAGCCGGAGTGCAGCGCGCGTGGCGACCCGGACGATGGGCACGGTCACCGCGAGCGACAGCCGGCTGGTGATGCCCAGCTCGGCCGTCACGGGGGTGACGCGCTTCTCCAGGTACACCGACAGCAGGCCCTTGCCGAGGCTCGCGACGAAATCCGGGACGCCGCTCGCCGTGCGCACGTCTTGTTGCAGCCGGCCCAAGAGGGGGATCCGTTGGGCCCCGATCGTATCGCCCGAGAGGGGGGCGCCGAGCGACTGGAGGCCCGCGCTGGTGTACTGGTGGTCCCACGTGAAGATGCGCGGGTCGAACGTGACGCGCAGCGAGCCGCTCTTGGGAGTGTCAGTGCGCTCCACGGTCTGGGCGGCAAGCGCCGCCCCGCCGGTGAGGGCAGGCGTTACGAGCAGAATGACGTGGTGCACCAGGCGCATTAGCAGAACGGCATCCGCTGGGTGGCGGATGCCGTGTTCGCTACCCCGGACCTCTCGAAGTAGTTCGTGCTCAGGGCACGGCGGGGATCGCCGAGCTGTACTTCAGGTTGATCGCGCGGACGAGCTTCCGGGCGATCAAGCGGTGCGTCGCTTGACTCGGGTGAATACCGTCGCAACTGAACGCCAGCCCGAAGGGGCTCGCGGAACACGGGTTGGGGCTGCTCGGGCTCCCGATGTTCGGAAATGCGGCAAACTGGTTGACGACGCCCGCCAAGGAATCGAGCGTCGTGTTCACACTGTCGGTATAGGCCCAGGAGTGGGCGGCGGCGACGCCCTGGATGATGCCGTTGTACGCGAGCTGGAGCCGAGCGAAAAACGCGACCTCCGGCGGCTCGAGCACCGGCGGCGCTGTGCAATCGAGAGTAGTCGGCGTTCCCCCCTCTGCCGTCGCGAGCAGGGTGAACCCGTAGGCGAAGCTCACCAGGACCGTGTCGCCCCTGGGGGAAGCACAGTTCGCGGCTACCGTGAAGGGAGCCGGCGCGAACGCGCCCCCTGCGGCGAGATTGAACCACGTGGAGCCGCGAGAAAAGAACGGCAGCACCACGTTGTTGGCCAGGTGTCCGAGCCCGACCCCGATGAGGAGCGCGTTCGCGCCCGTGGCGTTTATCGAGCTGGCGAGCTGCGCGTACTCCGTCCGGAACGTCGCCGTGTCCGTGGCCAGGGTCGTATCGCCCGCTTCCGCCGCTCCCAACAGGTCGTTGTTGCCGATCCACACACTCACGAACGTCGGGTGGGCTGCCGCCATCGCCTGGAGCTGCGTGCGTCCGCCGAGGAACATCAGCGTCAGAGGGTTCGAGTTCGTGCCGGCAGCCGGCCCGTTGAGCGTGGCGTCGAGCACCTCGGCACCCGGCACGGCGACGTTGCTGACGTACGGGTACGTATTCGGGTTCCGGAAGTAGCAGGTGGTGCCGGTGCCGCTGCCGACACGTGCGCCGGTAAAGATGTTCGTGTAGGGCGGGGGGCACCCGTAAGCCGCCAGGCTCGGATAGTAGAACGTATCGCCTCCCATCGCCGCGGCCACGAGCAGCGGGTACGCTTGCTTCTGCGTCGAGTCATTGATGCCGCCTGATTGAAACCCCGCCGTGATGCTGTTCCCGATGGACACGTAGCGCACGAACATCGCGCCGCCCGTGTAAGCGGGGATGGCCGGCGTGAACAACTGCTCGTCATTGCAAGCGGCAGCGACGAGCGCGAGCCCGAGTCCGGCGGCGAGCGAGAGGCGACTGATCGTCATCGTCAGGCTCCCCTAGAACGTGAACGCCAGCGACACCCCGAACAGGTGTGCGCTGAACGTATAGAGGCCATTGTTGAGCGCGGTGGTCGGCGCGATGTTGGGCGTCTCGCGCGTGCGGCCGCGGCGATCGTCCTGGCGGATGTACTGATAGGCGACTTGCCCCGACACCGACGACGCAAGCTTGAGCGTTGCTCCCACGGTGAACTCGTTGCGCTCACCGTCGGGAAGCAGCGGCGTCACCGTCTGTGCGGGTGCTGCCGCGCCGTGATGGAGGTAGCCGCCGCGCAGGGTCACGTTCGCGCTCTGCGCCCAGTCGGCGCCAAACCGGAATCCGCTCGTGCTCTTGTAGCTCTCATACAGCTTCTGGTTGAGCAGCGTGTCAGGCGAGAACCTGAGGCTGAGCACGTTGAACGTGCTCCAATGCGTCCACTGGTAGTCAGCGAGCAGCGTCACGTTGTTCGCGGCCTTGTAGGCGATGCCGGCCACGAACATGTCGGGGTTCGCGATCGAGGCGGTGGCGGTCTGGGCGGCCAGCAGCTGGGGGTTGGTGAATATGCCCAGTCCGGCCAGGAACACATCGAGCGGCGTCCCGGCGTTGATCGTGAGGGTTCCCACTGTGACATCGGCGGGAACGATGATGCCGGTGTTCACCTGAGTGAACTTCGCAGTGCCGGCGTAGTCGAGCGTCACCTTCATGAGGTAGTGCGCGCCGACCGACAGCCGATCATTCACTTTCGCCAGCGCGCCGAAGTGCCCGCTGACGCTCGTCTTCGAGGCTTGCAGGTCGGCGTCCGCGAAGTCGGTGCCGAGGGGGACGCCGAACTGGCCGAACGTGGTTCCGAGCGGAACCGGCAGGCCCGGGGGCAGCGGCGTCTGGGACAGATCGAGCCGTTGATGCAGCTCGACACTCCCGTGCACGATGTCGAGTCCGCCGCCGAGCGACAGCCAGGGCGTTACCTGGTAGGCAACCGTGGGCTGGACGTAGAAGGTCTTGATGATGTTGTCGTAGCCCGCGAACCGGCCGTCGAAGGACAGCGGCCAATTGGTCTGCACTCCGTAGGGGGCAAATAGCCCGATCCCGACCCCGAGCTCCGGCGTTACGCCATATGAGACATAGGCTTGCGGCACGGGAATGAGGGGGTCGTCGAGGTCCGTGGTCTGCCGGAACAGATCGTCGGTGAAGCTACCCATCACATTGATCAGCGTCACACCCGCGCTCGCGTGCCCTCCCTTGAGCCCCGCGAGCCCCGCCGGGTTGAAGAAGATCGCGGAGCCGTCGGCGCACGGTGCCGCAGCTGCCGTTCCGCCGCGTCCCATGGTGCAGGTGTTCTGCTCGAAGATGCCGAACCCCTGGGCACCGAGCACCGCAGGCCATGCGGCCACCATAAACCACGCGTACCTGACGAGCCGCTGCATGCCGATGTCTCCGGAAGGCTGAAGGACAGCATGGTGGAAGAAGCAGGCATACTGTAGCATTGGCCTCCATGCTTGTCAAACCCTTGCGCTCACGAGCGATGGCGCTTTTTGGTGCAACCTTCGGCGCCGCACCGCGCGCCGCCGCCTCGGCGCCGGGACGCGTGAACGTGCTGGGGGAGCACACGCACTACAACGGCGGGCCGGTGCTCACGATCGCCACACGGGAGCGATGCTGCGTGGCGGTCGGTCCGGGCGACGACGGAGTGCTCGACTTCGTTTCGGAGATGGACGGCCGCTGTGAGCGCGTCTGCCTTGACGACACGTGGCCGGAGGGCTCACTCGCGTACGTCGCCGGGGTGTTGCGGGAGCTCGTGCCCCTGGGAGCGGCGCGCCCACGCATGGGAGCGCGCGTCGCCCTGGTGAGCGACGTCCCCGCTGGCTCCGGACTCGCCTCGTCGGCCGGATTTGCCGTGGCCGCCGCGCACGCCCTCGGCGCCTTGGGCGGCGTGCGCCTCACGCCGCGCCAGCTCTCGGGGGTCGGGTTCCGGGCCGAGCGCGATCACGCTGGGGTCGCCTGTGGGGTCATGGACCACGCGGCCGCGGCGCTCGCGCGGCCGGGCCACGCGCTGCTGGTCGAATGCGCGTCCGCCGATGCGCGGCACGTCCCGCTGGCGGCAACATTGCTGCTCGTGGACACGGGTGTGCGGCGCGCCGACGCGACCGCGCTGCTCGAGCGCCGTCGTGCGGAATGCGCGGCGGCAGTGGAGCGGCTCAGGCTCGATCTCCCGGAGCTGTTCTGGCTCGCGAGCTGGCCTGCGGGATGGATTGCGCGTCTCAAGAAGGCGCTCCCCGAGCCGCTCCGCAGCCGCGCACTGCACGTCGTGGGGGAGACGACGCGGACCCGTTTCGCGGCGGAGCTGCTGCGGCGCGGCCGGCTGGCGCGCTGCGGCGAACTGCTGTACGAGTCGCACGAGTCGAGCCGGCGCCTGTTCGAGTGGAGCACCCCCGAGGCCGATCTCGTCGTCGCGACGGCTGGGCGTGCGGGGGCGCCAGGCGCGAGACTCACAGGCTTGGGGGCCGCTGGGTTGGTCCTGGTGCTTTTGGGGAAAGGGGAAAGGGGAAAGGGGAAGCGTGCGGCGGCTATCACAGCGACGATTCGCCGAGCTTTCGTGAAGGCCTACGGTCGGGAGCCCGCGATTGGAATCGTGCGGCCCGCGGGTGGGGTGCGGCGCGAGGCCGTAGGCTAGGCGGTGCGACGGCGGTGCCGGCCGGCGCCTACCGACTCCTTGCGGCTCCGCAGCGCCCCGGCGAGCCAATCGGTGACCTGGTCCAGCCCAAACGGCTTGCGGAACACGGTGCCGGGATTCTGCTCCAGCCATGCCCGCACGTCGCTCCGCTCCGCCGAGCCGGTGATGAATGCGACCTGCCCCGTGAGCGTGGGCCAGCGGTGACCGATGGAGACGTACAGGGCGAGCCCTGACATCTCCGGCAGGCCGATATCCAGCAGCACGGCGTCCACCGCCTCCGCGCCGAGCAGGGAGTAAGCGGTGTCTGGGGACCCGGCCGTGAGCACGCGATACCCGAGCGGGGTCAAGACGCTTTCGAGCGAGCGTCGCAGCGTCGCGTCGTCGTCCACGATCAGCACGGTGCCGGTGGTGCGCTTCATCAGGCTTCGCTTCATGAGGGCCAAGGATGGCGGCGGGCACGCCCGCAGGTCGTGACGCGCATCACACTCAGCTACCTTTCCAGCACGCCGGGGTGGCGAAATTGGTAGACGCAAGGGACTTAAAATCCCTTGGGAGGCAACTCCCGTGCAGGTTCGAGTCCTGCCCTCGGCATTGTTAGCTACACTCGTGCCACGACACGAATAATTCCACCGCGACCTTCTGGACGTCGAAGCACCTCGTACCCCTTCAAGGCGGAGGCGCCGGTCGCCATCCCAAGCGTAACCGCCCGCTGATGCCGATCGTCTAGCAGGATCGCGTGGAGGTGTGGCAGCACCCGGTCGAGTAGCCCCGGGCCGGTTCCGGCCCACTCCTTCCAGCCTACGTAGAACTCTGCTCGGCAGCGCTGGCACGTCATCAAGCGGGGGCGGCCGACGATCTGCTGTCGCTCACGACAGCTCGGGCACACAGCGTAG